>ERZ1673738.2536-NODE-2536-length-23142-cov-10.008056_pt1 | contig 23142 bp, 26 predicted proteins | sample MGYA00580198_ERZ1673738 | MGnify/ENA primary metagenome ERZ1673738 (study PRJEB41218, sample SAMN15661784) | gut metagenome | host: Homo sapiens | place: Canada: London | collected 2015-08-20/2019-03-30 | study: EMG produced TPA metagenomics assembly of...
ACGCTCTGAGGGCAAGCCATACCGTGTCTACATGATGGCATCCGCCAACAAGTTCTTGCGTATCTACTACGCTTCTGTGAAAGCCTATTTGGATTCCCTGGAACACGACTGATTTCCCTGCGTTATACCATCTGGCTGGCCGCCGTTTCGATTTTGAGTTGCTCAGCGGCTTGATTTTGTGTTGCCTTTTTCGCTGCTCCCAAAACCTGAAATTTCTACTTGACTTTTGTTAGCAGGTCTTTCCTCAAGTATAGCGCAAAAAGCTGCTGTATACGAATGTGTGACATATGTTAGGTTTAATTACTTTATATTCCTTTGCGTTCCAGTGTTCTGACACACTCTTCATATTGCTGCTGGGTGAGAATGCCCCGTTTCTGCAAGGAGAGCAGAACGGATCGCTCATACGCCAACATAAACTCCCGGTTGACTGTGCCATCGTCTTGCTCTTTCCATAATTCCGGCTTGCTTGCCATCCCGCTCCCTCCTTCCTTAGAACTTATGCGCGTGGCGGGATAAATTTGTTTGCCGTTTTTCCGAGTGCGATCTCCGGCCTGACAGAGATACGTTTCCTTCTTCTTGGCATGCTCGCGTCATAGGACGGTCATGGCCTGCTTCCCCGAAAAAGGAATGCCCCGGCGGTCATTTACTTGTGTGGAAGTCCGGCCGTTTCACTTTCCACTTCCATCAAAAGCATAGCAAGCGTTGACGGGAATCACAAGATGTGGTAAAGTAATTATGTTGAGAATAATATTCCACATCGGAAGTTTGATAGAATAGAACAAGGGGGTAAAAGCCTTGAGAGCACTGTATTGTTTTAGTTTTGGACCGAAGAAAGAATTCATCGAAACAGACCGGAAGCCTGTGGAAAATCGACTTGGTACTGCCTTTATTACCTTTTTGTCCACGGATTTTGTGTCATTACAAAAAGCACTGTTATCTATCGATGAAAAATGGGCGACGAAAATGACGATTCATCGAACCTTACAGAAAGTAATCGATCAGCTCACGCTGATCCATACTTTCTTTGAGTATCTTCTGGATTACTCTCTCCATAATGCTGACATCCCCTACCGAGAGCTTGCAGATAAGCTGAGTGTTTTGATCGAATCCCAAAACCGGCTTCGGGAAATCGCAGACGATGTTTTTCTATTAAATGATTCTGGCCAAAGTGCAATGCAGCGCTTGTGTCTCTACATGAGTAAGTCGCCTCAAAATGCGGTGCTCTTTTTGAGGCTTCCCGATTTGATGAAAATAGAACGAAAAATCTATGTAAATGGCCGCTCATTTTACCCCATCCTTTTCGCTGACCGCGTTTATGAGCCACCAGCAGATGTCCGAATCGCACGAGTGGAAGGCTCTGATAATATGGAAGCTGCCTTCTTGACGGAAGTATTGGAAATGGCTGAGCAGAATGTTATGATTCAAAAGTGCGAGTATTGCCATCGGTATTTTCTCCCCTATTCCTCAAAAGCCCGGTACTGCGATCACATTTCCAGCAAGAAGGGAAAAACCTGCAAGGAACTGGCCGCAAAAGAGAAGCATGAAAAGAAAATAGCCGCTGATAAGGGCTTGAAACTGATTCGGCAGCAGATCAAAGCATATGATATGCGGGTACGCCGTGCCCCGACTGTCTACACGGATGAAGAATTTCAGAAGTGGAAGGCCCATACGGAACAGGTGCGTGACCTGTATGTTGACGGGAAATTGACCTATAACCAACTGAAAGCGCTTACCGAGCTGCCTCCCCGCAAGTAACGTGGTTCAGGGGTAATTTTCTGTTTTCAAAGCGTGGTTTCTATGGTATAATGTACCTATTCTTTGAAAAGGCGGAACACAATGGAGTATATTCTGAAACAATTTAATAAGCCGTTGCTCAAGTTTTCCGCTACCACGGACACCAGCGAGCCAGAGATTCAGATTCTTTGGATCGATGAAGAAAACAGAAGTCTGCTGCCGTTGGATCTGACGCTGACGCCGGATGGCTTGAGCCGTTGGCTACGCCGCCGCACCATTCCCAAGAACCGCGCCTATGTTCACAGTCTGCTGGCGAAATGCGGCTTGAATCTGAACCGTCCTCTGTCTATTATCAATATTTGTAAAGGCCTATCCCTTAACGACTGCTATTGGGTCGTGCAGGAGGATAACGGCGATATTTTTGAGAAAGTCAACCTCTACGATAATCCTTTCAGCAATGTGCTGGCTGAACTGGCCTTCACCGGCTACGCCAGCAGTCTGCGCTCATCCCTGTTCTCCAGCCCGGAGTTTACAACAAACGGAATGCTGCGTAAGTGCTGGCGGCGGATTAGCGGCAAGGTCTATCTCTATAAGGGCGGCACTGAGGGCGCGTCCAACACAGGCTTTGAGCCATACTCGGAGTTTTACGCCGCGCAAATCGCCGCCGCTATGGGTGTTCGGGCGATCCCCTACGGTCTCTCCCGATGGAAGGGCGTTCTGTGCTCCACCTGCGAGCTTTTCACCAGTAAGGAGTATTCCTACATTCCCGTGGGCCATCTTGTCACCAAGGGCGGTATGGACGCCGTTAAGGCATATTACGAAAGTCTCGGCCCGGAGTTCACTGCGGCGCTGCGTGAAATGCTGGTGTTCGACGCTGTGATCTGCAACGTGGATCGCCACTTCGGAAACTTTGGCGTGATGGTGGACAACCGGACGAATACCGTTGTCTCCCCTGCCCCGCTGTTCGACCACGGCAATTCGCTGTTCAATTTCGCCGGTACGGATGCCTGGTCAAGCGACGCGGCTCTGGAGGAATACATCGAAACGCTGGCTCCCAGCGTATACGATGATTTCCTCGGCACGGCAAAAAACGTTCTGACGCCAGAACTGCGGGAAAAGCTGCGGCATTTGCTGACGTTCCGCTTCAAGAAGCACCCACGGTATAATTTACCCGCCAACCGCCTGCGGATGATCGAAAAGCAGGTACAGAAACGGGCGAGAGTTTTGTTGGATATGTAACAAGAAAGGCCGCTGACATTTGCCAGCGGCCTTTCTATTTTCCTATGCAACAGCATTTGCATTGACGCTCTCAATCACCTGCCGGATACCCGCCCACACAGACAGATCCGTGAATATCTCCACGATGCTGCCGTAATCGGTGAAAGGCGCTTCCTGCAAAACGGACAGGTCTTTCATCATGCCATTATGGACGATGTACTCCACGATCTGATTCACAAAATAGATTTGCCGACTATCCAGACTTGTGTCATTTAGGTACTTGGCAAAAGCCTCTTTGGCAGCGTTCATATCAAGTCCAACGATTTCACGCACAAACTCACCCAGCGGCTTCTGCCCATATTCCGCCACATAATCCTGCTTGGTGCCGATTTCGCTCCAAAGAATATTTTCCAGCACTTTTACATCATCTTCTGTCAGCGGAATATTGCTCTTTAGCTTTGCAATGGTTGCGTTATCCATGTGTTGACGCACATAGAATTCCGCCTTTGCCTTGTAATTCTTCAGGTCGTCATTTTCCAGCTCAGATTCGTTCCAATCCTCCGATAGAATTTCATCGTTGAAATTGGTATCATAACGAACCTTGTTGATGGGAATGTACTTCATAAGATCGCGCAGATTCTCACGGATATTCTCAAACTCGTTGATCCCAGCATTTTCAAGATAGTCCGTGTGCAGGATCTTGTCGATCAGCTCAGACTGCGCCATGATTTCCGGAATATTTGCCACAGACGCAACAACGGAGACCTTCTTCATGAGGTCGCTTCTTGCTTTGCCATACTTCTTTCCGGCAAGGTAAGCAAGTTCAATTCCGTACATCAGAGCGTCGAATCGCAGTGCCTTGGCATCGTCCTCCTCCGGTGTAATGAGTGGCGCCAGCTCCTGCCCCATGAGCAGCGTATCCTCATAGGTCAGAGCATTGTAGCTGTCCGAATTGGCATACAGCTCCACATACTTCAGGTGCTGCCGAACTGCGAAGTTTTCCTTGTTCAGCTCCTGTACCTTCCGCACCATGTCCTCCACCAGCGATTTGCGGAAGTCGATCAGTTCTGTCGTTTGATACGCCAAGTCTTGCAATTTGAACGCAATTTGAGCCTTCAGATGGAAGATCGCACCTTGCAGGGCGATCATATTGGCGGTAGGTCTGCCTTTATTCATGCGAAAGAACTCGAAGTTGCCGCAGAAATCGAAGATATAGAACTTGTCCTTATCCGCGCCATCTATCAGGCCAGGACACAGGCGGGTGCCGCGGCCGATCATCTGCCAGAACTTCGCCTTGCTCATGACCTTTTTGAAGAACACCAGATTCAGCACCTCCGGCACGTCGATGCCGGTGTCCAGCATATCCACGGAAATGGCGATCTGCGGCAGCTTCTTTGGGTCGGAGAACTCGTCGATGGCGCTTTGCGCATAGGTCATATAGTTGTCGATGACTTTGGCGAAACCGGGCAAGTGCGGATATTCCTTGTTGAACACCTCAAGGATTTTCTCGGCGTGGATGTGGTTCTTTGCAAAGACGATCGTTTTGCCCAGCTTACTGCCGTAGTCGATGGTCAGGCCCTTGGTCATCAGCGTATGCAGCACCTGACGGATGGTATCCTCGTTGAAAATCCACTCGTTCAGAGCCGAGGACGCAATGCTCTCCGGAAGCTCGCCGTTTTCATCGGTGAAGGTATCCTCATAGGCCTCTCTGTCCGCGTTGGAAAGCTCGTCGTAGACGATGCCCTGTTCAATGAATTTCAGTTTCGTCTCCACGGAAATGAAGTCCACCAGATAGCCATCCTTGACCGCCTGCGCCAGATCGTAGCCGTAGGTCGGCACACCGTTCTCCAGCTCAAAAATCTCGTAGGTGTTCTTGTCGATCTCGTCCTTGGGCGTGGCGGTCAGGCCCACCAGCGGTGCGTCAAAATAATTGAAGATATCTCGATACTTGTTGTAGACTGAGCGGTGCGCCTCGTCGCAGATCACAAGGTCGAAATGCCCGCAGGTGAAAAGCTTGCCCTCCTCGTCCTGCACACTGTCAATGACATTGTACATGGTCTGATAGGTGGAGAAGACGCAGTGGGCGGTGTAGTTGTCCTTCTCCTCACAGAGATTGGTGACGGACAGATCAGGCAGCAGATTCACAAAGCTGCGCTTGGCCTGGGTCACCAGACTGTTCCGGTCAGCCAGAAACAAGATATTCCGCACCCAACCATGCTGGAGCAGCACATCGCATAGGGCAATAACTGTTCTCGTTTTTCCGGAGCCGGTGGCCATGACCAGTAGCGCCTTGCGGCGATTCCGGGCAAAGGCGTCGCAGACAGCCTTGATCGCGCCCTCCTGATAGTAGCGACCAGCGATCTTGCGGTCGACCATGATATTTTTGAGGCTTGTCCGCATGGTCTGGAGATTGAACAGTTTTTCCAGATCCCGCTTGGAGTAGATAGCGGCACACTTGCGTTCGGGATAGATATTGTCCGTAATGCGGGTCTCAAAGCCATTGGTCAGGAAAATGACCGGGCGGCGGTGATACTTCTTTTCCAGCAGGTCTGCATAGAGCTTTGCCTGCTGGCGTCCCTTGGCCACATCCGCGCATGTGCGCTTAGCCTCCACCACTGCCAGCGGGCGGCCATCATCGCCGTAGAGCACATAGTCCGCATAACCCACCTCGGACTTGTTTGGCATACCGGGCAGTTCTACCTCATTCAGCCAGTCCTTGCCCTCTGTCCAGCCCGCGTCGGTAAGCATGGTGTCGATGTAGAGCTTGCGGGTCTTGTACTCCGACAAGTCCAGCGGCTTGGGCACATAGGTCTGCTGCTGTCCGGCGCGGCGGGCGGTCAGTTCTTCCTTCAGGGCGGCGTTCTCTGCCATAAGTGCGGCCAGATCGACCTCTTGCGTTTCTTTCGCCGGAGTTGTCGGCGCTTCGGCGGGCTGCGCCAGCAGCGCGCGGTCAAAATGGCCCTCGGTGTAATTCTCTCCGTAGCAATAGGCCACAAAATCCAGAAGGACATAGAGATTTTCCAGACACAGCGCCGCCTGCTCCTCGGTGATCTTCTTACCGGTGTGGGCGGCGGTGTTGCCTGTGCGGCGAATGAAGTCCATCCGCCGCCAGATGTCGGTGCCGACGATATCACGGAAGTCCTCGGTGTTCATCAAGCTCACCAGCGTGTCCTGATAGGGCATGACCAGCCCCTTGTCCACCGAGTACATCCACTTCACGGCGAACTCCATCGCCCGGCGGCAGTTCAGCACGCAGGCGGAGGGATCGATATGTAAGATCCGCTCAGCGGAGACAGCCACAGAGGCGAAAGGATCAAATTGTGGGATGGAGGAGAATATGTCAAAGTTGGTCATAGACTCATTCCTCGTTATTAGGCTTTTTAAGTGAAAGTGGTCGCATGAATAGGTCGTCATTTGCGAAACCGTAGTTAATATTCAAGTTATCTGCCATTGCTTTAATAAGAGCAATAAAGTCTGAATCCAGCTTTTCATTTGCGGATTGCTCCGACTTATACTGGATATCTTTCCGAAATGTCTCGAATGCTTGAATGACTATTTTATCACGATTAAATGCAACAAAAATTTGATTTAATGCTATTTGCAAATTTCCTGTAGCAAATGAGCTAGCAGTAAGATCAGTTCGATATGCTACTAGAGTTTTAAAAACTTGCATTTTATACTCTTTTCGATCGTGCCTTATCTGCATAATGTTAGTAACAATTAATGTGATAAGAGAAGCAACGACGCCACTCAAGATAATAGACCACCACATAATCAAACCTCCTTATAATTGTTGTTGCCAACCAAATTCTTTTGCTATGACCGCTAAGCACGCAAGAAATGCTTCTTGCTGATGTTGCTCATCCATCTTTTTAACAGCTTTGCAAAGATCACTTACTGCATGAGCCGCCTTGATAACTTCCGAATTTTGCTGAAAATCGTACTGCCGGATCAAAGGTTGCTGTTGCCTGTAATAATAGGGATTGACGTACTGCGAATTAAACATCGTGTTTGTAAAATACATAGCTGCTCCTTCCTTGCATCCGAGCCTGTTGCCTTTGTCAAGTATATCATACCACAGTTTTTTCTGATGAAAAGGTACAAAAAAGGTACGAAAATGGCACTTTGTTTACGGAATCTTTATAAGAAGTACTGTTGCATCAAACTATCAAATAGCAATTGCGCTTCATCTAAGGCTTTCTGTACGACAATTTTTGATTTGTCGGTCTGCTCAACAAAGGCGACAAATTGATTTTGCAGGTCAAGCGGTGGCAACATAATGTTGAGTTTTTTCAGCATTGATATCGATAAGTAAGCCACAGTTGAACCCGCCTGCGAATTTGCAATTTGCTTTTGAATCTCAGACATCGCAAATAGTTGAGATAAGTATAGGCTTGTAATTTGATTATTTAAATCAGATAGCCAGCTTATCATTCCGTCTTGGAAATAGAATTCATCTTCTGGTCTAACGATATAACATCTGCCAAGCGTTCCTCTCGAAGTTACAAGGATATCTCCTGCTGTGGGAACTAAACCATTCTCTTTTAGCTTGTTGTACCTGTTGATTGGAATAAATAATTCTGGCGCATTTTCTATATTGTCTATTCGCTCATTCAAATCTGAAATCCGCAAGAATGGAATACCCTCGGTGCTTAATTCATTTTGATATATTCTCTTACTTGAGCCAACATCGCATAACTCTGATAATTTTTTAGTTGGCCATTGCATTGTATTGAATTCTGTATCCCCAAACATCTCAACAAACCGGGCTTTGACAAGCTCGTCCAACTTTTGGAGCTGCTGCTGGCGCATTTTGATAATACCATTAACTTGATCCATCTGATAACAGACCGCAATCTGGTCATTTATGTCTGCTTCAGTAACTTCATAACAAGATACATACTCATCCGTTTTCAGATTGTGAAGACCTGTAGTTTTATTTTGAAATGCTCGTGTCCCTCCTTTACGGTAATTAGAAAAGAGCGAATAAAATACATATCTTGGATACCACTTTTTCTGATCTTTGACTCTTAACAATCCTGTAAAATTGTTAAAAAGATAAGTGCTTTCTGGGCCATCATAATAAATTACACGCCCTACAGGTTGTTTGTCGCTACCGCCAGATTTTTCGATAATAATATCTCCTCTGCGAAGATATTTTTCATCAATCCCGTTTTTAGTAATCTTCCTTGTAACTATGTTGTGATAATTGACAATTCCCTCATTCGTAAAATTAGTCGTTCTTAGGACGGGGATTCCCTCGCCAGTATCGTCATCAGTACCCCATTCTCCCGAAAGAGCTTTTCCTGTGATTTCAATCAACTTTGCCATTTACCTATCCCCATGAATCAGAATTAATTTCCATACTCTTTACCGGTTGCAGAATAGAAACAACTATTATTATTTGCTTGGCTAAGTGGAATTGGACTGTCCATTCTAACATAACCATCTTTCTCAAGAATCCGCACAAGTTTAAGAGTTTCTAACTCCTGTATAGCAAGGGCGGATGCAATTTCATGGATACTCACATGTGGGTTGCTCAGAATATAGTCATATACGTACTTCTTCATTTCAACATTCCCTCCAGTTCATTCATCGCTATGTCGATTTTTTGCTCCAGCTCCCGCAGCTCCGCCATGATCTGGCTGGTGGGCGGGTACTCCACGGGCTTATACTCCGTTTTCTTATACTTGTTGATGGACAGGTCATAGCCATTCTCCACGATCTCCTCCTTGGGCACGAAGAAGGATCGCTCCGTGCGCTGGCGGTTTTTTTCCGCCTCCAGATCATGGAACCGGGCAACGATGTCCGGAATGTCATTCTCCTGCACGGGGCTGCGCTTGTCGTCCAGTGAGAAGCCGTCGGCCTGCATATCGTAAAACCACACATTATCTGTGCCGCCGTGGCCGGTTTTTGTGAAGATCAGCACAGCGGTGGACACCCCCGCGTAGGGCTTGAACACGCCGGATGGCATGGAGATCACGGCCTCCAGCCGGTTGCCGTCCACCAGTTCCCTGCGGATGGCCTTGTGGGCCGTGGACGAGCCAAACAGCACGCCGTCCGGCACGATGCAGGCGCAACGCCCGCCGACGAGCAGCATCCGCAGGAACAGGGCCAGAAACAGCAGCTCGGTTTTCTTGGTTTTGCAGACCTTCAGTAAATCGGCAGACACGATATCCGCGTCCAGACTACCCTTGAAGGGCGGATTGGCCAGGATCAGGGAATACTTGTCCTTGTCCGGATTCTGATCGGACAGGCTGTCCCGGTACTCGATGAAGGGGTTGTCAATACCATGGGTCATCATGTTCATGGCACCGATGCGGAGCATGGTGCGATCCATGTCGTAGCCGAAGAACATATGGTTCATATAGTGATCCTTCTTCTGGCGGTTGAAGAAGATTTCCTCCTTGCGGCGCTCCTTCAGGTATTCTCCCGCCGTCACCAGAAAGCCGGAAGTACCGCAAGCCGGGTCGCAGATGATATCGTCGGCCTTCGGGTCCATCAGCTCCACCATCATGCGAATGATATGCCGCGGCGTGCGGAACTGGCCGTTCCGCCCGGACTGGCTGATTTTGCTGAGCAGGTATTCGTAAGTATCGCCACGCACATCCACCGCTTGCGATTCGCTCATCAGGCGGTAAATCTCATCCAGCGCGTCCACCACCTTGGAGAGCAGCAGCGGCGTGGGCAGCATGAAGATCGCGTCGTCCATGTACTTGGAATAGGCGCTGTTCTTGTCGCTGTGGAGGTTTTTGATGAAAGGAAATACCCAATCCTGCACGACGGCGTACATTTTCGCGGCGGGGAAATCGCGGAACACGCTCCACTTGAGCTGCTGGCCGTCGATGGTGCGGTCGCCTACCTGCACCTCACCCGCAAAGATGCTCTGATACGGCAGGCCCAGCATATCCGCCTCTTTGGCCCGGAGATTATCGGAATCGTCCAGATCGTGGATAAACATCAGATAAGTGATCTGCTCGATGACACTCAGCGGGTTCACAAGACCACCCGCCGCAAAAGTATCCCAAAGGCTGTCGATTTTGTTTTTCAGTTCGCCTGTAATCATAGTACTGTTCCCTTTTCCTTACAATTCTTCCGCCTTAAATGTCGTATATCCCTCGTAATAATAGCTGTGGTCGATGCCCTTCATAAAAACCTCGCGGCTGTTCACGTCGTCGGTAAGAGCGTCTTTCAGCAGCACCTTGATCTCTACGTCCTTAATGGGGCTGCGCTCCATAGCTAGGAGATAATCCTCCTTGTCCACCTTGCTCCAGTCCACCACCTGACCGATGCCGCTTTTCAGCATCAGATCGAGCCAGATGCGTGTGCTGCGTCCGTTTCCCTCGCGGAATGGATGGGCGACATTCATCTCCACATACTTCTCGATGATCTCGTCATAGGTGGACTGCGGCATTTTGTCGATGTTGGCCAGCGCCGCTTCTAGGTAGATCAGCGGCGCAAAGCGAAAATTCCCCTTTGCCAGATTCACCGTGCGAAGCTGCCCCGCAAAGTCGTAGATATCCTCAAACAGCGCCTTGTGGATCGCTTGCAGAGAGGCAAACTTCCCCGGCTCCAGCTTGTCCAGTGTGCCGCTTTCAAAAAGCTCGACTGCTTTCCTTTTGCTGATTCGCTCCTCCTCGCGGGCAAGCTCGGCGGAGCTGGTGATGCCTAATTTATTCTCAAGAGCCATCGTGGGCCTCCTTATGCTAATTATTCTTCTACGGCAATCGGAATGTACACCATTTTCAGCGGAATAATCCTTTTATACTGCTCACTCAATTTGTCGTAGTATTTCAAAATGAGGTCTACAAGCTCTGTACCATTGATACCGCGGATAATAGGAGTATTGTCTAAATATTTCTGTGCATTTTTTGTATAGTCGGAAAGTGTGATAAATACGCCATAATCACCCTCTCGCATAGCACCCTTCAAAGATTGAATTGTCGTTTCCTTAATATCTCCGTCCTGACTTTTTACCTGTACTACAATGCGGGGCGGCAGTTCATCTTTATAGGCTGTGATATCGACGCCATTATCGCCGCCGTGCGGAGAAAGCGTAGTTCGATACCCCATGGCTTGCAGTAAATCTGCTATAAATTCTTCCAGTGCGTACCCTTTTAGTCTTTTGCTAAGTTCTTTCAGAATAAAGTCTTTAGTAGATTCAATGATTTCCTCTGCCGTTCGAGCCACAGTCTCGTCCGGCTCAAATTCCAAGTTATTTCCGGTAAAATTGCGATCCAGCGCCTTCAAAAACTCGTCAGAATAATTCTTGACTTGAAAGAAGCTTAAAGCAGAACCTACTTCGTATAACGCACCTTGCGAAAATGCTGTGCGCGGCAAATGCCTTAGCCACTTAACCTTCCGCTGATTTGGATACATTGCAGCGGCATCATCATGGAAATAATTGCTCTCCACTATACCAATATTGATTTTACGGTCAATCTTTGATGGAAAAACAATATAATCGCCTTTCTGCATTTCACAGGAAAATCGGTAAAGCATTCCTGCTCCGGTTGCGACTGATCCCTTTTTTGCATTGGGGTATGCGCGAATATATTCGTTTTTATATGCTTCTCTCGTAGGCTCAATTCGAGAAAGATCACCGATTGCATCCCAACCAATTGCGATAATGTTTTGGTTTAAAAACAGAGAATCATCCATTGTGTGGATGCCCCAAATCCTTGCATTGTTTTCCATATCTCATTACTCTCCCTATTCTTTTGAACAGCAACCATTGCTATTCTTTTCGCTATTCTTCACATATTTCCCGCTTCGCACTCTTGCGTCCTTGGGCTTCTCGGCGTCTGCGGGGATGGCCCAGACGTAGCCGATGCGGATCGCGCCGGGGATACGTTCTTCTTTGCAGAGGACTTGAATACGGCGTTGGGTGATGCCCCACTTCTCTGCTGCCTGTGTGATGGACATATATTCCATGGACATTCTCCTTATCTCGAAATAGCAAAAAGCAGCCCTGCGGAAAGCACAGGACTGTTGGATAGCGCGGCTGGTGATTGGCCCTGTCGCAGTTTTTTACTGTATATATTATATACCTTTCTACGAATAAAGTCAAACAAACCGTACCTTTCTATACATGAAATTTGCACCTGAACGGGATTTTCCCCTTCAGGTGCAAATTATTGATATTGCGATAGCGGGGGTATTAGGGGGCCGTCCCCTTAACAAGCGCATTTTGCTGTCAAAATGCTATGCTTGCGGAAACAGATTCCGTATCGCATTCGCAATACGGAATCTGTTCCCCCCTACGGCGGAAGCTTCTGCGCCTTCATGGCGGCTGATCGTGCAAAACACACACCATTTCTATTTTGCTTTTTTGGCTCCCTCACGAAGCCACGAAGCGTACAGTACCATCCGAAGATAAGCCGACCGCCCTAATCCGCTGGCCTGTGCCGCCTCGTCCAAACGCCTGTATTCTGCCTCTGTCAGCCGAAGGTTGACCTGTTTGTTTCTGATCTTATTCTCTTTCATAATCATTCCGGCCTTTCCTGTCACATTCATTTTCTTAACCAATTAGTTTTATTCTCTCTGTCTTATTGAACGCCGAAAACCAGCGCTCCGGCAACACTGAATATCGGCGTATCAGAACTCCGAGATTCAGGATTACATCTCGCGGGCAAATGGCTGCGGGTATAGCCGGGAAGGCTTTCCAAGGCCCTGCCGCCTACGATCTAACAGGCCATAATCTTCCAGTGAGGCCAGTAGCTTTTCTGCCTTACCATGGGCGCAGTTGAGACTCCGCATAATCGTCTCTATGCTGAAATAGATGTAGGTGTTTCCCTCGCGATCTCTCCAGAAATTCCGGTCGGAAAGCGTCATTCTGTCTACTAACATACCGTAAAGCAGCTTTGCTTCACACGGCAAGTCTTTATAAAAGATATGCGTAAATAGCAACTTGGGAACGCGGTAAAACGCATAGGTCTCGGATTCTGATTTGTAAAAATAGTCCATTTTATGCTCCTCTGCAAAAAAATAGCGGAGACAGGCCATTTGACCTGTCTCCGTTTGCTGATGTGGTATTAATTTTACCGGCGAAATTGTCCTCTCGCCTCGATGGCGTCCTCATAAGAGTACCTGTCCCGCATCGTCTCTCTGGCGATTCCGGCAGCAAGGCAAAAGCCCGCCACAAAGCCCTCGAAAGACGCCGCTTCACAGTGTGCGTCTGCCGCGTCCACAATACGCAGAAGCTGCCGACGCTGTGCATCCGGAAGCTGTTTGCTCAAGCGCTGGTATCGCTGGTCATGATGCTGTGCCTGACACGCGTTGCTGCGGCAGAACTCCGCCCAAAGCGCCCGCATATACTGATAGTTCCTCATGATATATCCCGCATGATCTCAAGAGCCGCGCTTTTGATGTTGTTCATCGCGCCGACCCACGCCATAGGATCACGCGCTTTCAAGTCCTCGTCAATGCCCAGTGCTTCCGCCATCTGCCGAATAATGAATCTCAGTTGCTCTTCCTCACTGGCATCCGGCTCCGGCGGCACCAGCAGACACGGGTAATACTGCTCACCGCGCAGCTCATAATAAATTTCATTCCGGCAGATAGTCTTCGGTAAGGGTTCCTGTAATCTTTCGCTCATGTGATGCACCTCCTGCGGCCATTTTACAGGGCCTGTCCGTATAACACCAGTGTACAAAATCACCGCTCTCCCCTGTTCCTCGTCCGGCAGCGGGTCTCCAGCAGCTTGAGAATTTCCCGTTCCATCTGCTGGGCGGAGTAATTGCGCGGGAAATACTTTCGCAGGGACTCCGCTTTGATGCGGACTTGCTCCTTCTGGTTGGGCTTTTCTTCGGTGAGGATCGCGTACAGCACCTCCGGCGTCAACTTAGCTTCGCGGGATAGCCGCTTCATGCGGATGGCCTGTGACAACGATGGCGTGGCGTCCTCCTGCCCGATCAAGTCCCACAGCTCCACCTGCTCCTCCTTGGTGAGATGGGACAGCTCCACAGCAGGTGAAAAGGCGATACGGCCATCGTCCACCATTTGCAGCAGCGGCGGGACGAGGTTGGTCAGGCGGATGTAGCGTTGAATAGTGCGACCACTTTCGCCGCTTCCCTGCCCTACTTTATCTGCGCTCTCTGACTTCCCGACAAGTTGTCGGGAAGTTGCTCTCCCTTGATGCTTCATCGCCTCCAGCTTCATTTTGTAGGCAAATGCTTTCTCGCTGGGCAGCAGGTTTTCCCGCTGGAGGTTACTGTCCACCATCAGGATCACCGCTTCATCGTCGGTCATCTCCCGCACCAGCACCGGCACGGTGGGTAAGCCCAGCTTCTGCGCCGCCAACCGCCGCCGATGCCCGCTGACCAGCTCGTAGCCATCCCCTTTCGGCCGCGCCAGCAGCGGCGATAGTACGCCGTGTACACGGATACTCTCCACCAGCTCGTCCATAGCGGCATCCTCCCGCACCTGATAGGGATGTTTCTGAAATGGTATCAGCTTGTCCGGTGAAAGCTGCTGAATGTACTCCTTCACTCTGCCACACCTCCCTCTGTAAGCGCGGCCATCACATCGACGCAATAGTGCTTGCCTACCCCACGATGCTGGTAGCCGATAGCAAATGAGCGGAGCCACCCCGCCCTTCGCACATTCGCGTTTTCGCTGCTTTCCGCGCCTTGTAACCCTTGTGCTGCAACGCTTTCAAAACTTCGTGTCTCTTTCATTTCCTTTGTCGGTACAGAGGAACTGGGGCATCTGGAGATGATCGGTACCATCGTCCACCAGCTGACCCGCAATCTTAACGAGGACGATATCAAAACCGCCGGATTTGATGCCTACTTCGTGGATCACACCGCCAGTGTCTACCCGACAGCCGCTTCCGGCTTTCCTTGGAACGCCGCGTCTATGGCGGTCAAAGGCGACCTGATCGCCGACCTGACGGAGGATCTGGCCGCTGAACAGAAAGCGCGTGTTACCTACGACAACATTCTGCGGCTCAGCGACGACCCTGACGTGAACGACGTCATTAAGTTCCTGCGTGCCCGCGAGGTCGTTCATTTCCAGCGCTTCGGTGAGGGCCTGCGGCTGGCAAAGGAGCGCATGGATCAGAAGAACGTTTACTATATCAACCCCAGCTTTGACCAGTAAGCGGACGAACAACGGAGAGGGACTTCCCTCTCCGTTGTTCTCTCAAGTTCAACAATTATTGAACCAGACTTGAAGAATATTTGATATCACGCTTCATGATTTGTGCTATAATAATTGCAAGACATGCACAGGAGGAACACCATGTTTAAGATATTGATCGCGGAGGATGACCATGAACTGCGGCAGCTGTTTCAGCATGTGCTGACCAAAAACGGCTATACGGTGGTGGGCGTGTCCAACGGCGAAGAAGCCCTGCGGGCCATGGACGCCAGCTACTACGACATGATCATCTCGGATATCATGATGCCGAAAATGGACGGCTATGAGCTGGTACGGGCATTGCGGGAGGCTGGCATGACGATCCCTGTCATGATGATCACCGCAAAGGACGCGTTTGACGACATGCGGCTGGGCTTCCTGTCCGGCAGCGACGACTATATGGTAAAGCCCGTCAATGTCAATGAAATGGTGCTGCGGGTGGGGGCGCTGCTGCGTCGGGCGCAGATGGCCAATGAGCGTCGGCAGGTCATCGGCGGTACGGTGCTGGAATGCGATTCCCTGTCGGTGCATACCGGAGACGAGACGATGACGCTGCCCCAGAAGGAATTTATGCTGCTCTATAAGATGGTGTCCTTCCCAGGCCGTATTTTTACCCGCCAGCAGCTGATGGACGACATCTGGGGCTACAGCTCCGAGACGGACACCCACACGGTGGACGTCCACATCGGCCGTCTGCGGGAGCGCTTTCGGGACAATCCCGATTTCAAGATCGTTACCATGCGGGGCGTCGGCTATAAGGTGGTAAAGCTATGAAAAAAGAGATCGCGCCCAAGGTAACGCTGCGGGTCAAATTTTTTCTGATCTGCATGGCAGAATTTATCGCCGTGGTGCTGCTGTCCGAATTGGCTGGCTGGCTCTTGAAGCGCTGGCTGGGCGTTACCATGGACATTCCCATCTTCGTCTGGGCGATACTGTTCAGCGTTGTGGTGGGCGGCGCTGTCACCAACTATATTACCCATTCCTTCATCGACCCTATCACCCGCCTGGGAAAGGCCATGAAGGAGGTAGCGGGCGGAAATTTTCATGTGACCATGCAAAGCGACAGCAAGCTGAAGGAAGTACGGGATATTTATGAAAGCTTCAATCGGATGGTCAAGGAGCTGGGAAACACCGAGACGCTGCAAACAGATTTCATTTCCAGCGTGTCCCACGAATTCAAGACGCCCATCAACGCCATTGAGGGGTACGCCTCTCTCCTGCAGGATCACCACCAGTCTCCGGAGGAGCAGGAGACATACATTGAAAAAATCCTGTTCAACACCAGGCGGCTGTCCACGCTGACGGGCAACATCCTGCTGCTGTCCAAGATCAACAACCAGTCTATCCGGCCACAGCGCACAGTATTCCGTCTTGACGAGCAGATACGGCAGGCCATTGTGGCGCTGGAACAGAAATGGACGGAGAAGAATATCGACTTTGACGTAGAACTGGATAAGGTAATGTACAGCGGCTATGAAAGCCTGCTGCTCCATGTCTGGAGCAACCTCATCGACAACGCCATCAAATTTGATCCGCCGGGCGGCATGATCTGCCTTCGTCTACGGCAAACCGGCGATGAGGCGGTGTTCACCATTGATGACAACGGCCCCGGCGTAGCGCCAGAGGAGCAGAAGCGGATCTTCCATAAGTTCTACCAGAGCGACAGCTCCCGCGAAATGAGCGGCAACGGTCTGGGACTGGCGCTGGTCAAGCAGATCGTGGAATTCAGCGGCGGAACAGTTTCCGTTGAGAATCTGCCGGAAGCGGGCTGCCGCTTTACGGTGCGGCTCCCCATGCAGCCGTGACGGCAACTATAAAAGCAAAAGGCGGGCTGTGCCCGCCTTTCACTTTTATAGGATAATGCAGATCAGACCACCGCCGCCTTCGTTGATGATACGCTCCAGCGCCTGACGCAGTTTGACCTGTGCTTCGGCTGGCATACGCTTCAGCTTTGCCTGCAAGTCCTCCCCCACGATCTCGTGGAAGCTTCGGCCGAAGATATTGGAGTTCCAGATCTTGCTGGTATCCCCCTCGAACTCCTGCAGCAGATAGTTCACCATGTCCTCCGACTGCTTCTCGTTCCCCACAATGGGCGAAACGGTCGTCTCAATGTCCGCCCGGATCATGTGGATAGACGGCGCGCTGGCCCTCATGCGGACGCCGTAGCGTCCTCCCTGCTTTACGATCTCCGGATCCTCCAGATCCAGCTCCTCCACGCTGGGCATGACGATGCCGTAGCCATTCTCCCGCGCCGACTTCAGGGCGGCCGCCACCTTGTCATATTCCTGCCGCGCCTTGCCCAGCTCGGTCAACAGCTCCATCAGGTCGCCGTCGTCCGTGACCGTCAGGCCCGACCGCTGGCTCAATGTGTCATAGAACAGACTGCGGGGCAATTGCAGCTCCGCCTGCGCCACGCCGGTTCCCAGATCAACGCTGCGAATAACCGTGCCCTGAATCGAGTCGCAGCCCCGCATACCCTCCAGCGCACCGTCCAATTCCCGGATACGGGTCAACTGACGGGCCTCCTCCCGCACGGTCTGATAAACGCTGCTTTTGATGGGATGCTCCAGCGGCAGCGCCTCCACCCAGCTGGGAAGATACAAGTCCAGCTCCTGAAGCGGGAACTCAAACAACAGGCTGCGCATCAGCGCGGTGATGGCCGTCTCGTCCAGCGTCAGGCAGTTGACGGGAATGCATTTTACGTTGTATTTGCCGCTGATCTCGGTGGAGATGGCGCAGGCCCGCTCTCCGGTGGGATCGCTGGAGTTCAGCAGCACGACGAAGGGCTTGCCGATCTCCTGAAGCTCCCGGATGACCCGTTCCTCCGCCTCCTGATAATCCTGCCGGGGAATGTCCGTCACGGTGCCGTCGGTGGTGATGACGATGCCCACGGTGGAATGATCGGTGATGACCTTCCGCGTGCCGATCTCCGCAGCTTCCGTCATGGGGATCTCGTAGTCGTACCACGGCGTCATCACCATACGCGGCGCCAGATCCTCAAACTGTCCCACCGCGCCGGGCACCATGTACCCCACGCAGTCGATCATCCGCACGGAAAAGCTGACGCCTTCGTCAAGATGTACCTCTACCGCTTCTTCTGGAACGAATTTTGGCTCCGCCGTCATGATGGTGCGCCCCGATCCGCTCTGGGGCAGCTCGTCGGTGGCTCTGTCCCGGCGGTACACGTTGTCGATATGGGGGATCACCTGCGTTTCCATAAACCGCTTGATAAAGGTAGATTTTCCGGTTCTGACCGGCCCTACAACGCCGATATAAATGCTGTTCTGGGTTCGTGCCGCCATGTCCTGATAGATGCATGTGGATTGATTCATAGTACCGCCCTCCGCTGCTGGTTTTATTTCATGTCTATGTGGCCGTGCCCTGTTCTATGCAAAAAATTTCTTACCATATTGTCGAAACCTGTTGAATACCAGCCGGGCTGTATGGTAAAATATACTATGCAAATTGTTTATAGTATAGAAGGGAGCGCTGACTATGCCGGGAGAAAACGTTGACCGCAGGGTGAAGTAAACGAAACGGCAGCTGCGTCTGGCTCTTATGGAGCTGATGTGCGAGAAGCCGCAGAAGCATATTTCTGTTCGGGAGCTGGCGGAACGTGCGGATATTAACCGCGGCACATTTTACATCCACTATAAGGACGTGTCCGATCTTTTGCAGCAGCTGGAGGACGAGATGGCGGATCGCCTGTCCGAAATGTGCTGCCTTCACGCCAGAAATACCGAGATCGACTCTTATCCTTTCCTGACGGATCTCTACGGCTTTATGCTGGATAACGCCGATATCTGCAAGGTACTGCTGGGAATAAATGGCGACATTGCCTATCGTCAGCGGATCTGCGGTATTCTGCACGACGATTTTCTCTATGACTTTCTTTCGCGGTTCTATCCCGAAAACCGGCAGAAATTGGAGTATTTCTGCGCGTTTATCGTGTCCGGCAACCTGAATCTCGCGCTGACATGGCTCAACGAGGGAGCAAAGGAATCGCCGGAGGAAATGGCGCAGCTGGCGGGTGAGATCATTATGAAAGGCGTCGGCTTTTTGCGGTAAATCGATACATATAAACCTGCCCGGCGAAAATAACCCGCTGGGCAGTTCATTCATATACCGCCGTCTGCGGGGCATACTGAAGCATATAGTTTCTATCAACAAGGGAGGGTATCGCCTATGACGAACCACATCACACTTTCCGATTTTCCGGCCAGCTGCTCCTGCATGAAGCTGACATCAAAACAGGGACGGCCCTACTGGTTCCGCACCTGCGACCTGAATACCAGCATCTGGGATGCCGGCGCCCACGCGGTGTCGTTTCCTGCCGACTATGCTATCACGACGGCCAACGGAACGCTGCGCACCCGCTATGCCCTGTTGGGCATGTCCTATTGCACGGTGGACAGCTGGCTGCTGGACGGCGTCAACAGCGAGGGCCTTGTAGGCGGCCTGCTCCTGCTGGAAGAAGGCACCAGCATTCCGGCGGCAGAAGCAGGCTCCAGCGGCGTCATGGGCATGGAGCTTGTTACCGCACTGCTGGCCACCTGCCGCGACGTAACGGAGGTCTGCCAGGCGGCGAAAGATATCCGGATCACGGACATTCCGGCAGAAACCGGCTTTCTGCCCGCCACCATGCACTATTTCTTTCTGGACGCCGCCGGGAATACCGTAGTGCTGGAGGCCACCGATCCCACACAGCCGGGGCGGCTCACCTGCTATCGGGAGGACAGCATCGGCGTGATGACGAATTCCCCTCCCTATCCCCGGCAGCTGGACAATCTGCGGTGGTTTCTCTCCCAGTCGCCGGAGCTGCACCATGGCGGCGATGATTGTCCCATCTGCCAGCCTGCTTGGGAGGGCGTTCGGTTGGCAGCCGCCCCCAGCGCGCTCCACATGACGCAGAGCGGCGTGCTGCCGGCCTCCTACGCGCCCTATGACCGCTTTGTCCGTCTGGCGGTGCTGAAGGCGCTGAATCACGACGGACAGTGGATCGACGATGCGCAGATTCTGCCGCTGGGCAGCGGCCTGCTGCACAGCGTTTTCGAGCCCCATAGCCGCGGCGTCTACCACTACCGTCGGCTGGACGAACACGGCATGCCTGCCGGACGCAGCGACGGCTATACCCAGTACTGCGTGATGTACGCGCCGGAGCAGCATGCCATGTATTTACAGCCCTTTGACTCCACCGCCTGGACAAAAATAGCGCTGCGCAGCTGCGACACCGCGCTTTTGCAGCGCCACCCCATCAACCGCAGCGCCATGGCGGGCGTTGTGGAACGGTAAGAAAAAATCCCGGATTTTCCGGGATTTTTTTCTTACCGTATTCTCGGGATCAGCAGCATATACTTTGCCGCGTCCTCGTCGTTTTCCAGCTGATTGGCGGCGCGTATGGCGTCCTCGTCCGTGTGATACCGCTTGGCAACATCCCAGAGCGTTTCCTCGCACCCCATGCGGCACAGGATCAGACTGGGGCCGGACGCGGCGGCCACATCCGTCAGCGTTACGGCGGTGATGCCGCTGATGGTTTTCTCCCCCTCGCAGCCGATGGAGAAGTCGACCGGGATACGCACCTGACACGCGCTGCCGGAGAATTGCATCGTTATCTGGCAGCAGGACGCCGTGACCGTCCCGCCGACCTCGCCGGTCTCCGCGCCCACCTCCACGGTACGCTCGGTGCTGACCGGCGCGCCGGATTCATCCAGATAGAGCAGACGCACATGCAGCGTCGCCCGCAGCGCTGTACGCGCTTCCTCAGCGGCCACCTCCACCGGGGAGCAATCCACCGCCGTTACGCTGATGAACGGCTGACTACCGTCAAACTCCAGGCGGAGCTGAGCGTCCTGTGAGACGGTACGGGCCGGTGCGGCCAGTGGGATCGTCACCTCCTGCCGCTCCACCGATGTGTCACAGCGGGTGCTGTAAATATCAGCTAGGTAATTGACTGTGCGCTGCTGATAGGCCTTGATGCAGACATCCACATGTGCCGTCAGCCCAAAGCCGTTTCCGCCTTCGGTGCGTAAAATGCGTGCGTCGCACTCGCCAATCTGCGGACACAGGATATATTCCGCGTTCTCCGGCAACTCCGCCACATCCAATATCTGTGAGAAGGGCAGCGAGCCGCAGTACTGCCGCAGCCCCTGATCCTCGCTCCGATAGATGGCATGGAACCACATATCACCCTTTATCATCAGCTTGTTACCCAGACGCTGTACCGATGATATAGACGGGCACATCCGATGCAGCAGCAGATCTTCCGGCAGACAGCCGTCATCAAGCAGCACATCATCCGTAAAGGAAAATCCCTTTTCAGATATTGCTGTCAAAAGACTTAGCTCTACATTGCGGCACTGCGTCCGGATCGTCGACTCCTCCTGCGTGCCGGTACAAAGGCGGCGCTTGACCGCACGGTAGCCTACTGCCGTGATCTCCGGCAAAACCTTGATGTACAGCTTACGTGAGGTGACGGCCCGAGCCTCCGTCAGCAGCACACGGCCTTCGGCGCAGACCGTTCCGCACCGTGTCAAGGTGCGGTCGTCCATCACGCAGGAAAACGGCACCGACATGGTGAGACTCCGCAGTCCTGTCGCCTCCTCTGAGGTATAGAGCACCGTGACCTTCACGCTGCCGGAGATGGTGCAGCGCTCCTCGTTCAGCTGCTTTTCCCGAATCGTCAGGCGGCCTGTTGCCTCGACGATCCGGGCGATATCGGGACAGTACTCCGGGATGGCCGTCTCCAATGATTCCTCGTGTGCGGAGGAGATCGCCGCCGTCGCTTCATAGCAGAGAATATCTTCAAATTGCAAGCCCAATTCCATATGTCCAGCCCTCTCAATCGGTATTGTTAGTCCACTGTATGAGGGCCACGCTCCGTTTATTCCTTCATTCCGAAAATGCCCCGCAGAATACCCCGCAGGAATTTTGGCGCTTTCCAGACAACGATCTTCATATAACTACCTCCTTTTCAAACATGCGATACCACAGCCGATTAGCAGGAAGGCCACCAGAAACATCAAACAGCCTACCGGAAACACGGCGGTAATGAAAATGCCCAGCCCCAGCGCCAGCGCACAAATGCCAAGACACCGCTCACCGTTTCCTCTCATGTGGTTCCCTCCTCCCTGCTAAGGTTCTATCTCATCTTATGAAAAGACCAGCCCTGCGGTGACGCAGGAAGAAGTGGCGGCAAAATATTGCAATCGGCTGTGGGGTGTGATACAATAAGGCCATCAATAGACAGACAGGTGTCTGCCGGCAAGGACAACATTACGATCGACAGGAGGAAAAGCCCATGTGTAAGGTCGGAAAGATCATTCTCAAAGTGTTTGCCATTCTGGCGGCTATCGCCGGTGTCGTGGCTGCGGTGTATTATTGGAATCTTGACCAGAAACTGCTGGACTGGTTCTATAAAAAGACAGAGTGGTTCAAGTCGCTGCGTGCCAGGGGCGAAGATATGGCGGATTACGCGGACGTGGACGTGGCGTCCGGAGATCTGTAAAACAATAATAAAAAAACATCCGTGAGTTTTTGCTCACGGATGTTTTTTTATTGGTTGTATCGCAATTACTTGCCCATGTTCATCTGAGCAGCGACCTCAGCAGCGAAGTCCTCCTGCTTCTTCTCGATACCCTCGCCGGTCTGATAGCGAACGGCATCCACGAACTTGACGCTGCCGCCCAGCTTCTTGGCGGCGTCGGCCACGTACTTCTCCACAGTGCCCTGGAAGATATCGCCGCGGACGAACTCCATCTGCATCAGGCAGTTCTCCTCGTAGAACTTGTTCATCTTGCCCATGACGATCTTTTCCTTCACCTGAGCGGGCTTGTTGGCCATCTTGGGATCGGTGTCCATCAGCGCCAGAGCGATCTTCTTCTCCTCGGCCAGCACATCCTCGGTGACCTGGGACTTATCCCAGAAACGAGGATTCAGCGCAGCGATCTGCATGGCAATGTTCTTGCCGATCTCAGTAGCGTCGATGCCGCCCTCGACAGCCAGATTCACCAGCACGCCGATCTTGCCGCCGGCATGGACATAACCCACGCT
>ERZ1673738.2542-NODE-2542-length-23091-cov-15.684233_pt1 | contig 23091 bp, 18 predicted proteins | sample MGYA00580198_ERZ1673738 | MGnify/ENA primary metagenome ERZ1673738 (study PRJEB41218, sample SAMN15661784) | gut metagenome | host: Homo sapiens | place: Canada: London | collected 2015-08-20/2019-03-30 | study: EMG produced TPA metagenomics assembly of...
CTGCTCCTTTCGATGGAGTCGCCTTCGGGCGTGTTGTTTTCGGTGCTGCTGATGGGGGAGGCGCTCACCTCGCGCCTGCTCGCCGGCTTCGTGCTTATCTTCCTGTCGATTATCTTGAGTGAGACTCACTTCGATTTTTTGCGCAAAAAGCCGCGCCCGCAATTGTAAACAACTTGTTGCGCCGCCCTCCCGGGGCGGCATTTTTTATGCGTCGCCCTTAAAGTTGTACCTTGCACTTTATGCTATCAAAGTGCTTGCTGCAAAAACGTTACTGGAGGGCATCTATGGCACCAGCACTGTCCGATCTTCAACCGCAATCAGCGCCCAAGGCCACCGCGGCGGCGCAGACCGCTATCGGTGACGGTCTTGTTGCAGAAGCTCAGGCTTTTGCAGACGAGCTCGCTGCGTGGCGACACGATTTACATCAGATGCCCGAGCTGGGTAATAGCCTCCCGCAGACCTCTACGTATATCCAAGCGCGCCTGACCGAGATGGACATCCCATTTGCTACGCTCGTCGACGGTTCCTGCGTCGTTGGCCTGATCGGTGCCGGTGCGGCCGCGGCCGCTCAGGGCAATGGCACGTGCAAGGACGAGCAGGCCGGAACGGTCGTCATGCTCCGAGGCGATATGGATGCCCTGCCCGTTGTCGAGGAATCCGGCGAGCCCTTTGCATCCACCAATGGCTGCATGCATGCTTGCGGTCACGATATGCACGCGACGGCGCTGCTTGGTGCGGCGCGCCTGCTCAAGGCCCGCGAGGCCGAGCTCGTCGACGCCAATGCCACTGTCAAACTGCTGTTCCAGCCGGGCGAGGAGACCTTTGAGGGAGCACGCGCTGCCATCGCCGACGGCTTGCTCGAGAACCCGCGCCCTCAGGCTGCCTTTGCCATGCACGTTAATAGCCAGTCGCCGCTTGGCCTGGCGCTCTACGGCAGCCCGGCGCTCTCGGGCGTGTACGGTTTCCGCATCACGCTGCAGGGCAAGGGTGGCCACGGTTCCAGCCCCGAGATCTGCATCGACCCCATAACGGCCGGTGTGCATGTGCACCTGGCACTTCAGGAGCTCATCGCTCGCGAAGTGCCGGCGGCCAAGGAGGTCGCACTTACCGTTGGTAAGTTCGCCGGTGGCTTGGCGGCCAACGTCATCCCCGACACCTGCGTGCTCGAGGGAACGCTGCGCGGCTTTGACGTTGAGCTCATGGAGCACCTAAAGACCCGCATCGCGGAGGTCGTCAAAGGTGTTGCCACGACCTATCGCACGTCGGCGACCATCGAGACGCTCTCGGATGTTCCCCCGCTCGTCCTCGATGACGACATGACCCAGGCTTCGCTTGGCTATGTGGGTGCGACGCTGCCCAAGGCCGCCTTCCTTCCGCTTTTCCACGCCATGGCGAGCGAGGACTTTGCGCTTATCTCGAGCGAGATCCCGAGCGCGTACTTTACCGTGGGCGCGGCCGTAACCGACACGGACGAGCATTTTGCCCAGCACCATCCCAAGGCACGTTTTAACGATGCCGAGCTGCCGCTCGGTGCTGCGGCCTATACCGCCGTCGCTTTGGGCTATATCGCCGACCACCGGTAGCATCCAACCTTGCCTTTCAAGCCTGCGGGCATGGCCGTAAGGCCTATGCCCTTGTCTTTCAAGGCAATCTTGGGCACTACCGGCGCCCGGCGCCGGCTATTCGTTTGTTAAATAAGGAGCAGTATGCCCCAGCAGCGTAAGTTCTTCCCCGGCTGGCTCGTGGTGGCCTCCGGCTTCGTGATCATGGCCACGTGTTACACGATTTTTGTCAATTGCATGAGCCTGTTCCAGCCGCTGATCGTCAGCAACCTCGGGATTACGCTTGCCCAGTACAACATCTCCAACGCTATCTCCACCGTGGTGAGCGTCGTGGGTTCGCTCGTTATCGGCCATGTTGCCGATAAGGTGAGTGGCCGCGTGTTGGGCTCCCTAACCGTTATCGCCACCTCGGCGGTGCTCGCGGGCATGAGCTTTGTGGGTGAGCTTTGGCAGGTCTATGTGCTCTTTGCCGTCTCGGGCTCCTTTGCGAGCGCCTGGATCGTGTGCCTGGTGTGTTCTGTTGTCATGCTCGTATTCCTGCTGGCCTCGGAGCCCATCGCCGCCAAGCTGCGCGCAAGCGTGGCGGGGGAGTAGGCGTCCGTCGCTCTTTTCTGTTCGCCCCGTTCTGTCCGTGGCCGCCTTGGAAGCCGAATGGATGCTCGTGCCATCATTCGGTTTCCAAGGCGGCCGCGGGCCTACGAAATGATCCGTTTTCCTCCGTCCCCAACAGATCACGTGATCCGAAGGGGACGGAGGAAAGCGGATCGCAAACAGCGGCGGTGCGTCAGGCCGAACGAGTCCCCATACCCTCGTTCGGTCAGACGCGCCGCCGCGGTTTGTGTTTGTGCCGTATAATGACCGTTACCTATGACGCGATACAAAAGAAAGGTGTTTGCCCATGCAGGCACAGAAGGCGGAGGGAACCCGCGACCTTATCGGCGCCGAGATGCGCGCCTGGCAAAAGATGCAGCAGATTGCTGCCGGCGTGTTCGAGCCGTTTGGTTTTAAACCCATCGAGACGCCCGCGATCGAGCAGGTGGACGTGTTTGTCCACGGTATCGGCCAGTCGACCGACGTCGTGCGCAAGGAGATGTTCCGCGTGTTCAGCGGTGCCAACCTGGAGCGCGTCTTTACCGAGGGCACCGACACCAAACTCAAGCCCAAGCAGCGCCTGGCACTTCGCCCCGAGGGCACGGCCGGCGTGGTGCGCGCCGTCGTCGAGAACAATCTGGTGCCCCAGGGCTCCACGCCGTTTAAGGCGTACTACGCCGAGGCCATGTTCCGCGGCGAGCGTCCCCAGAAGGGCCGCCTGCGCCAGTTCCACCAGGTGGGCATCGAGTGGCTCGGCGCTCCCGATCCGGCGGCAGACGCCGAGTGCATCATCATGCTCATGGAGTTCTACAAGCGCCTGGGCTTCGACCTTTCCAAGCTTCGTCTGCTCATCAACTCGATGGGTGACGCCCAGTGCCGTCCGGCTTACCGCGAGCAGGTTAAGCAGTTCATCCTCAATCACGCAGACGAGATGTGCGACGAGTGCCGCGAGCGCGCCGAGCTTAACCCGCTGCGCGCCTTCGACTGCAAGAACGACCACTGCCGCGAGATCATGGCCGAGGCTCCGCTGATGGGTGACAACCTGTGCGACGAGTGCCGCGAGCACTACGAGCAGGTCAAGCGCTATCTGGATGCCGCCGGTATCGAGTATGTCGAGGATCCCACCTTGGTGCGCGGCCTGGACTACTACACCCGTACTGTCTTTGAGGTCGAGGCCCCTGGCGCCGGCGTCGGGTCCATCGGTGGCGGCGGCCGCTATGACGGCCTGGTCGAGCTCGAGGGTGGCAAGCCCACGGCGGGCGTCGGCTTTGCCGTTGGTTTTGAGCGCGCCCTGCTGGCCCTGCAGGCCTTTGGCAACGATTTGGGTGCCGATGAGGCCCCGTGCGTCTATGTCGCCAACGCCGGCAAGGAGCTGCGTCAGAACGTCTTTGCCATTACGCAGGAGCTTCGCGCCGCAGGTATCGTGACCGAGGCCGACTATCAGGGCCGTTCGCTCAAGGCCCAGTTTAAGCAGGCCGACAAGGTGGGCGCTAAGCTCATTTTGGTCCTGGGCGGCGACGAGCTTGCCGCTGGCAAGGTCAAGGTGCGCGACATGGAGAGCCATGACGAGGTACTGGTCGATCTGGCCAACGTGGTCGAGGCGGTTCGCGAGCGCCTGTAGCGCATCTTTTTGAGCTGCGGGCCTGCTAACGTGCCCTGCTCATGGAGAGCGATTGTTACGGGGGTGTTTCGCTTTTATGCGGAATGCCCCCGTTTACGTATGCCGCCCACCGAGAAATACGACCATTTAGGGCAAAAACCCTTGCAATGCAGAAAATACTTTTGTGTGGTAAAGCGCAATCAGTGTCGAAAGTATTTCTCAAGCGCCTATAATGAATACCGCATGTTACGTGCATAGAAGGAGGAATGGGAGGAAACGTGGCTGAGAACCTAAGCAACCAGTCTGTACCCGAAGCCGCGGCGCGCGTCGCTGCCGTGGTCAACCGCCTCGTTAACCGAATCGGCTCGAATGCCGAGTCCAGGGAGCGTCTCGCCGAGATCGAGATCCCCGAGGAGCTGCGCGATAATCTGGCGCTGTTCCTGCGCCTGGAGCGTCGTGTGCTTAGCGAGTATGATCCCGAGATCGCGGACCTGTTCGACAAGATTTTGACAGCCGAGATTGTGGCCAATGCCGGCAACCCCGGTACCCGCGCTGCCGACGAGGCCGTCGACGAGCAGGGCGTGCCTACTGCCGACGAGCCCACCGCCGTGGCATTCCGTGAGGTCGTCGATCTGATCGACAGCCTGCCGCTCGATAAGCAGCAGGTCATTGTCCGCGCCTTTACGAGCTTTTTCCATCTGGCAAATCTGTCGGAGGAGAACTACCGTGTGGCGCAGCTGCGCGAGCGCGAGGCCGGTGCGTCGACCGATACCGAGGTCGATCCCGCCAACGAGCTCACCGTCGCCTATCACCAGCTGGTGAATGAGCTGGGCGTCGAGGGCGCCAACGAGCTGCTCGGCAAGCTTGAGTTCCATCCCGTCTTTACCGCACATCCCACCGAGGCCCGTCGCAAGGCCGTCGAGGGCAAGATTCGCCGTATCTCCAACCTGCTGGAGGAGCGTCCGCGTCTGGGCGGCTCCGACCTGGTGGAGAACGAGCGCCATATGCTGCAGGAGATCGACGCCCTGGTGCGTACGAGTCCCATCGCGCTCAAGAAGCCCACGCCGGTCGAGGAAGCCGATACCATCATCGACATCTTCGATAACACGCTGTTCGACGTCATCCCCGTCATCTATCGTCGCTTTGACGACTGGGTGCTGGGTGACAAGGCCGGTACCGTGCCGCCGCTGTGCCCGGCGTTCTTCCATCCCGGTAGCTGGATCGGTTCCGACCGCGACGGTAACCCCAACGTCACCGCCAAGGTGAGCCGTGAGGTCGCCGCCAAGTACTTCACCCACATGGTGCTCAAGCTCGAGGACAAGTGCCGCCGCATCGGCCGCAACCTCACGCTCGAGGCCACCTACAGCAAGCCGTCTGCCGAGCTCATCAACCTGTGGAACCATCAGGTCGAGATGAGCCCTCGGTACACGGCCCGCGCCGAGCTGATTTCCGAGCACGAGCCGCATCGCGCCGTCATGCTCGTCATGGCCGACCGTCTGAACGCCACCGTGCGCCGTATCACCGACACCATGTACCACAGCGCCGATGAGTTCCTGGAGGACCTGCGCGTCGTCCAGCGCTCGCTGGCCGCCTGCGGTGCCGTCCGTGCTGCCTACGGCCCGGTCCAGACCATCATCTGGCAGGTCGAGTCCTTCGGCTTCCATATGGTCGAGATGGAGTTCCGTCAGCACTCCGTGGTGCACGCCCGCGCCCTCAAGGATATCCACGAGAACGGTATCCATGGCGACCTGCAGCCCATGACGCGCGAGGTCATCGATACCTTCCGCGCTATCGGCTCCATCCAGAAGCGCTACGGCAAGAAGATGGCGCACCGCTACATCATTTCGTTCACCAAGAGCGCCCAGCATGTGGCCGACGTCTTTGAGCTCGCCCACCTGTCCTTTGCACACGAGGAGGATGTCCCCGAGCTCGACGTGATCCCGCTGTTCGAGCAGCTCGAGGACCTCGAGGGCTGCGTTGACGTGCTCGACCAGATGCTTACGCTGCCCGTGGTGCAAAAGCGCCTTGCCCAGACCAACCGCCGCATGGAGGTCATGCTGGGCTATTCCGACTCCTCTAAGGATGCCGGTCCTACCACGGCCATGCTCGCGCTGCACTCCGCGCAGGAGCGCATCGCCAAGTGGGCCGAGAAGAACGATATCGACCTGGTGCTCATGCACGGCCGCGGCGGTGCCGTGGGCCGTGGCGGCGGCCCGGCCAACAAGGCCGTGCTGGCGCAGCCCAAGGGTTCGGTCAACTGCTTCTTTAAGCTCACCGAGCAGGGCGAGGTCATCTTTGCCCGTTACGGCAACCGCACGCTGGCTCAGCGTCATGTTGAGTCCGTTGCCGCCGCAACGCTTTTGCAGTCGGCCCCGAGTGTCGAGAAGACCAACACCGAGACTACTCAGAAGTTCTGGGATATGGCCGAGAAGCTCAACACCGCAAGCCACGAGCGTTATCTGGACCTGCTGAACACCGAGGACTTTACACCGTGGTTCTCGACCGTGACGCCGCTGACCGAGGTCGGTCTGCTGCCGATCGGCTCGCGTCCTGCCAAGCGCGGCTTGGGTGCCAAGTCGCTCGACGACCTGCGTACCATCCCGTGGATCTTCAGCTGGAGCCAGGCGCGCATTAACCTGGCCGCTTGGTACGGTCTGGGCACCGCCTGCGAGCAGCTTGGCGATCTTGACCAGCTCAAGGCTGCCTACCAGGAGTGGCCGTTCTTCCGCACCTTTATCGACAACATCGAGATGTCGATCGCCAAGACCGACCAGCGCATCGCCAAGATGTATTTGCACCTGGGCGACCGCGATGATTTGTCCGAGAAGGTCTTCACCGAGATGCAGCTCACGCGTAAGTGGGTCCTTGCCATCGTCGGCGATGAGTGGCCGCTGCAGCGTCGTCGCGTGCTCGGCTGCGCCGTTCGCGTGCGTAACCCCTACGTCGACGCTCTGTCCATCGCCCAGGTCCGCGCCCTTCGCGAGGTGCGCATGAATCAGGACGAGATGGCCGAGGAGAAGAAGGCCGAGTACATGAGCCTGATTCTTTCGACTGTGACCGGCGTCTCGGCAGGTTTGCAGAACACGGGGTAATCGATAGCCCTGTGGCTCTCACCGGGACCCGATGGGTTTCCCTCTGAATGCGTCCTCGCACTTGAAGCCCCCTTATCCTGCTCCTTCGGAGCTGTGGATAAGGGGGCTTCGTGCTGCGGAATGCATTCAGAGGGAAACCCATCGGGCCCCTTCGTCCTCGGTCTTCAGGGATTGGGGCTGAAGGGGATAATGGCGCGCTTCGCGCTTAATGTGGAGTGCGGCGAGGGCTTCTTGCGTCCTGCGGAGTGTGCCTAAAAGTAAACTAATGGCGGGCCCTGCGATGTCCGGTCTTCGGCGGATCAGCCGCTGGGTGAGGGTGGTGCTTGGGGCGACGTGCAAAAAACGGAGTTTTCAGCAGCCAAAGATTGATGCATAAGGCTGTGGGTGACGTTCGCGGCTCCTGTTGATGCTTTTGCATGACGAATGGGCTTTGGCGATGTTCATATATAGCTGGTTTCTCGCCGCATGCTATCTAGATGGGGCGAGTCATGAGGACTATCTACCTTTTGAAAGACTTTTGACACCAAAATCTTATCCCGCGATGCTGAATACTCGCAAAAATGCACGCTCCGGAGGGTACTACCCTGTTACGGCTAGAAATCCATGCGCCATTTTATGCAATTAATTAACGCATTTATGCAAAATAGCTTACGTGCGTACGTCTCGGGGTAGATGTTTGCCTCGGCGCTGCGTAAGTCATCCTGTCTATAGTGTCTTTGACAGGCGGCCGCGGTCCCCTTTGGGATCGTGGCCGTTTTGTTGTGGGTCAAATATGAACGTTGTGTTAATGAGTCGGTGGACGGTGGTGTTTTTCGGTGAGCGGCGTATCCTTCCAACGGTTTATCTAGTGTGTCAGTTGAAAGGAAGAGGGCGCTCGTCATTGTTTGAATGTGAACTACCGTTTGACCACAAGACGTTGCATCTGGAGCTCGAGGATAAGAATTTCGCGGGTGTGATGGAAGGTCATCAAAACGAGTTTAAGACCACGAAATCGCAGGAAGAGCTGGTAGAGGAGTCGATTGCCAACCCTTATGGTTCGCCTTCGCTCGAGGAGCTTTGTGCTGGCAAGAAGGATATCGTCATTATTAGCTCCGATCATACGCGCCCCGTTCCCTCGCGTGTGACGATGCCTATTCTGCTGCATCACATCCATTCCGCTGCGCCCGAGGCTCGAGTGCGTATTTTGGTTGCTACGGGTATGCACCGTCCGTCGACGCACGAGGAACTCGTCAACAAGTATGGCGAGGAGATTGTTGCCAACGAGGAAATCGTTATGCACGTCGCGACTGACGACAGCATGATGAAAAAGATTGGCACCCTGCCTTCTGGTGGCGAGTGCATCATCAACAAGATTGCCGCCGATTGTGATCTGCTGCTTGCCGAGGGCTTTATTGAGCCGCACTTCTTTGCCGGTTTCTCTGGTAGCCGCAAGTCCGTCCTGCCTGGCATCGCCAGCTACAAGACCATCATGTACAACCACAACGGTCAGTTTGTGAATGATTCCCACTCGCGTGCCGGCAACCTGTGCCACAACCACGTGAGCGAGGACATGTTTGCCGCTGCCGAGATGGCTCACCTTGCCTTTGTGCTTAACGTGGTGCTCAACGGCAAGCACGAGGTCATCGGCTCCTTTGCCGGCGACATTCACAAGGCGCACGAGGCCGGCTGTGAGTTCGTGAAGAGCCTTGCCGGCGTTGAGCCCGTTGAGTGCGAGATTGCCATCACCACTAACGGCGGCTACCCGCTCGACCAGAACATCTACCAGGCCGTGAAGGGCATGTGCTCTGCCGAGGCTACGCTTCCCGAGGGCGGTGTGATCATCGACGTCGCCGGCTGTGCCGACGGTCACGGTGGCGAGGGCTTCTATCACAACATCGCCGACAACGATCCGGCGGAGTTTGAGCGTGCCTGCATCGACCGTCCTAAGGACGAGACCCTGCCCGACCAGTGGACGAGCCAGATCTTTGCCCGCATCCTGGCGCATCACCCTGTGATCATGGTCACCGACCTGTGCGATCACCAGATGATCAAGGATATGCACATGACGCCGGTCAACACCCTCGATGAGGCGCTCAAGCTCGCCTTTGAGATGAAGGGTGCCGATGCCAAGGTGGCCGTCATTCCCGATGGCCTGGGCGTTGTCGTCGCTCAGCACTAGTACGCGGCCTAAACGAATCGTTTATAACCGACAAGAAAGATAAGGTTTTATGCTTACCAAACTCCTCTGCGAATTCGGCGCAACGGCCCTCATGATCATCTTTGGCGTGGGCGTACACTGCGATACCGTGCTCAAGGGCACCAAGTATCAGGGCTCCGGTCACATGTTTGCCATCACCACCTGGTCTTTTGGCATCTCGGTCTGCCTGTTTGTCTTTGGCGGCGCCGTGTGCATGAACCCCGCCATGGTGCTTGCCCAGTGCATCGTAGGCCTGGTGCCGTGGAGCAGCTGCATCCCCTTCATGATTGCCGATATGCTCGGCGGCTTTGTGGGCGCTGTAATCGCTTGGCTTATGTATGCCGATGAGTTCAAGGCTTCCGAGGGCGTCGTCGACCCCATTGCCCAGCGCAACATCTTCTCGACCAACCCCACCACCGAGGGCACGAACTATGCCCGCAACTTCTTCTGCGAGGCCTTCTGCACCTTTGTGTTCATCAGCGCCATCCTTGCTGCCGCTAGCCGCGCCGGCGAGAACGTTTTGATGCTCGCCATCTGCGTCGGTCTGATTGTTTGGGCTGTTGGCATGGGCATGGGCGGCATCACCGGCTTCGCCATGAACCAGGCTCGTGACCTTGGTCCTCGCATGGCCTATCAGGTGCTGCCGATTAAGAACAAGGCTGACAACAACTGGAAGTACGGCCTGCTCGTTCCTGGCATCGCTCCGTTTGTCGGTGCCGCTCTGGCCGCGCTGTTTGTGCACGGTTTCTTGGGCATGTTCTAGTCTGAGGCTACATGGTTGTCCGCTGGCCGCATGGGGTAACTTCCCAGCGCGTCTTCGGACATGCAAAAAGGCTCGCTGCGCACTTCGTGCGGCGAGCCTTTTTGCGTCCTGCGGAATGCGCTGGGAAGTTACCCCATGCGGCCAGCTGCGGGGTCTTTGCTGCACCCGAGCAAGCAACCCAACATATAAATCTGAATTTGGATTTGGATGGGAGGGACTTGTTGCTGTTGAGGGCGGTGAAGCGCGAGTGACACTTTGGGATGCGTGGCGCCCTGGGTTGGGGCGATGCTTTGGGATGATGTTCTTACTTAGTTGAAGAGGGGTTTTATGGCTGATAAGTAGTCTTTGGCTACGTCGGCTTTGTCTGCTTGGAAGTTGTGCCAGGCCCACCATTGGACGGTGGCTACGAAGCTTGAGGCTATGTGGTGTAGTAAGAAACTGCGGTCCATGGTGCCAGCGGGGCCTGTGGAGTCGGCGGGGACGGTTTCGGCTGCTCGTGACATGATGGTCTTGCGTAAGCAGTCGGCGAAGACGCGGGAGCCGGCGCCGGCTACGAGGGCTCGAACGCCCTGGCGGCGCTCCCAGAGGTTGTTGAGGATATGCTCGACCTGCACGAGTGGGTCGTCGAGCGGTGTGCCATCGTCGTCGAGGGCGTGGGTGCAGATGTCGCTCACGAGCTCGGACAGTAGGTCGTCTTTGCTCTTAAAGAGGCCGTAGAATGTCGCGCGGCCTACGTGAGCGCGCGCGATGATGTCGCCGACGGTAATCTTGCCGTAGTCCACTTCGCGTAGCAGCTCGGAGAACGCCGCAACGATGGCAGCGCGGCTTTTTTCTTTGCGGGCATCCATGGCTATGCATCCACGTGAACGAGCAGACAACGGAGCGTGCCGGAGCAACCCTCGTAGGGGCGCTTACCGGCGCCGTAGCCGACGGCCTCGATGCGGTAGCGGGCCGGTAGGTGCTCGGACGTGCGCAGTGCGGCGACGATGGCGGCGCCCGTGGGCGTCACGAGCTCGCCGGCGACCGGTGCGGGCGTGAGGGCGATATTGCCTGCTTGGCATAGGTTGACGACGGCGGGCACCGGGATGGGCATAAGGCCGTGGGCACAGTGGATGGTGCCGTGACCCTCGGAGAGCGACTCGACGACAATGTCCTCGATACCCAGGTCATCGAGACAGATGGCGACCGAGCAGATGTCGACGATGGAGTCGATGGCGCCTACCTCGTGGAACATGACGGTCTCGGGCGTTTTGCCGTGGGCCTTGGCCTCGGCGGCGGCGAGCGCGGTAAAGATGGCGAGCGCGCGGCGCTTGGCGCCATCGCTTAACTGCGAGCCATCGATGATGGCGGTGACATCCGCCAAAGAACGGTGGTGATGGTGGTGGGCGTGATGGTGACCCTCGTGGTCGTGGTCATGCGCGTGCTCATGACAGTGCTCGTGCTCGCCATGGCCATGATGGTGGTGCTCATGCTCGTGCGTGTGATCGGCAGCTGCTTCATTGCCGTAGAGCCAGGCCATATCGTGATCGTGGTTCTCGAGCGCCTCTGCAAGCTGGACGTCGAAATCGCAAGCGTCGATGCCATGCTTGTTTGCACGCGTGACGGCGATCGTAAAGCCGTCGACCGGCAGTGTGGCGAGCTGTTCGCGCAGGTGCTCCTCGCTGGCGCCCAGGTCGAGCAGGGCCGCGACAGTCATGTCGCCGCTGATGCCCGAAGTGCCGTCGATGATAAGCGTGTGATGATGGTTGGACATGGAATGCTCCTTAACGGGCGCGGGATGTGCCGGCGCTCAGATGATTGATAAGACTTGCCTGGTAGGCGGCACCAAAGCCGTTGTCGATATTGACGACCGAAACGCCGCTGGCGCAGGAGTTGAGCATGGCGAGCAGCGCGGCTACGCCGCCGAAGCTCGCGCCGTAGCCCACGCTGGTGGGAACGGCGATGACCGGGCAGCTCACCAGACCGCCGACGACGCTCGCCAGTGCGCCCTCCATGCCGGCGATGGCGATGATCACCTGTGCCTGGGCAAGTTCCTCGGCATGTGCGAGCAGGCGGTGCAGGCCGGCGACACCTACGTCGTAGAGGCGATCGACCTCGTTGCCATAGAACTCGGCCGTCAACGCGGCTTCCTCGGCGACGGGCAGGTCGCTCGTGCCGGCGCAGGCGACGACGATGCGTCCGTTGCCGGTGGGGGAGGGCTTGCCGCCCACGAGGGCGAGCTGCGCGTCCGGGACATATCCCAGGTCGATGCCGTTGCCGAGGAGCTCCGAGGTACGGGCTGCTTTTTCGCTGTCCAGGCGCGTGACTAGGATGCGCTCCTGACCGGCATCGTGCAGCGCTTCGATAATGGCGGCAATTTGCTCGGCGGTTTTACCGGCGCCGTAGACAACCTCGCCGGCTCCCTGGCGCACTCCGCGCGAAAGATCGAGCTGCGCAAAGCCCAAATCGGCGGTCGGAGCCGTCTGGATGCGCGTAAGGGCATCGGCAGGGGTGACTGATCCGCCAGCAACATCGCTCAGCAATTGCTCAAGATCTCGCTTATCCATATTTGTTCCCTTCGACGGCGCAAAGTCTAGCACTCAAAGGGTATGTTTCCGAACACTAAGACAAAATTGTTCGGAAACTATAGGACAGACTGATTCTATTGTTAGAAGGATCGACTAGTCGCGCAGGATGATATCCATGGCGAGTGTCAGGTTGCGCTCGTCGATGGCAAACGGGGCGGCTTCGCGCGTCTTGGGCTTGGCGCAAAACGCGATGCCCGTGCCCGCGGCCTGAATCATGGGGATGTCATTGGCGCCGTCGCCGATCGCGACGGTGTGGGTCATGTCGACACCGCACTCAACCGCCCAATCCAGCAGCTGAATGAGCTTGGATTCCTTGGTCACAATGTCTGCCGCCAGCTTACCCGTGAGCTTGCCGTCCACGACTTCCAGACGGTTGGCCAGGCAAAAATCGATGCCCGCGGCGGCTGCGATCTTGTCAGCGACCTCGTGGAAGCCGCCGCTTACCACGCCGACCTTCCAGCCCTTGCTGTGTGCCGAGCGCACAAGCTCCAGCGCGCCGGGGGTAAATGTCACGCGCTCAAAAGTGCGCTCGAACACGCTCTCATCCAAGCCGGCAAGCAGCCCCACGCGCTCCTCGAGCGCTTGCTTAAAGTCCAGCTCGCCGCGCATGGCGCGTTCGGTGATCTGCGCCACCTGCTCGCCCACGCCTGCCTCCTCGCCCAACAGATCGATGACCTCCTGGTTGATGAGCGTGGAGTCGATATCCATAACAATGAGGCGTGCAGTCATGACGGGCCTTTCCAAGTGCTGTTTTATTGGGGCATATTGTCGCACGTGACGAGCGCGGGCGGGTGCCGCGGTGCGTCAATTGTTTCGTCTCCGTCAAGTCTTTGGGCAGGAGCTACTTTTCCGCGGCACATCGACACAGGTGCGATAAGATAGAACGCCATGTCTGGCTGCGCGGTTTACGCAGGCTGGGCAAATCTGTACGACGCCGCCCGGAACGACACGGGGCGGCACAGATCCATAAAGGAGGATCACTGGTATGAGCCAGACCCGTCCCATCGACGAGCATTCCATGCACACCCGTACCTGCGGCGAGCTTCGCCGCGAGAACGTGGGCGAAGAGGTCACCCTCACCGGTTGGGTGAGCCGTCGCCGCGACCACGGCGGCCTTATCTTCTGCGATCTTCGCGACCGCGAGGGCATCACGCAGCTCACCTTCGACCCCGAGCACTCCGACGGCGACGCCTTTAAGATCGCCGAGACCATGCGTCCCGAGTGGCCCATCAAGATCCACGGCGTCGTGCGCTCCCGTGGCGAGGAGACCACCAACACCAAGCTCGCGACCGGCGAGATCGAGGTCCTGACCGACCACGCCGAGGTTCTCAACACGTCCGTCACCCCGCCGTTCCAGATCGAGGACGGCATCGAGACCAGCGAGGACACCCGCCTGCGCTATCGCTATCTGGACCTCCGCCGTCCCGAGATGATGGCCAACCTCAAGCTGCGCTCCGACTTTACCTTTGCCATTCGCGAGGCACTGCACAACCGTGAGTTCATGGAGGTCGAGACGCCCTCCCTGTTCAAGTCCACGCCCGAGGGCGCCCGCGACTTCATCGTTCCCAGCCGCATCCAGCCGGGCAACTTCTACGCCCTGCCGCAGTCCCCGCAGCTTCTGAAGCAGCTGCTCATGGTCGGTGGCGTCGAGCGCTACTACCAGGTTGCCAAGTGCTTCCGCGACGAGGACCTGCGTGCCGACCGTCAGCCCGAGTTCACCCAGGTCGATATCGAGATGTCCTTCGTGGACCAGAACGATGTCATGAGCGCGCTCGAAGAGGTTCTTGCCGATGCCTTCGGTCGCGTGGGCGTCGAGATGCCCACGCCGCTGCGTCGCATGGACTACTGGGAGGCCATGGACACCTATGGCTCCGACAAGCCCGATACCCGCTATGGCATGCACCTGGTCGACCTGACCGACATCTTTGCCAACTCCAAGTTCAAGGTCTTTGCGACCGCCGCAAATGAGGAGGGCTCTGTCGTCAAGGCCATCAACGCCAAGGGCGCCGGTGCCTGGGCACGTGCCAAGATCGATAAGCTCGCCGGCGTGGCCTCCACGTTTGGCGCCAAGGGCCTGGCATGGATCGCCTTCCGCGAGGACGGCTCCATCAACAGCCCCATCGTCAAGTTCTTCTCGGACGAGGAGATGGCCGCTCTGCGCGAGCGCATGGACGTCGAGCCCGGCGACCTTGTGATGTTCGCCGCCGGCCCGCGCCTGCTCTCTGATGAGATCCTGGGCGGTATGCGTTCGCACATGGCCAATGCGCTTGAGATCAAGCGCGAGGGTCACGACTTCCTGTGGGTCGTCAACTTCCCGCTGTTCCATTGGGACGAGGATCGCAAGGCCTATGCTGCCGAGCACCAGCCCTTTACCCTGCCGACCGAGACCGACATCGCCAAGATCGAGGCCGATCCCCTGGCAGCCGGTTCGTGCACCTACGACTTTGTCATGGACGGCTTTGAGGCCGGCGGTGGCGGTATGCGTATCCACAACGCCGAGATGCAGATGTCCATGCTCAAGCTCCTGGGCTTTACCGAGGAGCGCGCCGAGTCTCAGTTCGGCTTCCTCATGGAGGCCCTCAAGTTTGGTGCGCCCCCGATGGGCGGTTTCGCTCTGGGGCTGGACCGCGTGTGCATGCTGCTTACCGGTTCCGACTCCATCCGCGACGTCATGGCGTTCCCCAAGACGGCCAGCGGCTCTGACCTTATGTCGGGCGCCCCGAGTGCCGTTAGCGGTGCCCAGCTCAAGGACGTCAGCCTGCGCCTGATGTAGGCGAGCGGCTACATATTGCCCGTAACGAGGGAAGGACGCGTGCCTTCCTTCGTTTTTTATGCGCCGAGGTCGTGAGGGCATGGGATGACCGGGCGTCGCGGAAACTACGACCCGGAATTTGCGTCCAAAACGGGTCGCAGTTTCCCAAACAGGGTCCTTTTGGAAACTGCGACCCAGAATCCAGCCAAATAATGGGACGCACTTTCCGGTTGAGCCTTCTGGCGGAAACTGTGTCCCATCATTGACGCTCGAAATGGGATGCGGTTTCCGTCCCACCCTCAACAAGCATCTAACGGTACAATAGCTACCACGTGGCTGGGTTTTGCCGGCCGAATGTGCGATGCCGCGGGAGGGGACATGGTCGAGTTTACAAAGACGATTAAAGATCCGTTGGGATTACATGCCCGCCCGGTTGCGCTGCTCTATGACATCATTGCCAAGCATCGTAGCGACGTGTCAGTCAGCATCGGCGATCGCCACACGGATGGCCGCGATGTCATGGGACTCATGGCTCTCTACGGCGAGTGCGGCGAGGACATCATCTTCCGCGTTTCGGGCGTAGACGAGGCTTCCTGCGTTACGTCGATCAGAAACCTCTCGCTCTAAGCATGACAGGGCGCGGCAAAGGACAGCTCTTTGCCGCGCCCTTTTGTTTCGTATAGGAAACTTTTTCGAAATCTGAATGGGGACCCTTTCCAAAAAGTTAACCACGTGTTAGTTTACTAAAGCGAACATAGGCGTGGCTAACTTTTGCTGCGCCGATGTGAAGGACGAACTGACGTTAGGAGCCACTCATGTCTTGCGGACCGCAGATGCCGGCAATGCCGCTTTCGATGGTAAAAGCGGGCGAAACCGTGCGCGTGTCCCGTGTAAAGGGCAATGAGGACATGAAACACCACCTCAAGGACCTCGGCTTTGTCGAGGGCAACGAAATCCATGTGGTGAGCTCGAGTGGCGCCAATATCATCGTCACCGTGCTGGGCGCACGCTTTGGTATCGATTCCAAGGTTGCCATGCACATCATGACCGTCGGTTAGTCCGCAGCATTTCATAAAAACCGAAAGGGGGACAAGAGGATGAAGACGTTGGGTGACGTTAAGGTGGGCGAGAGCTCCACCATCGTCAAGCTTCACGGCGAGGGTGCGCTTCGCCGCCACCTTATGGACCTGGGGCTCATCAAGGGCACTTCGTTCAAGGTCGTGAAGGTTGCACCGCTCGGTGATCCGGTCGAGATCAACGTGCGCGGCTACGAGCTTTCCATCCGCAAGGAGGAGGCCGCCGTCGTCGAGGTCCAGTAAGGGCTCGTGGCGCATATTTCTGCAGATAAAGTTAGGTTTTTCTAACTTAATGCAGCATCTTTGAAGCACATTATCCAGCCTGCGCGGAGAAAGCAGCGCGGGCACATAAGGAAGAAGGATTGAATGGCGGATTCTCAGATCCATGTCGCACTGGCGGGTAACCCCAACTGCGGCAAGACCACGCTTTTCAACCTGATCACCGGCGCCAACGGCTACGTTGGCAACTGGCCCGGCGTCACGGTTGAGAAAAAGGAGGCCAAGCTCCTAAGCGACAAGAACGTTACCATCACGGACCTCCCTGGCATCTACTCGCTTTCCCCCTACAGCCCCGAGGAGCAATGCTCGCGCGATTACCTCATGAGCGGCGAGCCCGATGTTGTCGTCCAAGTCGTCGATGCCACCAACCTCGAGCGTAACCTGTACCTGGCGCTTCAGGTTATCGAGACCGGCCTGCCCGTGGTCGTTGCCCTCAACATGGCCGACCTGGTCGAGAAGAACGGCGATAAGATCGACACGGACAAGCTCTCCAAGAAGCTCGGCTGCCCGGTCATGATGATCTCGGCTCTTAAGAACAAGGGCATCAAGGAGCTCTTCGAGCAGGTCAAGAAGTCCGCTGCTTCCAAGGGCCAGGTGCCGGAGCACAAGTTCGACTCCTCCATCGAGGACGTTCTGACGCATATCGAGAACAACCTGCCGGCGAGCGTTCCCGCCAACAAGCGCCGCTACTACGCTGTCAAGCTGTTCGAGCGTGATGCAGACGCCTGCAAGCTCATCAACCTCACTAAGGAGAAGGCTGCTCGCGTGGAGGAGCTGGTCGCCCAGTGCGAGCAGGACTGCGACGACGATGCCGAGTCCATCATCACCGGTGAGCGCTATGGCGTCATCGCGCACATCATCGATGAGTGTATGACCAAGGCTCCGGCCAAGATGAGCACCTCCGAGAAGATCGACCGCGTGGTTACCAATCGTATCCTGGGCCTGCCGATCTTTGTGGTCATCATGTTCTGCGTGTACTACATCGCCGTTTCCACCCTGGGCGGCACGGTGACCGACTTCACCAATGACCAGCTCTTTGGTACCGACGGTTGGTATGTGCTCGGCCAGGGCCGCGACGCCTACGACGCAGCTGTTGAGGCTGCGGGCGACGACGCCGATTCGGTCGATCCAGCGCAGTATGGCCCCTATGTCCCCGGTATTACCACCATGGTGCACGATGCCCTCGTGGCGGGCGGCACCGAGGATGGCGGTCTGGTCGATTCGCTCGTCTGTGACGGTATCGTTGGCGGCCTGGGTGCCATCTTCGGCTTCGTGCCGCAGATGTTCCTGCTCTTTGTGATGCTGTCCTTCCTGGAGGACTGCGGCTATATGGCTCGCGTCGCCTTCATCATGGACCGCGTGTTCCGCCGCTTTGGTCTGTCCGGTAAGTCCTTCATCCCCATGCTCGTGTCCTCGGGCTGCGGCGTCCCCGGCGTCATGGCTACCAAGACCATCGAGAACGAGAAGGACCGCCGCATGACGGTCATGACCACCACGTTCATCCCCTGCGGCGCCAAGCTGCCGATCATCGCCCTGCTCATGGGCTCCATCATTGGCGATTCTTCCACCACGGCCGCATGGATCAGCCCGCTTTTCTACTTCCTGGGCGTCTTTGCCGTCATCGCCTCGGGCCTCATGCTCAAGAAGACCAAGCTCTTCGCCGGCCGTCCGACCCCGTTTGTCATGGAGCTTCCTGCCTACCACTTCCCGGCGATCCGCTCTTGGGCGCTGCACGTGTGGGAGCGCTGCTGGGCCTTTATCAAGAAGGCCGGCACGGTCATCTTTGCGTCCACTGTCGTGGTTTGGTTCCTGTCCAACTTTGGTAGCTATAACGGTTCCTTTGGCTTCCTGCCTGCGATGGACGGCATCCCCGAGGAGTTTATGGACTACTCCGTGCTTGCCATGCTGGGCAACCTGGTCGCTTGGATCTTCGCCCCGCTCGGCTTTAGCACCTGGCAGGCCACCGCGCTGACTGTCTCTGGCCTCGTCGCCAAGGAGAACGTCGTCGCCACCGCCGGCTCGCTGCTGTCCGTCGCCGACGCGGGCGAGACCGACCCGAGCCTGTGGACCGCGTTTGCCGGCATGTTCCCCACCATGGGCGCTTGCGTTGCCTTCGGCGCCTTCAACCTGCTGTGCGCTCCGTGCTTTGCCGCCATTGGCACCATCCGCAACCAGATGGATTCCGGCAAGTGGTTCGCGATTGCCATCGGTTACGAGTGCATCTTCGCTTGGGTGATCGGCCTGTTCATCAACCAGTTCTACAACTTGCTTGTTCTTGGACAGTTTGGTATCTGGACGATTGTGGCCATCGTGCTGCTGGTTGCGATGCTCTTCCAGATCTTCCGTCCCATGCCCAAGCATGCATGGACCGACGAGGACGAGACCAACACTGCTTCCGCCGCAGTTTCCGCTTAAGTCCGAATAAGGATTAACCCCTTTCCACGAGCCCGGGTGTCCCAGCGACACTCGGGCTTTTTGGTGGGGGAGATATGGCGTTTCCGCAGATAAAACCGACCAAAATAAACCGTCCCTATTCGGTAGGTGGAGAATGGGGTAAAGTAAGTGATGGTTAACTAGAGGAGGCTTGCTATGGCATCTATCGATATTGTTGTACTGGCTGTTATCGGCGTTGCGTTTGTCGCGGTATGCGTGCGCATCTACCGCAAGGGCACCTGCGCCGACTGCGCTCAGGGCGGCGTTTGCACCGGGCATTGCTCCAACAAAAAGACGTGCGCCGCACTTAAGGGCGTGGACAAAATCGCCGAAGACTTGGGCCGCGGTATTCATTAACCGACCGGCGTTTGGGTATGTTTGGCCGCGGATACGGCGGTTGCTGATACGATAGGTGTGTTAGCAACTGCCGCCGAGCGGCTCAAACGAAAGGAACCCTGTATGGAGTCCTCCGCCTATCCGATGCTCTTTAGCCCGATCAAGGTCGGTACGACCGAGGTCAAGAACCGCGTCTTTATGCCGCCGGTATCTACCAACCTGGCCGATCACGGATATGTGACCGACGACTTGGTCGATCATTACCGTGCCCGTGCCAAGGGCGGCGTGGGCCTCATCATCACCGAGGTCGTGACGGTCGAGCCCACCTATACCTATCTGCCGGGTGACATGTGCTGCTACGACGACACGTTTATCCCCGGCTGGGAAAAGCTCGCCGCGGCCGTCCACGAGTACGGCTGCAAGATCATGCCGCAGCTCTTCCACCCCGCCTACATGGCCTTTAACATCCCGGGCACGCCGCGCTTGATCGCTCCGTCCTTTGTGGGCCCGTCTTACGCCCGCGAGGCACCGCGCCCCATCACGGTCGACGAGATTCACGAGCTCACGCATCAGTTTGGCGACGCTGCCGTGCGTATGCAGAAGGCTGGCGTCGATGGCGTTGAAGTCCATGCGGCACACGCCCACGGCATGCTCGGCGGCTTTTTGACTCCGCTCTACAACAAGCGTACCGACGAGTATGGTGGCTCGCTCGACGCCCGTATGCGCTTCTTGCTCGAGGTCATCGCCGAGATTCGTGAGCGCTGCGGCAAGGACTTTATCATCGACGTCCGTATCTCGGGCGACGAGTACACCGATGGCGGCCTGACCCTCAACGACATGATTTACGTCTCGCGTCGCCTGGAGAAGGCTGGCGTCGACATGATTCATGTGTCGGGCGGCACTACCATCAAGCGCGGTTCTGCGATTCCCGCCGCCGGTACCCAGCAGGCCTCGCATGCCGCCTGCTCGCGCGAGATCAAAAAGCACGTCAACATTCCCGTCGCCACCGTCGGCCGTATCAACGAGGCCTGGATTGCCGAGGAGCTGATCGAGGACGGCGCTGCCGACATCTGCATGATGGGCCGCGCCAATCTGTGCGATGCCGAGTTCTGCAATAAGGCCGCTGCCGGCAACGCCGACGACATCCGCCCCTGCATCGGCTGCCTGCGCTGCCTGAACGGCATCATGTTTGGCAAGCGCATTTCCTGCACCGTCAACCCGGACGTGGAGCGCGACGAGGCCGGCTACGAGCCTGCCGCCGAGGCCAAGAACGTACTGGTTGTGGGCGCTGGTCCTGCGGGCATGGAGGCGGCGTTCATTGCCGCCAAGCGCGGCCACAACGTGGTGCTCGTGGACAAGCAGGACGAACCGGGCGGCGAGATGCGTATCGCGGCCGTTCCGCCGGCAAAGCAGGAACTCACCCGCGTGATCAAGTATCAGTATCGTCGCCTGGCCGAGGCCGGCGTGAAGTGCGTGTTTGGCACCGAGCTTACTGCCGAGGACATTCAGCGTGACTACGCGGGCTACGAGGTCGTTCTGGCTTATGGCGCCGAGCCCATCGCCCCGGCCTTCATGCAGGGCTTTAAGCAGGTTATGACGGCTGACGACCTGCTTGGTGGCAAGGCTTTCCCGGGCAAGAAGATCGTCATTGTGGGCGGCGGCACCGTTGGCTGCGAGACGGCAGATTACCTGGCCCCGCTGGTCAACGACCTGTCGCCGGCCAATCGCGATGTCACCGTCATCGAGATGACCAAGACGCTCGCCGCCAACGAGGGCGGTGCCGGTCGCGCGGTGCTCATCACGCGCATGCTCTCCAAGGGCGTTCACGTGCTGACCGAGGCCAAGGTGACCGAGATTACCGAGGACGCCATCAGCTACGAGAAGGATGGCGAGGTCCACACCATCACCGGTGCCGATACGCTGGTGCTTGCCATGGGCTATCGTCCCAATACCAAGCTGGCCGACGACCTTGCCGCTGCCGGTGTTGCCGTCCACGTGTTGGGTGACGTCAACAAGTGCGGCAACATTCGCGACGCCATCGGCGACGGCTACAAGGTTGCCTGCGAGCTCTAGTCAACCCCCTGTTGCGTGGGGACAGGTTACTTTGCACCAACTTGGTGCATGTAAACCTGACCCCATTGACGAGGTTGCCGCCATCCCAGGGCGGCTTCATGGAGTAGCGCCCGTATGCATCGAATAATTCCTCTCATAGATGTGCGGCACAAAGAGCCCCGAGCTCATATGAGCTCGGGGCTCTTTTCGTTTGGATTGCAGACATATTGACAGACGAAAACAATTTGCGTCTGGTAATAAGCGTACGAAAGCGCAATTTACGTCTTAATTTCGGACGCAAATCAAGACGAAAACCGTTTGCGTCTGCTATAAATCCGTGCGAAAACGGTTTTCGTCTTGCAGGGCAGTTGTCGTTTCTACAGTTCAACTTCCAGTTCGGCTTTGTGCTCGTAGAGGTAGTCGCGCATGTAGGGGATGGCAAATGAGACCTTGCCGTACGAAGGAGCCTCGATAATCGATTCTCTTAACAGGCGGCTGCGGACGGAGCTCACCTGTTGAGGCGTTTTGTTTAGGGCATCGGCAACCATGCTGGTCGAGCTCGTCTGCCCCAAAGACGCCATGCTCAGCAGATAAGCGATGCACGTGGGCGGAATGCGCTGCAGCGCGGGCTCAATCACCATGGCGCAGAAGCGTTCGCGTGCCGTTGCAATGCCACGCTCGGCTTCTTCTTCTCCAATAATCGCTGTATGTGCGCGTCTCGCCAACTGCCATGCGTAGTATCCAACGAGTTGGATCATGAAAGGATAGCCTTGCGTTGCCTCGGCAAGTTGGCCGGCAATACCTGGCTGCAACTCCATGCCAGACGCTTCAATGGTTTCCTCGAGGGAGTACGACACTTCGGTTACTGCCACAGCCTTCAGATCAAAGGGGAGGGCACGGCGCAAAAACGTAAGTGTCTTTCCGTTGATGATGCTTTCAATCATCGAAGGCAGCCCAGCAAAAACAAAGGCGATATCAAGGTCTTCGCCGATAACCTGCTGAATCGCAATGGAGAGCGTTCGGACCTCATCGAGCTCTGCGTCTTGAACCTCGTCGAGAGTGATGAGCAGGCCATTTCCATTCTTGGTTATTGTCTGTCTCATGGCGTCGCGTAGCGATGGGCCGATTCGCTCAATATCTATGCTGCCGATGGATATGCCAGCTACGGTGGGCTCAAATCTGGCGTGTTTGGCCTGGAATTTGGGCTGCAGCTGTCCGAGAATGCGCTGGCAAAGTCCCTCGGTTGCGACCTCTTTTATGACCGTCCAGCCACGGCTTTGCGCCAAACGTGAGCACTCGTCAAGGAGGACCGTCTTGCCCGTTCCACGGACGCCGGCTATGCGCATTAGGCGCCCCGGGGCACCAGGCCCGTTGACGAGGCCCTCATTGAATTCTTCGAGCACATCTTCGCGGCCGATAATCGTGGGAGGTGTTTTACCTGCTGTGGGCTTAAAAGGGTTTGTTTGCATGTGAGCCACCTTTGCTCAAGATATAGCAAGATATAGCAAGATATAGCAAAGTATAGCAAGATATAGCAAAGTATAGTGAGATATAGCAAAGCAAGCGCTACTCGCGGGTTTTGCGGTGGTGCTATTTTCCAAATGCCGCGCGGATAAAGCGCTGGTCGAACAGCTTGTTGGCAACTCACGAGGGCTCGGGGTGCCAATTTGGGGTGCAGTAGTGCTGTGCCACGAATAGGGCCTATCTACTACGTTTAAGCCGCAGAGGTCAACCATAGCCGGCTATTTTGAAAATCGATAAGCTCTCTACCAGCACTGATAATTGTCCTTGGGGGAAGCGGGCACTGCGGGG
>ERZ1673738.2547-NODE-2547-length-23050-cov-14.898152_pt1 | contig 23050 bp, 19 predicted proteins | sample MGYA00580198_ERZ1673738 | MGnify/ENA primary metagenome ERZ1673738 (study PRJEB41218, sample SAMN15661784) | gut metagenome | host: Homo sapiens | place: Canada: London | collected 2015-08-20/2019-03-30 | study: EMG produced TPA metagenomics assembly of...
GCGTCTTGGCCTGGTTGATCTCGAAGAGATTCGGGTTGACGGCTCTTGCCGTGATACTGTAATTAATCATAACTTTTAAGGTGTTAAGGTGTTGAAAATTGGGTTTTAACTCTCTCCTGGCCCTCTCTTTTGCTCTCCTGGCTTTCTCTTTCTTTGCTCGCTCAGGAGCGAGGGCCTTGCTCGGAAACAGAGACCTTGCCGATGGCAGCTTAGGACCGGCGCCGATAGTTGTTTATCCTTCGCTCCCGTCGTAAGAGTGGCCCGTCGCGGGCCCTCTATGGAGTTGTTCCGTAGGTCTCGATTAACGGGTACAAAGGTACGGAGATTTTTTGATACCACCAAATAAAATCACAAATATTTTCCAACTTTTTTTCATCGCAGCAAAATGGGCACATAGCATAGCTATGTGAATCTCCTGCTTTCGCTCGAAACTATCTTTACAATCTATTCTTTGTGCAGAGCGGACAAGTGGGGAGAAGAGAGGAAGCCCGTCATGTTACAATGTTACAATGTTACATGTTACATGTAACAATCCTCTCAACGCCACCAACATCCATCAACAGCCCTCAACCACCATGCAATCCTCTGCCACTCAGCATATTGCAACCCAAAAGGCACGCCCGCCGCAAGCCCGTGCGCCTCCTCTCGTCCGCCCGCGTGTTCACCTTCGTTAACAAAAAACCTCATCCTCCCACCCTCTTCTCCGCTCAAAAAACAGGGAAAAGCGCGTTGGATTCACACAAAAACGCGTATTTTTGCGGGGGTCGGAGACTGCATCCGCGAGGTCAAAAACAGGGGCGCGGCAGTCGCAATGGCTCATCGAAGCGTTGTTTTCGTTGTACTTGTTGCTCATGTCGTTCTTGCCAAATAGTATTAAACATCATTAAAATATCAAACAAGAGTTCTTTTGTCCAAACCTTGTTCATTATCTTTGCAGTGTTCAATCACATTGAACATGACCATATCATTGAACAAGCAAAGAAAAATGAAGGAAAATAGTATCATAATAAATCAAGCACTGGAAGCCCTTAAAGCAAGCCTTCCTGTGGATGATGTCGTGACATTAACCTCTGCCGACAGAAACAGTGACAGAGAATATGATGCTATACTCAATATTATGGGTATTGATTTTGTATGCTATATTAAGGAAAACATAACCAAGACCACACTGAACCCAACATTGGCAGCGATGCAAGCTGTGAATGATGGCAAGCATCAGATCGTGCTTGTCACGCGATATGTCACACCACGGTTGGCGACAGAATTGGCAAATAAAAGCATCAACTATCTTGATTGTGCAGGCAACTGCCTCGTCAGATATACGAAAAGGGGAAAAATGATTTTCCAAATATCCAACCAAGGCAGAAAAAGTCCCGAACCACAGACAAAGACATATCCTGTATTCCAAGAAGCAGGATTGAAAGTTGTCTTTTATCTGTTGCAAAATGCAGAGAATGTAAACAACCCCTATCGAGAGATAAAAGAGCAAACCAATGTGTCTTTGGGAAGTGTGAAAAACGTCTTGGATGAACTTGCGAGACGTGGTTTTGTATTCAACACTCAAAATGGTCGTTCCCTAAAAGACAAGAAGCAGCTTCTTGACTTGTGGGTAAGCAATTACAATGAGGTGCTGAAACCAAAACTTCTGATGGGTACGATGTCATTTAGAACTGAAGAGAAAAGAAACAACTGGCAAGACATTGCGTTGCCACAAGGAATGGCATGGGGAGGAGAGCCTGCTGCAAACTTGGCAGACGGATACTTGCAGCCAGGAAGTTTCGATATATATACGAAATCACCTGCCGCACATCTGATGCGGACTGGTGCGGTCAAACAAGACCTCAATGGGGAAATACATTTATACAAAAAATTTTGGAACGAGGAAACTGACAACAAGACGGTTCCTGCCATATTAATCTATGCAGACTTGATGGGCAGTGGCAATGGCCGCTGTTTGGAGGCTGCGCAGCGTATATTAGAGAATGAGCTTAAAGATTTCGAGTGAAAAGATAAACAATCCATTCCTTGTGGATTTGCTGGAGAAACTTGCAGGCAGCTTTTGCAAAATGGAGCATGACTTCTATATCATAGGCGCCACTGCCAGGGATATCATCATGCAACAGATGGCGGGCATATCGTCAAGCAGAAAGACAAGAGACTTGGACTTGGCGATAGCAGTTCCTAATTGGCAGGAGTTTGACAAGATCAAGAATTGTCTGATAGCGGATGGTTTTAAGAAAGACAAGACAAAACACCAACGCTTCTATCATGCCGACTATGAGATAGACATTGTGCCATACGGATATGTTGCCAAGGAAGACGACAACATCTATTGGCCACCCGAAGAAACGATTGCCATGTCGGTAAAAGGTTTCGACGAAGTGCTTTCGGATGCTATAAAGGTTAGCATAGACGACAGGTTCACGGTAAAAATAGCTTCTTTACATGGTCTGTTCCTGTTGAAATTCAACGCTTGGATGGACAGGCATCTGACCACAAGTAAGGACGCCGAGGACATGTCGTTCATTTTGGACAACTATTTTATGGCAAACTTAGAAAGAAATGTGTACCCAGAAGTATATGACTGGGAAGATTTTGATGAATATGTTGCAGGTGCCTATTGGTTGGCTAATGATTTAGCGAGTCTCTTAACCCAAGGGCAACTGGCATATTACGCTGACATGATAGACCGGGAATTACAATTAGAGGAGAAAAGTCGTCTGATAAGCCAAACCCTCAATTCACAATCGGGATTGACTTATGACCAAGTAAAAAGAGCTTGGCAAACAATATATAAAGTTTGGTCCATCCGACATTTCGAGTGACGCATGGAGCAGCGCAAGTGATAAGGGCGATAAGGAAAACAACCAAAACAACTTTTACAACATATATTCCATACGCATAGAAACAAAAAGTTCCGCCCTGGTACGCTGTTCTATGGGAAGCGTGGCGGATTCTAGTGCTGCAAAAATACGGCTTTTATTTGATTCCTCCAAATTTTTTCTTCAAAACCTGCTTGCCAAATATGGATTTTAACGCAGCCAGCCAACGGTTAGTCCGTTTTTTCTCTGCCAGCACAACTTTTCAGCCTGTTCAAATCACGATTTTCCATATTTAAAGTATTTCGATATACAATAGAGATAGCCGTGTGTGTGAGGGGGCGATGATGCTGGTCGCGTCTCTCCCTTTGCTACGTCTATTGGGATGATTGCCGCGCTAACAAAGGATAAAAATGCGGTTGTAGCATTAAATGATGTGAACGGGGGGGGGGGGGGGAGGAAACGTATCGATGAATTTTTTATTAATTTTGCGCTCATTAGAACGCTCTATCGCGCTCATGACAAGCGTAGATTGCTAAGTCGGTATGGTGCTCAGCCCCAGCGACTTCATACCTTACTCCCGCGGCCTAAGGGAAGAGAGAGGTGTATAAATAAAGTTCAATGGGGGGATGGGTATTCATCGTCTCCTTCGGTCTTAAGTGACCTCGCTTGCTGATATTAACTGTCTAAATCAATCTCTAATCGGGATGCAGAGGAGACATTCCAACACATAAACAATTAAACAAATGAGAAACTTAACATTACACAAATTTCTCGCCATGCTGCTGATGACGGTAAGTAGCGCGACGCTGAGTGTGGCGCAGAATGTGGCGCAGATTGGAACCAAGGGGTATGCCACCCTGCAAGCCGCTGTAAATGATGCAGCAACAGCAGGACAGACCGTGGTGACGTTGATCAATGATGTAGACCTGACTACGGACGACGAGCTCGTGGTAAGCAAGTTGCAGAATATAGTCCTTGATATGAACGGTCATTCTATCAAGGGTGCAAATGCCAATGATAAAAACATTTGGGTAACGGGCGGCATACTTACTCTTAAGGACTCCAAGGAGAACAGCACGGGTAAGTTCTATGCAGAGACTCCGTATCAGGAAGGTGTCTATGACAAGCCATTGGTACAAGTAGATAATGATGGCGAGTTTGTGATGGAGAGCGGCCATATCAACTCCGTTCCTGCCGGCAATCGTCAGTTTGTTATCGGTGCATATACTAACGGTAAGGTTACTATCAATGGTGGTACGATAGAGAGTGGAGGGTATGCAATAAACGGCAGCAACGATGAGTACCAAAACACCACCATCACTATCAATGGTGGCACGCTGGTCTCTACAAGCAGCTATGCCATCAGTCATCCGCAGTCTGGCACGCTCACTATCAATAGCGGCGCTGTAGTATATGGTGCGGGTGGTGCTATTGACATGAAGAGAGGTAATCTTGTGGTCTATGGTGGAATCATGACCAGCAAGGGTAAGGGCGACACAGGTAAGTGGGGAGAAGGTACAGGCGATCCGGACAAGGCCGCTCTCAACTTCTGCAAGCCTTATGGCAACGTGACAGCTACCATCAAGGGTGGTACCATTACCGCCGCGGGTGATGCTGTGCTGACAGATGACCAGCCTACGGAAGGCAAGACGGTGACTCTCGCCATCGAGGACGGCACCTATAGCAGCGATGTGTCAAAGTACTGTTCTCCAGGATATACCGCTACGCCCAACGCTGACGGCACTTACAGAGTCGCCTATTTTGGCAATGTCGTACTGGCGGTCTATGATTACAAGACCAAGAAAATGGCAGAGGCTGGCCAAAGCATAGCTATAGATATGGATGAGGTCAACAAGATATGGGTGTCCGAGGCTGGTGTGAAGGGCGTGAACACTACGCTGACCAAGAACTATACCAACACTGGCTGGAACGCATTCTTCGTGCCTTTCGACTTTACGTTGACCGAAGAAATGCTGAATGATTTCGAGTTTGTAACGCTCTACGCCATCGCGTTGGAAAATGGCAACGGCGGTCCTGTCATCTCATACAAGATGAAGAAGGCTGGCGACAAGATAGCGGCTTTCTTCCCCTGTCTGATCAAGGCCAAGGCTACGGGCGAGCAGAAGCTCTACTTTGGTGAGGTTGACTATAAGAGCATTAAGGGAGTGGCCCCACAGTACAGCTGTTCTACGACAGAGCAATATACCTTCCATCCCGTGATGGAGAATACCTGCCTTGTAGCCAAGAAGGGATATTATCTCAACTCAAAGCAGAACAGCTTTGTCTATAATACTCACCCAGAAGCTTATCTCCCGCCGTTCTTATACTATATGACCATCCAGGACAAAGCTACCATGAGTTATATCGTGCCTGCCAACGGTGGCGTCAGCAAAGCCAAGGTCTGCGTGATCGGTGAGAACGAGCCTACTGGCATCACGGATCTTGTAGATGAGGCAGCCAGCGCATCGGGCAAGATCTACAACCTGCAGGGTGTAGTGGTAGGCAACACTACCGAGGGTCTGCCCAAGGGCGTGTATATCAAGAATGGACGTAAGATAATCGTAAAATAACAAAACAATATGAAAGAGAAAAGAGAAAATTATGTAAAGCCCCTATCGTATGTCATCGAATCGGAGCAGCCGCTGATGAGTGGCAGCAGCGCGCCAGGTGTCAATACAAGCACCTCTGAGTACACGCCCGGCCGTATGGGCGTTCGCCGCTATGAGGAAGAGGAAGAGGAAGAGGACGGCTGGAGCAAGTAAGAAAGAAGTCTTGTGTAAAATAGGGATTGTCGTTCAATCCTAACAATTCAATATCTATAGACGAGGGTATGCCTTCTGAGGTTGCCCTCGTCTTTTTTTTGGGGGGCATTGTCTTATGCAAAGACACAAAAAATATAACGCACAACTTTTGGTCATGTCGAAAAAGCTCCGTACCTTTGCGCTCAGAAACAACTCTAACTTGGATTCGATAGGATACCAGGTCATGAAAAGCAAAACAAATAACAAAAACATCATGAAAAAAGACGAGTTTGTGGACCTCATGCGCCAGCAAGGCTGGACAGCAGAGGAAGTGAAGGAGATGGTCGAGGTGCCCCTGTGCGGCTGCGTGCGTGCGGGCGTTCCCGACGAGTACGGCGACAACCCCCACGAGACGGGATCGATCCCGATGGAGTACGTATCGGGCAAATGCTGGCTGGTCGTCGTCCAGGGCGACAGCATGCGCGACTACGACCTCCACGAGGGCGACCGCCTGCTGGTGAGGACGCAGGACGTGGCGCGCTCGGGCGAGATCGTCGTGGCCCACTACGACGGCGGCCCTACCGTCAAGACCTACTTCGAGGACGAGGACGGGTCGAAGTGGCTCACGCCGGGCAACGACAATTACCAGGCCATGCGTATCGACGAGACGCACGAGTGTCGCATCTTCGGCGTGGTGCAGACGATCATCCACGAGCACCCGCTGGGCGACCCTGCGACCTGTATCAGGGCGGTGAAGAGGGCCAAGCAGAGCGCGCCAACGCAGGTCTCGGAGCGGGCCATCGCCTACGCGCTGAGCCAGATCCGCGAGCATATCCAGTACAAGCGCCACTGGTTTGCCGTCTTTGCCGTGCTGCGCGACCTGCGGGTCGTCGGCGGCCTCGGCGAGTTTATCGACCTTCTGTCCGAGATTATGGGCGAGGAGGCTCCCGATCTCGACGTCAAGGACCTGGCGAAACTCAACGTGTTGAGCTTCAGAAAGCCCGTCTGCCTATGGGACGAGAACGACTCTCCTGCTGGCAATGGACGCTTTCAGGCGTATCGGGAGATAGCCCATCGCTTCCGCAAGAAGCTATCTGTGTAGGAAAAGGGAGGGGCTAAAACTTTCCCCAAACTTTCTCTAACTTTCCCCAAACTTTCTCCAAAGGGCCCAAAAAGGGGTGAAAAAGTGGACTTCTTTCCCCAAAACTTTCTCTAACTTTCCCCCGACCCTCAGAAATTCGTCGGGCACGAAAGATTCCCATACCTTTGCACCGTCAGTTGAGACCAACGAGGCCCGCTGACGGTGCTGGTCTTTTATAGCCCTCATTGCGCCGTCTCGCCTCTTGCGCCCGCCAGCTGGCAAAGTAACAGTTCAACAACAAAAGGGTCGCGAAAAGGCGCGACGTAAAACGAGCGTTATGAGTATGTATTTCAGTTTCACAGTCTGGAGGTTTTTGTTTAGCCTCAGTATGAGTTGTAGTAAAAAGGAAAAGTAAGAAGAGAGCTATGGAAGCAAAAATCATGAGAGTGGTGCAGCAGGGCGAGGCCTTCGCTGTGCAGAGTCAGAAGAGCGAGACGGGACAGGTGAAGAAGTGCAACATCCTGCTGCAGGAGCTGGGCGGGAAGTACGCCGACCAGTATGCCTGCACGATGCTGGGCAACGCGGCCACCTGCCGCTTCTCCCGGGACGAACTGGTGGCCGTCAGCCTCCGCTTCACGGTCAACGAGTATGAGGGCCGCCACTATCAGGACATCCTCGTGGCGGACATCCATCGCTTGAATCGGTGATTCGTTTTAAGACATTAATCGAAACACTAATCGGTGATTTCTTTTTAACATTAATCATCGTTAATCGAGACATTAATCATCATTAATAGGATTGGCCCAAGGGCCAATTTAGTGAACAGGAAAAGTAAAAATCTGAGTTGAGTACGAGGAGGATATTCCATGGTAAAGCGCGCAACAATCCACGTCTCTTCTCGCACAAAAAAAGAATCATCCGAAAATATGGAGGAATCAGGGGAATAAAAAGAAAACAACAAATACAACCTATACAAGATTTTACAACCAAGTTACCTTTGCAGGAGAAGCAGGTTGCAATATTGTCCTCGCGAAGCTGTTCCATTTCATGGCACTCTTTCTCGCCATGGCATAACTTGAGCAAGCTCAGCTCTGCTCATGGCTTATCGAAAGAGTTGTTTTTGGTTGTTTACCTTGCAGAAGGATTGTATACACGCGCAGCGTGTTTTGTCCTCGCGAAGCGTTGTTACTTGTTGTAAAAGTTGTTTTAGTTGTTTTCGCTACTCAGCAGGCAGTATCGAGGAATTTCGTTCCACATTGTCACATGTTGTAAAAGTTGTTTGAGTTATTTTCCCTACTCAGCAGGCTGCATCGAAACAACACGATACAACTTTAGAAGCCCTCCATTTGAGGATAAAAAAACGATACAGTTATGAATAAGAATAATAAAAACATCAACAGCAATCAGAACCATGGCGACCATTGCCAGCATGTACAGATCGGCGGACAGGCTTACTACGACGACCGCAAGTATTTTCTTTTTTCGCCCGACGCACCCGTGCCGCAGGCCGTGGAGAGTTTTCGCAAGGCGGGCGTGGGCCAGCAGATGAGCGACGGGACGTTCGACTTCGTCGTGCGGCCCAAGGTGAAGAGCCGTAGCGTGCTGATCCGCAAACTCGCCCACGGACGCATCAGCAGGACCCAGGACAACGCCGTGCAACTGACCTTGAAGTTTTTCCGCACGGAGAACGTGATCATCGCCCAGGCCATCATGGACGAGGCGCAGGACGCCATCGACGCCCTGCTCAATGATCAACTGACGAAATAAAAGAAAGGAGGAAACTATCATGAGTGTACACTTGATATATTATCAGCAGGGCCACAAGATGATGGAGGCCGTGGAGACCGAGGAGGCCTACCGCCGCTATCGCGACAGTCAGACGCAGGCGCGCCTGATGGAGGCGATTCGCCATCCGAAGCCCGACACGGACGTATCGGCAGCGAAACGCAAGCTGGTGCAGTTCAACTACTCCTGCCTGCCCACGGAGGACGGGTGCCTCAAAGGGGCGAAGCGACTGAGCAAGTCGGTGGGCATGGACATCGACCACCTGAGCGCCGACGAGGTGGAGCTGGTGGCCGCCACGGCCATCGACAAGAAGGACGAGCTGGGTCTGCTCATGCTGGAGCGCAGCGCACGCGGAGGCGGCTTGCATCTCGTCTTCCGCCGCCATCCCGAGATGGACCAGGAGGCCAACCTGCGCTGGGCCTCCGACCTGCTCGGCGTGGAGTATGACGCTGGCGCGAAGGACATCACCCGCGTATTCTTCGCCACCACGTCCGAGGACCTGCTCTATCTCCACGAGGACCTCTTCGACAATGCGGAGTGCGAATCGTTCACGGGCCCAGAGGCTACTTTCGCGGGCTCAGAGACTACTTTCACGAACAAAGAGACTGCTTCCACGGGTTCAGAGGCTACTTCTGCGAACAAAGAGGCTTCTTCCACGGCCTCGGAGGCTACTTCCGAGACGAAGGCAGACCAGGCCCAGCCAGCGGCTGCCACGGCCTCAGAGACCACAGCAGCCTCCCGCCCAGCCAACCATCCGCTGGAGGCGGGCGAGGACGCCAAGGAGCAGAAAGACGAGAAGGGCGAGAAGACGGCCTCAGAGGAGAAGCCTTTGTGCTACAAGGGCATTCCCTACGACCGCATCATCGAGAAGTGGTGGGCCTTCTACAACGAGGGCGAGCACCCCATACGCTCCAACCGCAACACGCTCACCTTCGAACTGGCCGTCAACCTGCGCCACATCTGCGACTCCGACCCGCTGCTGCTGGACCGCATCATCCCCTGCTACGACGGATTTCCCGAAGCGGAGAAAATGGCCTGCATCCGGTCGGCCCTGGGCGAGAAGATGACGCAGATGCCACGGCGGCTGAAGGACGTGCTGACGGCCGTGCGCCAGGACATGAGGGGCGAGCCCAGGGAGGAGGACGACGAGGAGGCCATCGCGCAGGACGACCTCCAATACTACGACGCGCTGCCAAAAATGCCGCAGGGCGTGAGGGAGAGCATCAGCGCCGTGGGCCCGCATCTCGCAATGCCCGCCATCTTCGCCATCACGCCGGCCATCGGCATGCTCGCCACGGGCGTACGCGTATTGATCCACGGCAAGCCCTCGCAGCTCAACCTCATCAGCTACATCGCCGGCGACTTTGCCTCGGGCAAGGGCAGTCTCGACCCCATCGTGGCGGCCTGGCTCGCGGAGGTGAAAATGGTCGACAAGGGCTACTTGGAGGCGGAGGAGGAATGGCGCGCACGCAAGCGGGCGGCCAAGAACAAGAAGGAGCAGCCCGAGGACCCGAAGTATCCCGTGCGCTGGCTGACGCTCAACACCACCGTGGCCAACCTGGCCGACCGTCTGGCCAACACCCAGGGCAAGCACGCCTTCTCCTTCACGCCCGAGGCCGACACCGTGGCGCAGAAATGGCGCACGGCGATGAGCGACTTCTCCGTCATGCTGCGCCAGGCCTACGACGGCACGCCCTACGACCGCGAGGCGAAATCGGCGGAGGCCGTCAACGTACATATAGAGAAGTTGCTGTGGAACGTCGTGATGTGTGGCACGCCCGACGCGCTCTACCGCGTCATCACCAACTACACGGACGGATTTCAGAGCCGTGTGGCCCTGGCGCGCACGCCCGACAACACCTTCTCGCCGCTCTCGGAGAGCCTCTTCTTGCTCACCGAGAGCCAACAAATGAAGATTCAGCAGGTGGCCCATCTGTTGCCCCTGATGAGTGGCGACGTTGACCTGCCCAAACTGGAGAAGAAGGGCCGCGACTGGCTGGAGCGCATCCGCATCGAGACGCTCAAAAGCTACGACAAGACCAAGGCGCGCCAGCGCTTCCGCACCTGCCCCACGGCCATGCGCATGATGACCTGCCTGATGCTCTGTCGTGTGGCGGAACAGATGATCCAAAGCTACGGAGAGCAGGGAGCGGAGACGCGGCTGAAGGCCGAGCCCGAGCTGTGGAAGACCATGCTGCAGCGCCAGCAGACGCCGCAGATGCTCGCCGCCTTCGACGTGCTGGCCGACTACATGATCGACAACGCCATGCTCTTCTTTCGCGAGCGCATCGAGACGGCATTTCGATCGGGCTCCTATGTCTCGTCGGGGAAGGCACGCTCCCGCAAGAGCAAGAACGACTCCATCTATGAGGAACTGGCCGACAGATTTACCACCGAGGAGGCCTATGGAGTCTCCGTCGGCATCAGGGGCGGCGATATCTCGAATGGCAGCGTGCGCACCATGCTCAGCCGATGGGAGCAGCAAGGAATGGTCGAGAGGATCGAAAGAGGGGTTTACAAGAAATCTCACTATGGGGACGTGTAGCCACCCATCGCCAGCAATTGCCACCAATCGCCAGCAATCGCCACCATCGCCACCCCATCGTTACATTGTTACATGTTACATGTTACGTTAAGGAGATTCCCACTTCGCACTTCTGCTGCCTCGGGCTCTGCCAAATCATCAAAACATCAAAAACGGTCATCAAAACATCAAAACAAACGATCATCAAAAACATCAAATCGATCATCAAATACAAAACATCAAAGGAGAACAAAACCATGTCACTTATACTGTCAGAACACTTCCGCCTCGCGGAGTTTACCACCTCCCTCGTCGCCGTCACACGGCGCATAGACAACACGCCGCCCCTCCCGGCCATCTGCAACCTCCAGCAGCTCTGCCTCCACGTCCTGGAGCCGCTGCGGGCCCATCTCGGCCACGCCGTCCGCATCAACAGCGGCTACCGCTCGGCGAAGCTCAACGCCGCCGTCGGGGGCGTGAAAACCTCGGACCACACGCGCGGCTGCGCCGCCGACATCTTTGTCCCCGACGTCAAGACGGGCCGCCAGTGGTTCGCCTGGATGATGGACAACCTCCCGTTTGACCAGCTCATCTGGGAGACCGCATCCGCGGGCAAGGCCTGCTGGATACACGTCGGCTACCGGGGCGCGGGCCGCAACCGCCAGCAGGTGATCGGCCACCTCGTGAAGCACTAACCAAGTGGTGGTTCGTCCGAGATTTCGAACGACACACGAAGTGGTGTAAGCATCAACTCGCCATGAGCAGAACTTGAGAAAGCTCAGTTCTACTCATGGCTTACCCAAAGATTTGTGTCATGTTGTCACCTCCTGACTTCGTCACTATAAAAGCCGCTATTTTTAGAATTGTCTAATAAATAGGACTTACAACATAGCTTTGTATGGCCGATATTCTCTTTATCGAAGCATTTTGGCTCGCCTTATTCAACGATAAAGTTGAATTTATTGGCTTTTTCTTGCCATATTCAGACAAAAGCATTAACTTTGCACGCAAAACAACAGGAGATTATGGCTACAAAGGAAGAAGTAGAATTGTTTCTCTCCAAATTCATTCAAAAGGTAAAGGTATTCGGCATTGTCTTTCGTGACGACAGGGGCAAGAATATGCAGACTCTTTTGGAACTGGAGATAACGCCTAAATACCGGGAAGATGTCATCATGAACCTTGACTCCGAAGACTACGTGGAAGGACCGATAGAGGACACCTTAAATAAAAAAGGAGAAATGTGGGTATTCGGAAAAGAGGTTAGCGGACGTGACATATATATAAAGATTTCAATGGGCATCAGTAATTCAAGTGCCATTTGTATCTCTTTTCACATAGCAGAATATCGTATCACATATAAATTCAAGTAAGTCATGAAAAGTCCATTTACAGGAGGCGAAGCAGTCCTTGTCACAGAGACTCGAAAGGCTGTTTTCAGAAAAGAGGAATACGAGTACACCCACCTGTGTTATCAATGTGTCAATACGCAGGAGACATTCACGACCACGCAGGTGGATACGTTCAATACTTCGCAGATATACAATAGTTATCGTACTGCCCATGGCATTCCTTATCCCGACGAGATAAAGGAAATACGCAGCCGCTATATGTTGTCGGCATTGAAGATGTCAAGGATTTTGGGTTTTGGCGATAACCAGTACCGTTTGTACGAGAATGGAGAAATTCCCAATGTGGCCAACGGACGAGTATTGAAAGCCATCCAGTCTCCAAAGACATTTGAGACATTTGTGGATGCGGCCAAAAACGTATTGTCTGACGATGAATACATGAAGATAAAAACACGTTTGGAAGAGTGCGAAGACCGGTCTTCCATGGACGGTTTAATACACAAGCTCGTTTTCGGCGACAATATACGCAGCCGATATAATGGCTATGCCATGTTATCCATAAGCAAGTTGAAGAACGTCCTTTTGTTCTTCATTGAAAAATTCAACGGCGTGTTTGTCACCCAAATGAACAAAATCTTGTTTTATACGGATTTTCTGTCTTATCGGGAAAACGGACAAGCCATGACGGGATTGTCGTTCAAAGCCATCCAATACGGTCCGGTGCCCAACAGATGGGACAGGGTGTATAGTCTGATAGATGACATCAACCTGATTGAAGTGGAGGGTAAGAACGGGAATGTGGGCAACAAACTTGTGTCGGATATGCCATGCGACATTTCAAGTTTCTCCAACGAACAGTTGTCAATACTTGAAACGGTTTATGATACGTTCAAGAATGACAATTCTGTATCCATATCAAACAAGAGCCATGAGGAAGCGGCATGGATAGACAATCAAGGAACTCACTCATTCATCGATTTCAAATATGCGTTTTCATTGAAAGCGATTTGAACGAACAAGTAAATTCATGATGAGGCGGTTGTCGGAATACTGACCGACGACCGCCTTGTTTCATATCCTGATTGCATCAACAAGAGGAGTGTACGCAAAGTACACTACAATCGCTCGTTGTCATACGTTGTACTCGTTGCTTTAGTTGTTTCCTTGTCTTTGCAGGGCAAGCGCGCGTGTTTGGGGCACACGCCACCATTGTTACATGTTACATGTTACATGTTACGTTAAGGCCTCCCCACTTCTGTCTCCGCCTCGGGAGCAATGGCCTGGCGCGCCAGCTCCCATATCACCATGCCCGCCGTGACGCTGACGTTGAGGGAGTGTTTCGTGCCAAACTGCGGTATTTCGAGGCAACCGTCGCACGCATCGACCACCTCCTGGTGGACGCCCTTCACCTCGTTGCCGAAGACCACGGCCGTGGGGACGGTCTGACGCGGCAGGTTTTGGAGCTTCGTGGAGCCCTCGGCCTGCTCTATGGCATAGACCCGGAAGCCGCGCTGCTGCAGCGAGCGCACGGCCTCCAGGGCAGTGGCGCAATGGCGCCAAGCCACACTGTCCTCGGCTCCAAGGGCCGTCTTGTGGATCTCGGTGTGGGGCGGCGTGCCCGTGATGCCACAGAGCCACAGCTCCTCGATACGGAAAGCATCGCAGGTGCGGAAGACGCTGCCCACGTTGTACATCGACCGCACGTCGTCGAGAACGACGACCAGCGGCAACTTCTCGGCCTCGCGAAACTCCTCGATCGTGAGGCGGTGCATCTCGGGAGTGGTGAGTTTGCGCATCAGCCCATCTCCTCCTTGGCTTTGTAGGCGATGGCGTAGCTCTTGATCTGCTTCACCATCGAGAGAAGACCGTTGGAGCGCGTCGGCGAGAGGTGCTGGCGCAGACCGATCTTCTCGATGAAATAGAGGTCGGCATCGAGGATCTCCTGCGGCGTGTGGCCGCTGAGCACGCGGATGAGCAGCGCGATGATGCCCTTGGTGATGAGCGCGTCGCTATCGGCGGTGAAGACGAGGCGGCCATCGGCGTAGTCGCATTGCAACCACACGCGGCTCTGACAACCCTCGATGAGGTTTTGCTCGTTCTTGTGCTTCTCGTCCAGCGGCTCGAGGTCGTTGCCCAGGTCGATTAGCATCTGATACTTGTCCATCCAGTCGGTAAACTCGTTGAACTCCTCGATGACCTCGTCTTGCAATTCGTTGATCGTATTCATTGACTTACGTTTGCTATATAGTTCTATATATACTATTCCTAAATTATGCTATAACAAAAAAGAACGACAGCCTCGCTATTCCACCACACGCTGGTCTATACGAAACAGCTTGTCGTTGGGCCGCACCTTGCCCGGCACGGAGAAGGCCACGCGCGTGCCCTGCTCGGCCTCGGTGATGGGCTCGCCATGGTCGCCATGGAGCTCTTTCACCTCCACATACATCGCGCCCGTGGTGTTGCCCGTGATGAGGAGCTTGTCGCCCACCTTGAAGGTGGAAGCCTCCACGGCGGCCTCGGCCACGCCGATACGCGAGAAATAGTTGGTCAGCTTGCCCACCAAGACCTTCTGCTCCGTGGCCATGGAACCATAGTGCTTGTTCCACTCGCCCATCTTGCGTCCCTGGTAGTAGCCGTCCCAGAAACCACGGTTGAAGACCGCCGCCAGGCGCTCGTCCCAGGCGTCCTTCTTCTCCTCGGTGTAGGTGCCGTCGAGCACGCTCTGTATCGCCTCCTTGTAGCAGCGCACCACGTTGAGCACATACTCCGCTCCGCGGGCGCGGCCCTCGATCTTGAAGACGCGCACGCCCGCCTCCATCATCTTGTCGATGAAGCGGATGGTCTTGAGGTCCTTCGGGCTCATCAGATACTCATGGTCGGCCTCGATGGCGTTGCCCGTCTCGCGGTCGGTGAGCAGGTAGGAGCGGCGGCAGATCTGCACACACTCGCCACGGTTGGCGCTGCGGTCCTGGGCCATCAGGCTCATGTAGCATTTGCCCGAGACGGCCATGCAGAGCGCACCATGACAGAACATCTCGATGCGAACGGGCTGGCCCGCAGGTCCGAGGATGGGCTCGGGGCCATGGATGGCCTCGTAGATGTGGCTGACCTGGTCCATGTTGAGCTCGCGCGCCAATACGGCCACATCGGCAAACTGGGCGTAGAAGCGCAGGGCCTCGACGTTGGAGATGTTGAGCTGGGTGGAGAGGTGGACCTCCAGGCCGATCTGCCGGCAGTAGCTCATCACGGCCACGTCGGAGGCAATGATGGCCGAGACGCCCGCCTCGCGCGCAGCATCGAGTATCTCGCGCATCGTGGCGAGGTCGTTGTCGTAGATGATCGTGTTGACCGTGAGGTAGGTCTTAATCCCGTGCTCGGTGCAGATGGCGACGATCTGCCGCAGGTCGCCAATGTCGAAGTGATTGGCCGAATGGGACCGCATGTTGAGTCGGCCCACGCCGAAATAGACGGAGTCGGCACCCGCCTCGATGGCCGCGGCGAGCGACTCGTAGCTGCCCACGGGGGCCATGATCTCGTATTGTTTGCTGTCTTGGTAGTTCATGTTCTGTCTGTGTCGGAGAAGAAACTGTTTCTGTCTGTGTCAGAGAAATTTTTCTGTCTGTGTCAGAGAAACTTTTCTGTCTGTGTCAGAGAAACTTTTCTGTCTGTGTCAGAGAAAAAACCTTGGCCCGGGGGCCGAAGGCCATTCTATTTTTTTGTTCGCAAGATGATTTGGAAAAGACTCGGGACGAGGATCGAGAGCGAGCAGAGCAGGCCCACGACCATCAGGCGCTCCGAACCGTGGAAGAAGTCGATGAGCTGGCCGTCGGCCATACCGGGCAGGAGCTTGAACATCAGGTAGGCCACCGTGTTGTTGACCCAGTGGACGATGATGCCCGGCATCATGCTGCCCGTGCGGTAGTAGAGCCAGCCGAGCAGGAGGCCCATGATGAAGCCGTGGAAGCCCTGCGCCCAGTTCATGTGGACCACGCCGAAGAGCAGGGCCGAAAAGGCAATGGCCAACCAGGGGGCCCAGGCGCGGCCCGCACGCTCCCCGGAGGCGCTGGATCTCGTGGGCGCAACGGAGGCGCTCGACGCCGTGGGGGCAACGTAGCGTCCGCTCTCCCATCCGCGCACGCGCATCATCGAGAGCAACGTGCGCAGGAGGCCGCCGCGAAACACAAACTCCTCGGCCACGGGCGCCAGGATGCCCAGGGCCACATAGCCCCAGGGCTCGCGCATGACGCTCTCGAAGAGGGCCTGGTGGGAGTCGGCCATCTGTATCTGAAGTTGCTCATAGACCCACTCGAAGGGCAGGATTGTGCCCAGCGTGAGCAGTCCGCACCACGCCAGCGTGGCCCAGGGACGGGAACGGAGGTAGGTGCGGTCGAGGGGGGTCCACCGCAGGCGCGGATAGACCATAATCGTGAGCAGGCTGGAGAGCACCGACGTGGTGGCGGCAAACTGCCCCTGCTGACCGCTGGCCACCTGCTGCGCCAACTGGGCGGCATCGACGTGGTTCAGATACACATAGACGAGGGTGACAAGTCCGTTGACCACCATCTGAATGACGAGAAAGACGATGAAGATCAATAAGAGGTCCACCGCCATTCTTCCTGGCTTTCTATTCTCTTTCATCTGTTGTTCTATTTTTTCTTTATTTTTTCTTAAACGATTATGATAAATAACCACGCTATTTAAGCGATTATGATAAATAACTACACTCTTAAGCGATTATGATAAATAACCTGCGTCGAGAATCGTCTGCTTGTCCTTGGCCAGTTGGGCGGCCAGCTCCTCGGGCGAGGCAAACTTGCGCTCCTCGCGGACGCGGCGGAGAAACGCCACCTCGACCTGACAGCCATAGAGGTCGCCCGCAAAGTCGAAGATATGCACCTCCAGCGAGACCTTCTCGCCGCCAAAGGTGGGGCGCGTGCCGATGTTCATCATGCCCAGTCGCCACGTCGCCTCGTCGCCTACCTTGACCCTCACGGCATAGACGCCCGAGGCGGGCACGAGACGGCGCGGGTCGGCGAGCTGGATGTTGGCCGTGGGGAAACCGAGCTTGCGGCCCTCCTGGAATCCGGCCACCACGCGTCCGCCCATCCTATAGGGATAGCCCAGGCAGCGCGAGGCCGCCTCCATCTCGCCCGCTGCCACATGGCGCCGACAGACGGTGGAACTGACGTTGACGCCCTCCAGCTCGAAGACGGGATTCTGCACCACCTCCATCCCCATCTCGCGACCATAGGCCACATAGTCGGCGAAGCCCTCGGCGCGGTTGTGGCCGAAGCGGTGGTCGTAGCCGATGAAGAGTTTGGCCACGTGGAGCTTCTGCAGCAGCAGGTCGTGCATGAAGTCGCGGGCGGAGAGCTGCGACAGGGCCGCGTCGAAATGGAGCACGGCCACCACGTCCACGCCTGTGCGCTCCAGGAGATAGAGTTTCTCCTGCAGCGGGGTGAGCAGGCGGGGCTGGTAGTCGGCATGGAGCACCTCGCGGGGATGCTGGTCGAAGGTGATGATCATCGACTGGCGGCCCTCCTCCCGCGCGGTCTCAACCACATGGGAGATGAGAAACTGATGCCCACGGTGTACGCCGTCGAAGAAGCCGATGGTGGCCACGCTCGCGGCCAGGTCGGCTGGGCAGTCTTTTTGAAGATAGATGGTTCTCAATGCTTCGCTTTTTTGTTTTACCTACTATGAAGGTGCAAAGGTACGATGTTTTCTCTCCATTTCCGACAATGGAGCGTTAAGTTATCCTTATTTTCTCCGACAATCGTCCGACAATCACCCGACAAGGGCCTGCGAGGCGAAAAAGGGAGCGGAAAAGGAGGCATCCGATATTGGAGCGACAGGGACACTTGCGTTTCCAATACGGCCTGCTGAAATGGGAAAACAACTTGAACAACTTTTACAACTTTGAACAACGCTTCGCGGGGACATCGCCTCTTCGAGGCCCATGCAGATCAAGGCTTGCTTGTTGCGAAACAACAAAATACAACGCTTCGCCTTTGACACATTTCCAGTTGATTTCTCCTGGCGTTATGTCCCCGCGAAGGTTCCATTCATGGAACCCGTGTTGTATTTTGTTGTTTACCTTTGCAGCAGGATTGCAACACGCGAAGCGTGAAAAGTTGTAACTTGTTGTAAATGTTGTATTTGTTGTTTTCCCCTATTCAGCAGGATTTGTCCCCGCGAAGGTTCCATTCATGGAACCCGTGTTGTATTTTGTTGTTTACCTTTGCAGCAGGATTGCAACACGCGAAGCGTGAAAAGTTGTAACTTGTTGTAAATGTTGTATTTGTTGTTTTCCCCTACTCAGCAGGAATTTTTGCTTGAAAAGCGTTGTTTTCAATGATTTTTATATTACTCAACTCCGTGCGTCACTCCAAATATCGGATAACCAAAGGAAAAGGAAAGCGTCAGCCCCAGGACGTGGACTGTCCCGGGCTGACGCTATAGAAAAAATGCGGAAAACGAGGGCCGACTTACTTCCTCACCAGCTCGAGCACCTTGTCGACGGCTGCCGCGAGACCATCGCGGTCCTTGCCGCCAGCCTGGGCATAGTGGGGCTGGCCGCCACCACCACCCTTGATGAGCTTGGCCGCCTCGCGGATGATCTTGCCCGCATTGAGCTCATGGCTGGCCACGAGATCGTCGGAGAACATCACGCTCAGCAGCGGCTTGTCCTCGTGGACGGAACCGACGACGCAGACCAGGTTGTCGGGGATGGCCTGGCGCACCTTGAAGACCAGGTCCTTGGCTGCGGCGGGATCGAGGGGAACGACGGCCTTGACGACGTGCAGACCATCGACCTCCTCGGCCCTGCGCACCAGCTCCTGGGTCATGCGATCCACGGCCTGGGCACGGAACTGGTCGATCTCTTTCTTCATGTGGTCGTGCTCGTCGATATACTTCGTGACGACGGCCTTGAGGTCCTTGGCGTTGTTGAAGAGCGACTTCAGGTCGCGGAGCGTGTCCTCGAGCAGATAGATGGCGTTCTCGCAGACCTCGCCCGTCATGGCCTCGATGCGGCGCACACCAGCAGCCACGCTGCTCTCGCCAACGATCTTGAAGAAGCCGATGCGGCCCGTGGCAGCCACGTGGATACCGCCGCAGAACTCGCAAGAGGGTCCGAAGCGGACCACACGCACGCGGTCGCCATACTTCTCGCCGAAGAGGGCGACGGCGCCCAGCTTCTTGGCTTCCTCCATCGGCATGTCGCGATGCTCGTCGAGCTGGAGGTCCTGGCGGATAAGGCTGTTGACCAGCTGCTCCACACGGCGCAGCTCCTCGTCAGTGACCTTCTGGAAGTGGGAGAAGTCGAAGCGCAGCGTGTCGGCGCTGACGTAGGATCCCTTCTGCTCCACATGGTCGCCGAGCACCTGCTTCAGCGCGTAGTCCAAGAGGTGGGTGGCGGTGTGGTTGCGGGCGGAAGCCTCGCGCAGCGGCACATCGACGCAGGCCGTAAACTCCTCCGTGGGGTCCTGCGGCATACGCTTGAGAATGTGGATGCTTTGGTTGTTCTCGCGCTTCGTGTCGCTCACGACCACGGTCTCGTCGCTGCTGACGAGCTTGCCCTGGTCGCCGACCTGGCCGCCCATCTCGCCATAGAACGGCGTATAGTCGAGCACGACCTCGAAGAAGGTGGACTTCTTCTGCTTCACCTCGCGGTAGCGCAGGATGTGGCAGGGATACTCCGTGTGGTCGTAGCCCACAAACTCCTGCTCGCCCTCGCGCAGCACGACCCAGTCGCCGTTCTCCACCTGGGCCGCATTGCGGGCGCGGGCCTTCTGCTTGGCCATCTCCTCGTCAAACTCCTGCTCGTTGACGGTATAGCCGTTTTCGCGGCAGATCAGCTCCGTCAGGTCGAGGGGGAAGCCATAGGTGTCGAAGAGGCGGAAAGCCTGGGCGCCACGCAGCTCCTTCTCGCCGTGGGCCTTGAGCTCGTCCATCTCGCCGTTGAGGAGGTTGATGCCCTTGTCGAGGGTGCGGAGGAAACTGTCCTCCTCCTCCTTGATCACGCGGGCGATGAGCTCGCGCTGGGCTGGCAACTCGGGATAGGCAGCGCCCATCTCCTGGATCAGGACATTGACGAGGCGGAACATAAAGGCCTCTTTCTGACCGAGGAAGGTGTAGGCGTAGCGGACGGCACGGCGCAGGATGCGGCGGATGACGTAGCCAGCCTTGGCGTTGCCCGGCAACTGGCCGTCGGCAATGGAGAAAGCCACGGCGCGCAGATGGTCAGCCACCACACGCATGGCGATATCGACCTTCTCCTGGTCGGTCGCGCCCTCATCCTCGGTGCTGCTGGGCGTGGTGAATCCGTACTTCAGGCCCGAGAGGTTCTCGATTTCCTTGATGATGGGCTGGAAGATGTCGGTATCGTAGTTGGAGTGCTTGCCCTGGAGGATGCGGACGAGGCGCTCGAAGCCCATACCCGTATCAATCACGTTCATGCCGAGCTTCTCCAGCGACCCGTCGCTGCGGCGGTTGTACTGCATGAAAACGAGGTTCCAGATCTCGATGACCTGGGGATTGTCCTTGTTGACCAGTTCGCGGCCGGGCGTCAGCGCCTTCAGCTCGTCGGGGCGATTGTCGATATGGATCTCAGAGCAGGGACCGCAGGGGCCCGTGTCGCCCATCTCCCAGAAGTTGTCGTGCTTGTTGCCGTTGATGATATGGTCCTCGGGCACGTGCTTCCGCCAGAACTTGGCCGCCTCTTCGTCGCGGGCCAGGCCTTCCTTCTCGTCGCCCTCGAAGACCGTGACGTAGAGGTCCTCGGGGTTGAGGTGGAGAATACTAACGAGATACTCCCAGGCCGCGTCGATGGCGCCCTGCTTGAAGTAGTCGCCAAAAGACCAGTTGCCCAGCATCTCAAACATCGTGTGATGGTAGGTGTCGTGGCCGACCACGTCCAGGTCGTTGTGCTTGCCACTCACGCGAAGACACTTCTGCGAGTCGGCGCGGCGGCGCGGCTCCGGATCCTTCGTGCCAAGTATGATGTCTTTCCACTGATTCATGCCCGCGTTGGTAAACATCAGCGTGGGGTCGTCCTTGATGACCATAGGGGCGGAGGGCACTATGGCGTGACCTTTCGACTCGAAATATTTCTTGAACGAGTCGCGGATTTCATTTGCTGTCATCATCGTCTTATGTTTTTAATTCCTAAAATTCATCCTAAACAGTTGCAAAGGTAATGACTTTTGAGTATTTTTGCAAATCCAAAGGAAACCGATTGAATTAAAGAAGGAAAAAACATGGAACAGATCAATGCAGAGCGCCCCAATAAGCTCTACTACTCCATCAAAGAGGTGGCTCAGATGATGAACGTCGCGGAGAGCCTGCTGCGCTATTGGGAAACGGTTTTCCCCAGTCTGAAACCGAAAACCAACCAAAACCGCGTCAGACAATACACGAAGAAGGACATAGAGCAGGTGCGCCTTATCTACAATTTAGTGAAGGTAAGGGGATTCAAGATCGCCGCAGCCAAGAAGATGCTCCAGCAGAACCGCGACGGATCGGAACGCACGCAGCAGGTGCTGGAAAGCCTCATCAACGTGCGCGACGAACTCAAGGACATCAAGAAGCATCTCGAATCGCTCACCTGATGGTTTCCATGCAAATCGCCCGCCTCGCCCGCTCTATGAAGGTGCTCCATGCTACGAAGTCACTCCATGCTACAAAAGCACTCCGCCCGCTCCCTCGCCTCGCCCTCGTGGGCTTCCTCCTGCTGCCCGTGGGCCTGATTTTGCTGCCCATGGGAGTCGGGGGCGTTGTCCCACCACAGAGCCTGCCAGGCAAGATGGCAGCGCAGACTGGAGCTACCTTCCGCCCGGGCGACATCGTCGGTGAGGAGGTTGTGGCCCGAAGGGGTGTGGGCAGTTTTTTCTCGGTTTCCAAGATCAGCGACTCGGTGTTTGAAAGGATGCGGGGGCGGTCCTACAAGGAAGGTTGCCGCGTGGCAAGGGAGGAACTGCGCTACCTGCTCTGTCTCCACAAAGACGCGCAGGGCAGGAGCATCGTCGGCGAGATGGTAGTCAATCGGGCCATTGCCAACGACGTCCTGGAGATCCTGCGCAAGCTCTACGACGCCCACTACCCCATCGAGCGGATGCGCCTCATCGACGACTACGGCGCAGACGACGAGCGATCGATGGCGGCCAACAACTCCTCGGCATTCAACTACCGCATCACGACGGGCAGCACCAAACTCTCGGCCCACGCCCGAGGACTGGCCGTGGACATCAACCCGCTCTACAACCCGTGTCGGCGGACCGTAGGCGGCAAGGTAGTGGTGGAGCCGCGCCAAGGGCGGAAATACCTGCAGCGCGAAGCCAAATTCCCCTACAAGATCGCCAAGGGAGACCTCTGCTATCGCCTCTTCACCTCCCGCGGATTTGTGTGGGGCGGCAACTGGCGGACCGTGAAGGACTACCAGCATTTCGAAATCAGGAAATAACTCCATATCCCCGCGAAGCGTTGTATTTTGTTGCAAATGTTGTATTGGTTGTTTTCCCTACTCAGCAGGATATTCGGTTCTGCACATCTCCACGCGAAGCTGTTGTATCTTGTTGTTTACCATGCAGAAGGCTTGTTTGACGCGTAGCGTCTTGTCCCCGCGAAGCGTTGCATTTTCTTGTAAATGTTGTATTGGTTGTTTTTCCTACTCAGCAGGATATTCGGCTCTGCACATCTCCACGCGAAGCTGTTGTATCTTGTTGTTTACCATGCAGAAGGCT
>ERZ1673738.2552-NODE-2552-length-23007-cov-4.657328_pt1 | contig 23007 bp, 20 predicted proteins | sample MGYA00580198_ERZ1673738 | MGnify/ENA primary metagenome ERZ1673738 (study PRJEB41218, sample SAMN15661784) | gut metagenome | host: Homo sapiens | place: Canada: London | collected 2015-08-20/2019-03-30 | study: EMG produced TPA metagenomics assembly of...
CGATGTGTGAATGATTTGTAAATATTAAGAATATTTATTGTTAGACGTGAAAAACCACGAAAAACCGCGATCCGGTACAAAAAGCGGTTCAGATGGCGCGCGAAAAGGCGAACGGAAAACAGCGCCGCCGCGCGGTCGGGAAAATGCCCTTCCGGCGCGGCGGCGCGTGAGATCAACAAAAAAAGGAGAGCTGCCTCTCCTTTTTTTTCGAATTTTCGGGTATCACCCGTTATTTGCTTCTGTTTCCGCAGTGCGGGCACGGAAACGACGGGATTATTCTCCCGAATTTGCAAACTGTCAGTCCATCGGAAACCGAGGATTCTCTTCCTCGGATTCCGCACCGAGCGGTGCGGCAGCCGTGTTTTCCGTTCCCGATGCGCTTTTGCGATCCCCCGCATTATTCGCGGATGAGATCTCATACAGTGCCAGATCCGAGCTTATTCTCGTGCTCTGCACTATACTTGCCAAAGCCCCGATAAGCAGGGCAGCGCAATGAAATGACACATATATCAGCAGCGCTTTCCAAAGCATAGCTATTAATATCGGAACATATTGAACGAAAAGCGTAATCTTTTCCGAGTTCGCGCCGCTTACACTTTCTTCGGATACAACACCGCCGGATATTATAATATTACCGTATCCAGCGATCATATCTACAGCAATGGAGATAATCGGCAAGATAGTGGAAAGCGACTCAAGGATATTGCACCACGACCACAGTCTGCTTGACACGGCATCTTCACGGACACATTCTTCGAATCTTTTCGGGATATTTCTTCTTTTGCTTTCTGTGAATACTGTTTTCATTCTGCATTCCCCCATAAAAATATAAATAAAAAAGTGCGCAGCCGAAACTACGCACCGAAAAACGCATAGTTCCCGCTTGCGCCACACAAGTTTTGATGATCGGCAGAAGAGCCGCGTCAAAAAAGGGAACGCGTTTTTGCCAAAGCAAAAAGCACGAACTCCGTCCGCCTTAAAAAATCATCATATTAACTTGTGTGGCATATCAATTATATCACACCGCCGTCCGAATGTAAATGAAAACTTTATTAAAATGCAAAATATTTTCCGGTGAGCGAAAAAAACGCCGCCGCGCGGTCGGGAATTTCCCCTTCGGCGCGGCGGCGCGTGAGGTTATTCTGTTTTGCCATCGGTGTGCTTTCGCGCCGTCCGTGCGCGCATCATGCGGCGGCGATCAGTGCAGGCACGTTATTCCGCGGAGGATTTGGTATCGGGGCTTGCCTCGGTATCGGATGCGGTCGTATCTGGAGTATATTCGAGATAAGCCATTATCTTGTCGCAGTCGGTCTTCTCCATACGGTAAACGATCGTCGAATCGGTGATCGTATAATAAACGCACGGGATCTTTTCGCCGTTCTCGCCGTCCTTTTCGCACTCGCCGCCGAACATCACCTCATACGATGCGGGCACGCGCGTCGTCGTGGCATTTCCGTCGGAATCCGTTGCGGCGACCGCGCTCTTGTAATTCACTATAAGCCGTGCCGAAGAATCCGTGATGCCGTAATCCGCAAGCTCGTCGGCGGTGACGGCGTACTGCACCCAATCCTCGCAGTCAACCGTTTTGTTATGAGTCGAGAGAAGATCGTCCATTCCGTTTCCGTCGGTGATGGTGTTCTCGGCTCCGTCCGCGTTTCTGACGGTCATCGAAACGAGGTAGTTGTTGTCGATGTCTCCGCCGGGCTCGTCGAGCACGATGAGATCGCGGAAGGTATAGTTGAAGCTTGAGGTCAGCTTATCCGTGAAGAGATACACCTTCGAATTCTGAAGCATGAGATAGGTGGAGGAATTGAAGGAATTCACATTGCCGAGCTTGACCGTGTATTCGGTCGAGTCGGAATACTTCACGACCACCGTGAGCGACGGCGCGTCAAAGCCGTACTCTCCGCTGTCTCCGTCAAGCTCCCGGCTTGCGACCACGGAGGAAACGGCGGACACCATCGAGCTTATCTTCGTCTGATCGAGCGGAAAATCGCGGTCGGCGTCGTAGTACCACGTTCCCGATTCGCAGGTGAAGGAAAGCTCGGAATCGTTTCCTTTTATATAAGCAAGCTCGACCGCATCGGATGCGTTTTTATCGATAACGGTGATCTTCGGAGTTTCCTCGAGCGGCTCATCCTTATTGAGGTCCATCCGGGAAAGTATGACATATGCTCCGGCAAGCACGCCGAGCACAAGCGCAAGGGCGATAAGCGGCAGAATCTTTTTCTTCTTTTTTACAGCCATGACGTAAACCGCGTTCTCCGCTACGGCGGAGATTTCCTTTCAGCCAAATAATGTTCGGGGATCGCCCGCCGGAAAAATACGGTGAGCGATCCCGCGTTTCTTTTTCGGGCATCTGCGCCGATGCGGCGCTGCCTTAAAATAATCGTGCTCTGCCTGTCACTTGCGGCGGCGGACACCCCAAACTGCAAATCCGGCAACTATCAGGATACCCGGAACAACGATGCAAAGAGTCCATTTCCAAGCGGAAGCCGTCTGCGATGTAACGGTGAGGTAAGTGGTTGACACGTTCTTTCCGATTATCGAGATCGACTCGGTCTTTGACGACATCCAATGGAGCGTTGCGATAAAGAGCTGCGAATTGCCCTTCGTCATCTGATCCACGGAATCGCCGATCACGGAGATGCTCGAGTACCAGACCATACGTCCGCCGTCGGCGTTTTCCGCATCGTCGGAATAGGTCGATGCCGCGGCGACCATAAACTGTCCTTCGATATCGCCGTCAGCCTTCGCCACCGTGGTATTCTCATCGACGGTCTTTTTAAGATACGCAGACGTTGTGGTGGAGAGGACGGGAGTCACCGTAACTCCTTCGGCTCCCTCGATCGCGCTAATGCCGTGCGAATACGGCATGAGAACACCGATATTCGAGGAATCGAGAAGTGATACGGGGCTTGTCGGTCCGTTTGAGCCGATTATGGGATAGAGGTACAGCGGATTGTTGTAGTAATTGCTCTGCGAACCTTCAAGCACAAGTCCGTCCTCGGACTTCATACCCATCATTTCGCATACTGAAGAGAGGTTCGGCATGCTCGCGCCGACATTCACCTCATATCCGGTGATGAGGACGATATCTCCGCCTCCCTTGATATAGGTCTTGAGGGTTTCGGCTTCCTCCGCCGAGATATCAAGCGTAGGCGCATAGATTATTACCGCCTCGGCATCCTCGGGCACTCCCTCGGACACAAGCGCAAGAGATGCAAGCTCGTAGTTCTCGGTCTCGATGTAGCCGGTATACTTTGAGGACAGACCCGTTTCCCCGTGACCGGTCGTATAATATATCTTCGGTATGCTGTCCTCGGCTGCTCTCGCAACGGCGGAGGTTATATCGCGCTCGCCGTAGAAAAGCCTGTCTGCGGTGGTTGACGGATACTGCCCCGTGCTGTAGTAATACTGCATCACATACTGCTGATATTCGCTGTAGCTGAGATCGCCGTAGCCGTCCAGGTAGTACATGTACATATCGTCGTAGCCGACGACCGCGCTTCTCTTATCGGACACTGCGATAACGCTGTTTGATTCGAGGCTTTCATTCGTGTACTTCGACACGAAATTGGGATCTATCGCGGGATCGACACGGACAACGGTTATCTTGTCGGAAAGCTCGCCGTAGCTGTTTACGATCCTCTCTACGCGGGTGTCCTCCTGACCTTCCTCGCAGATATAGTAAAGCTTGATGTCTTCCTTTATTCCTTCGAGGATCCCCTTCGTCGTGTCACCGAGCGAGAACACCGATTCCGCGCTCATATCGATCTCGGTAGCGCTTTTCGGAAGCACCGAAACGACGAGATTTATCACCACGACGATCGCAATCACGATCACCGACACCGCGACGGAATACGACCCCGTTTTGAGGACGCGGCGGTTCTTCTTTTTCGCGTTTGACGCCTTCGGAGCTGCGTTTTCCGGATTCTGCACATTCATATTGTTGTCATTCATTTTACCGCCTCCTCAGTTCCAACGCTTCTTGTCCACCGACTGCACGGTGAGAAAACCGAACAGCAGGATCACAGTTACATAATAAACGACCGCGCCGATGTCGAACACGCCGTACATGAAGGAATACGTCTTTGAGAATACCGCAAGAGAATTGAGCATTTTCTCAAACGCGCCTTCAAACAGAGACGATTTCACGACATAAACGATGCTTGCGGCGACCACGAGAACCGTGCCTACCGCGGCGGATGTTACCGCATTCTTGGTCATGACATAGATGAGCAGCGCTGCCGCAATGCACAGGAGAATGAAGAGCGCAAACGATGCGGCGGTCGAATCGGGGATCATCGCGCTGATATTGTTCATAAGGTAAAGGAGTATGAACACGCCGAGCGTGAGGACCGCCGAGATCACCTGGCTTTCGGTGAGGGAGGATATGAACATTCCGATCGCAATAAGGGCGCATCCGACGAGGAAGAATGCGAATATCGACGCATATGCGGTGACGAAATACACATCGCCGTACACGGAAAGGATGAGCGGATAGAGGCAGAGTATCAGCGTTGAGATTCCGAGAACCGTGACCATCGCAAGGTACTTCCCCGCGACGACAGCGGAGGTTCTTATCGGAAGAGTATAAAGAAGCTGATCCGTTCTCGCCGCGCGCTCCTCGGAAAACGAGCGCATTGTCAGTATCGGTACGATTATAAGGAAAATAAACGATATTCCGGATATAACTCTTTCAAACTCCGGATATCCCGCTCCAAAGTTCACGCTGCAGGTATATATTCCCGCCATAAGGAGCAGAAACGCCATAAACACCGGTGCAATCATGCCGGAGAACAGGCTTTTCAGCTCGCGTTTATATATCGCCGTCATTTATTTGTCCTCCTTTTCTCCGGAGCCGTCTCCGAAAAGGGAGGAATACTCCCCGGTCTCTTCCCTGTTTTTCTTCTTTGATCTTTTCGGTGCGGTCTCGTAATACGGGGAATATTCTTCCTCGCTCCGTGCGCCGTCCGCAGAAGAAGCCGCGCCTTCGGAGGCGTTCTCCGCATCTTCGGAGGAAAACTCCATATGCTCCTCGTTCACAAGCTTTATAAAGATATCCTCAAGGCTGAGGCTGTTCGACTCAAGTCTGAGAAGCGGTATTCCCGCCGAAGAAAAGGCGCGGAATATATCCTCTCTGATATCGCTGCCGGATTTCACCTCGACGTCGCACTTTACGGAAGAGGGGGTCTCGGTGAAGCTTACGTTTTCAATGCCGCGAACGGTCGAGACGATCTCCTTCACGTCGGCAAGCGGCGCGCGCGCCTCAAGCTTTATGACCTCGGTCTCGGAGAAGCTGCGGTTGAGGTTTTCCATGGTATCCGAAGCCACGATCTTGCCGTGAGCGATCACGATAACGTAATCGCAGGTGGCGGATATCTCGGGGAGGACGTGGCTCGAAAGTATTACCGTGTGATCCTTGCCGAGTTCGCGGATGAGATCGCGTATCTCGATTATCTGCATCGGGTCAAGTCCGACGGTCGGCTCGTCGAGAATGATTATCTCGGGATCGCCGAGGATCGCCTGCGCGATACCGACTCTCTGACGGTATCCCTTTGAAAGATTGCGTATAAGTCTGTCTGCAACTCCGTGGAGCGCGGTCTTTGTCATTACGTTTCCCACGGCTTCGGAGAGCTTTGCGGAGGGAATCTTCTTTGCGCGTCCCACAAAGCTGAGGTATTCCTTCGGGGTCATGTCGTTGTAGAGCGGCGGAATCTCGGGAAGATATCCTATCCGCTTCCGCGCCTCGAGAGGCTCCTCGTAAATGTCGTGACCGTCAACGATAACCTCGCCGTCGGTCGCCGCAAGGCATCCGCATATTATATTCATTGTCGTTGATTTTCCCGCTCCGTTCGGACCGAGAAATCCGTAGATACGTCCCTTTTCAACGGTGAAGCTGATATCGTCCACCGCCGTGTTCGGACCGTACTTTTTCGTCAGGTGTCTGACCTCTATCAAAGCTCTTACCTCCGATTTTTAAATTCCGATTGGATTTAATGTATAAATTTTACCATTCAAATTTGAATATTTATAGGAGATTATCTTATCATTTTGTCACTTTTTTCGTCCGACAATTTATTTTGACATAAAAGCCGACGCGAAAAAAGGACGTTTCTTACGCGTTATTAATATTCCGCATATCGGCGGAATATATTTTAGAGACGGAAAACAAACGAAACACGTATCGGAGTTTATATTTTACATGAACGAATGCTTTGTATCCTCCGGCATATCCGGCAAGCGAAAAGAACGCATCCGCAGGGATGTGATAACGTACTCCATCGAGCGCGGGCTCGGCGCGGACGAAGTCCGAAGAAGTGCGCTGAAATACGGAAAAAACACGCTTGAGAAAAAGGGGCGCACTTCCCTCATGCGCCGCTTTCTCTCGAATTTCGGCGATCCGATAATAAGGATTCTGCTTGCGGCATGCGCGGTGAACATTCTTCTGAATCTGCGGGACATAAACTGGATCGAGATCGGCGGAATTCTCGCCGCGGTATTCGTCTCCACGTTTATTTCAGCGGTTTTCGAGCATTCCGCGTCGGGCGCGTTCGAGCGTCTCAACGCGCGGAGCGAAGAATATTTCGGAGTTGTGCGCGAAGGAAAGCTTGTGCGGTGTGCGCAGAGCGATATCGTCGTCGGAGACATCGTGAAGATATGCGGCGGCGAGATCGTCCCGGGCGACGGAATCATGATCGCGGGGACGGTAAAATGCGATCAGTCGGTGCTCACCGGCGAGAGCAGGCACATTGAAAAGAAGTCCCGCGCACGCGGGGCGGGCAGCTTTGCGCCCGACACGTTCACCGGAAATCCCGAAAAGGACGACGAGGTTTTCTCCGGCTGCGCCATCATATCCGGCGAAGGCTTCATGCTTTGCATAAAGGTCGGAGAAAGCACATATTTCGGCTCCGTCGCCGCGAAGGTTCAGTCGGACAAAACGGAAAGCCCGCTCAAAAACAGGCTCGGAGAGCTTGCAAAGAAGATCAGCTTCATCGGATATATCGCGGCTTTCCTCGTGGCGGGAGCGTATCTTTTCAACTCGTTCTTCATCGATTCGGGAATGTCTCTTTCCGTCATGCTCGCGCGGCTCTCCGACGCGCGCTTCACCGCCGGGGAATGTCTTTCGGCGCTGACGCTTGCAATATCGGTTCTCGTGGTCGCGGTTCCCGAGGGACTTCCGATGATGATCACCGTCGTTCTCTCTTCAAACATGAACCGCATGATAAAGAAAAACGTGCTCGTTCGCCGAATGGTGGGAATAGAGACAAGCGGAAACCTCGGAATCCTCTTCTGCGACAAAACAGGCACGCTGACCGAAGGAAAAATGTCTCTTTCGCGCATCATAACCCCCGACGGAGAGTACCCGTCCGGAAATGCGTTTGTCCGGGACGGAGAGATGCTCGGGTGCATTCTCTCACCCGCCCCCTCGTCCGGCAGAAACCAGACCGACACGGCATTCTGCGCTTTTGCCGATTCGATGACGCCGCCCGAAACCTTCGCAAAGGTTCCGTTCGAATCCTCGCGCAGGTGCAGCGCCGCCGGAATCCGCATAAACGGAGAAAGCGTCACCGTCGTGCGCGGCGCGCCCGAGATACTGCTCGGTCATGTATCCCGCATACGCCGCGGAGGCAAAAGATCGGCAATGACTCCGGCTGACATATCCCGCATACGCGATCTCGTATCGTCCCTCTCCGCCTCCGGGCGTGTGATAATGCTGTGCTCCGCGCCGGGGGATATGTGCGGACGCATAATGAAGGGAGAATTTCCCGATCTTACGTTTCTCGGCATCGCGGAGATATGCGACGGGGTGAGAAAAGACGCTCAAAGCTCCGTGCGCGATGCGCAGAAGGCGGGGATACAGGTCGTAATGATGACGGGCGACGGTGCACAGACCGCCGCCTCCGTCGCCGGGAAATGCGGTATTCTCACCGAGGGCGGCGTGTGCATAAGCGGCGACGCTCTCCGCGGGATGAGCGACAGCGAGGTTACCGACCTCATCCCGCGTCTGAACGTCGTATCGCGCGCTCTGCCCTCCGACAAGCTGAGGCTTGTCGAGCTTGCGAAATCCGCGGGACTTGTCGCGGGCATGACGGGCGACGGAGTTAACGATGCGCCGTCGCTCTGCGCGGCGGATGTGGGATTTGCAATGGGCTCGGGAAGCGAAGTCGCCTCCGCCGCTTCGGACATCGTGATCCTTGATTCGAGCCTGCGCTCCATCGTAAACGCGGTTCTGTTCGGAAGAACGATCTTCAAGAGCATAAGAAAATTCATAACATTCCAGTTGATCATGAATCTATGCGCCACGGCGGTATCATTCATCGGTCCGTTCATCGGCATTGACGCGCCCGTAACCGTCGTGCAGATGCTCTGGATCAACATGATAATGGATACGCTCGGCGCTCTCGCATTCGCCGGTGAAGCGCCGAATCCGCGCTGCCTGCGCGAAGCTCCCGTGCCGCGTTCCCAGGGGCTTATCACTCCGCCGATGCTTGCAAGGATACTCCTCTCGTCCTCGTTCATGACGGCGGTATGCCTGATGTTTCTGAAGCTGCCCGCCTTCCGCTCACTTTTCCCCGACGTCTCCGATCTGTACTATCTGACGGTATTTTTCGTGATAATCATATTCATGGGGATATTCACAAGCTTCTGCGTCCGCACCGACAGGATAAACCTTCTCTCCGGAATATCAAAAAATCCGGCATTCGTTCTAATAATGGCGCTTGCATCCGCCGTGCAGTTCGCGCTCGTCGAGTTCGGCGGAAGCGCAATACGGTGCATTCCGCTGTCCTCGCGCGATGCCGCCCTTGCCGTGCTCATCGCCGCATCGGTAATACCGATACAGAGTACGGTAAAGCTCTTTTTCCGTAAATAATTGACACGCGCTTTCTTTTGGGATATAATTTTATTAAATCGTCCCTCGGCAGAACTGTGCCGAAGGACATCACACACGCCGGACTCATTCGGCGCGTTTTCCCGGAGGAAAGCTGTGAAGCGCTACAACATCACGGATATGAATATAAACGGTGCGGGGATCACGCGCGACAAAAGCGGCGCCGTAATTTTCATTCCCGGCGCGGCGGACGGAGATATCTGCGATGCCGAAATAAACGGCGGCGGCAAGAATTATCTTACCGCCGAAATGCGGGAGCTTATATCTCCCTCCGAGCACCGCTGTCCGAGCTGCTGCGATGCGTTCGGAGAATGCGGAGGATGCACGCTCCGCCACATAACCTGCGAGCATGAGCTTGAAATCAAGCGGCGCGCCGTGGTTCAGGCTTTCAGGCGGCACAAAATCACGGCGGAGCCGGAAGAGGTAATCCCGACCTCCCCCGATGCGTACCGCAACAAAGCCGTATTCCACGCTTCGGGAAATTCTCTCGCATATTTCGCCGGGAAAAGCCATCGCCCGGTATATCCCGAAAGCGGTCGGTGTGCGATAATCCCCGAAATATTCGACCGACTGCGAACTTTCTGCGCGTCGTACTTTGCCGAGAGCTCACTCGCACTCCCATCACTCTTTCTCCGCTGCGGAGACGGCGGCGCGGTAATGCTATGTGCGGCAGGCGCAAGCGCCGAGCCCGACAGGATCGAAGGGCTCGCCGCATCTCTTTCCGACAGCTTTCCCGAAGTCATATCCGTATATGCCGCGGACCGCGAGCCTTCCCTGCCCGGCGCGGTATTCACGCACATACGGGGAGTTCGCGAGCTTGCGATCACCGTGCGCGGCATAACATTCTCCGTATCTCCGGCGTCGTTCTTCCAGGTAAATAACGAAGGTTGCGCCGAGCTGTGCCGTGTTGTATGCGAATTCGCCGCTCCCGCGCCGGGTGCGCGCATCGCCGATCTGTACTGCGGAGGCGGCATGTTCGCCCTCATGCTCGGAAAAGCCTTCCCGGAATGCAGCGTCACGGGAATCGAAATAAACGAAAGCGCCGTCGCGTCCGCCGCGAAAAACGCAGCTGAAAACGGCATCGGCAATGCGGAATTTCTCTGCGGAGATGCCGGAGCATATCCGGAGAGGCTGCGCGATCTGTCGTGCTGTGTGGTCGATCCGCCGCGCGCCGGGCTTTCGGACAGGACCACCGCACTGCTTCTCGAAGCCCGACCCGACAGGATCGTGTATGTATCATGCAATCCGGAAACGCTCGCGCGCGACATCGGACGCCTCGGCAAATCGTATTCGATCGGGCGCATGATATGTGCGGACATGTTCCCCCGCGCACCGCATGTGGAGACGGTAGTATTGATGACGCGCGCGGACAGATAAGCGTCCGGAAATCCCGGATTTTATGCGTCTGTCGTGATTTTGCGTCAGTTTAACATTTCGTTGATTTCCCGAAAATCATCTCTGCATGAGCATATCTGCGGGAAATTGCGATCACATGGATAAAAGCTATCCCGGCTTTTGTCTTACTACAAATATGAATCAGAAATTGAAGCAGGAAGCGATCGGCGAATACGACAACGAAGAAAACAGATGAATCATGATAGCCGCCGCGGAAGTGGAGTACGAGAACTTCTGTAAAATAACGCGGGCAGAAGAAATCACGGAGTTTGCCAAAAAGATCGGCATAGCAACCTGCGTGGGATTGCTGCACGAAGCCGGGATTTTTGCCGAAATTCTATGAAAATACGGATTTGAGGTGTTCGAAATTTGCTGTAAAGCGGGAACGGTCGAAAAAAGCCGTCGGGATTCCCGAATGCTGTGAGGAAATCGGGAAGAACATGTGCAATCCGATTTTGCAGGCAAAGCAGTTAAACGCAGGAAAAACGGATTTGAATGTAGTAATCGGTCTTTGCGTCGGACACGACAGCCTGTTCAATAAATATTCGGATGCACTCGTAACCACACTTCTCACAAAGGACCGCGTGCCGGGGCATAGCGCTGCGGCGGCTCTTTATCTGAGAAAGGACATATTATTCAAGACTGATATGCAATTGATTTGCAAGGGGCTTTCCGCGAAAGCCTGTAAAAAACGAGATGGGGGATACCGCACTTTTGTGCGGTATCCCCCATTTTGATTTAATTCAGATAAGAAAACGTTTTGCCTAAATCGGTATCAAAGCCGAGTGCCCGATACATTCCCTCATCGCACGGGGCACAGGTGACAGCCAGACCGGAGAGGGCGTTCTCCCTGCTCCATTTTTGTGCAGCTTGTGTCAGCATCCGGGCAATGCCTTTTCTGCGGAACACGGGTTCAATATAAAAGTCATCGAACACTCCCGTGTCGGTACATGCAAAGGTGGAGAAACATTTTACGACGCTGCACATACCCACAGCACGGCAGCCGCGCTTTGCAACAAAGAAAGTGATCTTCCCGTCACGGATCGCCCGGGCAAGATGTTCCTGCTCTTCCTCGGTTGCAGGCTGTTCCCCGATCTCCTTCAAGAATCCGTTTTCAAGCTTTTTGAGCTGTCAATCATCAGGATCGGCGAGGACTTCCGCGGTTATGGGAACATCTTCTGCCGGGGGCAGGATCATCAGCGCATCTCCCCACTCGTCAACACCGTTCTCCACAAAGCCGACGTTTTTCCAAAAATGCCGCCGCCGCTCGCTGCCGCCGCAGTTAAGCTCTGCATACAATGCGCCGCGTTCTTTTGCCCAATCAAGCAACACCCCGGCGCATTCCCTGCCGGTTCCGTTCCCGCGAAACTCCGGATAGACGCAGTATTCCATGATGAAGCACTTGCCGTCCTCGGAAGTGAAGAGCACGGGCATGGCAAATCCGATATCCCGTCCGTCCCGCCGGAAGAACAGGAAGAAGCAGCGATCCTGCGGTCTGCTGTAAATTTCCATCATGCGGTCATGATACCCGGAGCCGAGAAAGTATTCAAGTTCGTCGTCATCGGAGTCGGGGAAAATGTCCCGCTTGTGATAGGCATGAAGCTGCTCCCAAAAGGCAGCAACATCGTTTTCCGTGACTGCTTCACGGATGGTGATTCGGTTTTCCATTTGGTTTCCTCCAAATAATTGATTCGGAGGGTTAGGAAGCGTGAACCCTCCATACACGATTCATCCTCATAAAGACCACACCTTTCTTAATCAAATTGTATTCAGATGCCTTTTACGGCGTTGATACCTTGGAAATTACCTTCGGAAAAGTATTTGCGGAATCGTTTTACACTGTCACGAAGCTGCGCCTGAAACGCATTTGTCAGATGATTCCGACAAGCAAACGGAGGCTGATCGGGCGAGCGGAATGTGATGTTTTTATCATCTTCACACGATCACCGCGCCGTCAGCCTCGCAGAGCGGCGATGCCTCAAAAGGCAAAGCCGCTCCGCACAAGGCAGTCGAACACACTGCTTATTTTGTAATCAAAACAGAGTTGAATATGCTGCGAAGCGCTCCGTCGGACGGGCTGTTTTTCACAACAAGCTCTCCGACGGCGTTCTCTATCATCGTGGACGATCCGCCGCCGTCGAGATTCACGGCATATGTTGCGCCGAGTTCCTTCAGCATGAGCGACAAATCGAGCAGCGATGCGCCGTTTGACACCTCCTGCTGTCTGCCGTCTACGACTATCAGGTACACGCATCCGTTATCATCGTAGCCCATTGCGGTTCTCGGGTGGCGGATCTCACCGAACGGCGTGCCCTGTCCGTTCTGGTAAATCGTGCCGCGGCGGAGCAGGACGTGCGATGCTCCGAAGCCTGTCTGCATATTTGAAATCTTAGCCCTCGCCTCGCCCGCGATTCCGCAGTCGAGAGTTCCGTCCTTCATCACGGCGATCCACGGGCGGTTTTCGTTATTCTGCTTAAGGATATTTCCGTCCTTAACGCAAAGCCCCTGCGGTGAATTATCGGATTCTATATGGAAGAAGTCCGCATTGATGCCGAAGAAAATATCATTGCCTGATGCGATCTCGCTCTCCATTTGCTCGCGGACCGTTGCGCTGACGCCGGAAACCTTATCTCCGTCCGGCGTACCCATGACTATACGCGACGCGCCGTTCGGCACGGTCAAAAGATACGCCTTGACCGGCATGCCGTGGGCATCGGTATACTCAAGCTGTGCATACTCCGAGCCGTCCTCGTAAACGCTGCTGTCACGCGCCGTCAGCTCGAGCAGATTTGAATCAACGCCGTACAGCGTTCGTGCGGGAATGGACGCATCCGACTTTGCCTCTCCGAATTCCGAGAGATATTTCGCCGCAAATGTGCGGATGGCGAAGAGAATCCCGTTCTCCGTAATTGCATCAATGATGATTTTGTCATCATCGGCTGAAATTATAAATGTGTTCGTCCCTATCTCGGGATCGTGCTCATCACTGCCGCATTTTACGAATATTGCTTTTCCCCCGTTATATCCCGCGGAATCGGCAATACTCACATCCTTGCCGCAAGCCTTTTTTATACTGCGGGCGAGAAAAGTTGCCATTCCGTTACCGGGATTTGACGAAAAAACAGTGTACTCCTCGACAGGGATGCCGTCAAGCGTCAGCTCCTCGCACACAGTCTTATGCGAATAAAGACGGCGCGTTCCCGACGTTACGTTTTTCGTCGCCTCGACCGTCACGTATTCACTGCCGGTCCACTTAACATATGAGCCGAGTCGGTTGTACTTGTTCACATAACCGAAGCTGTCCCACAGAAACGCGCTCACCGCCTCATAAAGTCCGGCACTGTCTCCGGCATTGATAACGATGCTCTTTTTCGTCTGCACATCATAAACCCAATCGAACTCCCCGAGTCCCACCGCAGCCTTTCTCGACTTTGCGCGCGAGGTGTCGCCGAGAATGATCTCCAATTCTGCCGTGCTCTTGTCGGTAATTATGCGATTATTTCCCTTCGTCGTGCCGTAGACGCTGTCAAGCGCCGTGCAGAGAAGCCGCGCAGCTTCATTCTCAAAGTTGTCCGTCTCAGACGGCACAACGACCGAGAAATCGCCGAGCTCAAAATCCACTGCGGGATAAACTGCCTCGCCGAGTATTACGTCCCAGCCCGCAGCCCATCTGATCACGGCTATTACATCAGCCAAGGAGATTTTTCCGTCCGCCTCGGCATCGCCTGCCGAAACATCGACCGAAACATCCCATCCGGCGACCTTCTGCAGCAGCAGAATAATGTCGCGCACATTTATCTTGCCGTCGCGGTTTACATCACCGTAGATTATCACCCGAAGCTCATCCTCGCCCTGCCGTACAACGGCTTCGGACGGAACAAGATCGCCGCCGCCGAGAACACGATCATCCACGGCAACGACTGCGCCGTCATCGAATTCCGCGGCAAGGTCGTCCGCCGTAACCTCGCCGTAGATTCCGCGAATACAGCCCGCCTCACGGTCGAGAGTCAGCCGCGACTCCGCTTTCAGAGTCAATGCCTTGTCCGCGCCCGAGACCGGAACCCAAAGCACCGCTCCGAAGAGGATCGCCGCACTCAGAAGTGCGGACAGAATTTTTCCGTGTTTCATGAAATCATACCTCCGAATTCGGTAGAGATGTCTGTAAGCATATTATAACAAAGAAAAAACGAAAACGCAAGTATACTGTGTTTTGAAGCAATTTCTTGATTATCTTCGCCTGAGCAATGCTTTACAAATTTCGAAAAACATGTTATCATAAATAAAACGGTCAAAATGCACATCAATTTTTTAATATTGTATATTTTATAAGGAATTCATGATATGATCAATTTTATAAAAGATATACTCAACCGACGTAAAGCCAAAATTGCAGCAAGAAACGAATTATGTGACAATACCATTGCACGGTTTAAGTCTGCAAACGAGGCTGCGGACCGACTGTTTTGCGATGCTCATGTTCTTATAGACACCGACGAATACACAAAATGGAAAAAAATATATTCAAAAGCCCTTCAGGAAACAAGGTCCGATGAAATCAAAAAGCTAAAGAAAGCCGAACATTTCTCCGGTCTGATTAACGAACATACAAAATTAACAGAAAACAAAAAACATTTAGAACAGCGCATTCTTTTCCACAACCGCAAAGTAACAAACGAAATGATCAAAAACGCCTACGCTCTTATAGGCAATGTCGAAGGTCGGAAATTAGACCGCCAACAAATGGAATGTATCGTAAAAGACAGTCACAATCACCTTGTCATTGCCGGCGCAGGAACAGGAAAAACGACCACAGTTATAGGAAAAATAAAATTTCTTCTGAAATCAAAACAATGCGCACCGGAGGACATATTAGTTCTTTCTTTCACAAATGCATCCGCATCCGAAATGAATGAAAGAATTCGAAAAGAAACCGGATATAACATAGCCGCATCTACTTTTCACAAATTAGGGCTCAATATCATCTCGGCAGTTGATGCGGCATTTCCGAAAATAACGCAGCTGCGATTAAAAAAATTTATCAAAGAACAGATACTTACCGAGATGAAATCCGAATCGTATCTTAAACTTTTAAATGCAGTCAAGCGATTATGAGCTATTCTGCGTAGGTGATGATTGGCAAAGTATTTACAGATTTGCGGGAAGCGACATAAGCTATATTATTAATTTCGAGCATTATTGGGGACGTACGGAAATCAGTAAAATCGAAACAACTTACCGCTTTCCGAAAAAATTGATTGACATCAGCAGTGATTTTATAATGAAAAATCCGATGCAGATCAGAAAGAACATCGTCAGTCCGAACGCCGATGCAGGATTTGCTTTGGGAGAAGTATCCGGCTTCAATGAGCAATGTGCAATAGAATTTGTCGCCAAACGAATAAATGATCTGCCTCAAAAAAGCAGTGTCTTTTTCATAGGAAGATATTCTTTTGATGCAGAATTATTAAACAAAAGCGGACTGTTTGAGTGCCGTTATGACAATCAGCTCGGGCTTATAAAAATCATTTATCGCCAAAGACCCGACCTCACGCTGAACTTTTTAACGGCACATAAGTCAAAAGGACTTCAGGCAGATTATGTATTCATAATAAACAACAAAAAATCAAAAATGGGCTTTCCGAGTAAAATACAGGATTCCCCGATACTCGACCTGCTTCTTGACAACTGCGATCAATATCCTTATGCCGAAGAACGCCGCCTGTTTTATGTTGCGCTGACGCGTGCAAAAAAGAAAGCTTTTATAGTTACGGTAAAGGGCAAAGAATCCGTTTTTGCAACGGAACTGAAGGAACTCTACAAAGACGATCTGAAACATGAGCAATATGAATGTCCGATATGCGGCGGCAAACTTCGAAAAATATCTGGTCAGTACGGTGACTTCTTCGGATGTTCAAATTATAAGGTCACCGGATGCACCTACAAAAGAAAAATCAATTCAAATACATCTCAGGTTGACAAAGTAACTTATAATGTGATAAAATAATCGGGATAACTTTCGTGCGGCGGAAACAGTGATGTTTTTTCGGCATCATACGTTTTTTCCGCGATCCTTTCCGCCGCGGCGAAAAGGATGCACGGCAGACAGCAGGATTCACAAAAGAAGGGCATTTTAATGGATTTTTCGGAACTCAACTTAAACGAACAGATTCTTACCGCGCTCGGCGAAGAAGGATACTCCGAGCCGACCCCCATACAGGCAGAGGCAATTCCCGTTGTATTGGAAGGACGCGATCTTCTCGGCTGTGCGCAGACGGGAACGGGCAAGACCGCGGCGTTTGCGATACCGATACTTCAGCGTCTCGCAGAACGTCCCGCAGGTGCGGAAAAGCGCAAGATATCCGCGCTCGTCATAACTCCGACGCGCGAGCTTGCACTCCAGATTCACGAAAGCTTCACCGCATACGGCAGGCATCTCAAGCTGCGCTGTGCGGTTGTATTCGGCGGAGTGTCGCAGAAGCCGCAGGAGGACGCGCTCGCCAAGGGTGTCGATATCCTCATCGCCACGCCCGGTCGTCTTTGGGATCTCATGGGGCAGAAGCTTGTCGATATATCCAAGATAGACGTTCTCGTTCTCGACGAGGCGGACCGTATGCTTGACATGGGCTTCATCCACGATGTACGCCGCATTGTAAAGAAAACGCCCGACAGCCGTCAGACGCTGATGTTCTCGGCGACCATGCCGCCGGACATTGCCGAGCTTGCAAACGAAATGCTGAAGGAGCCTCACCGGATCGACATTGCGCCCGCGGGCTCGACCGTAGATACGATCCGCCAGTTCGTATATTTCGTCGATCGGGAGCACAAAAAGGATCTGCTTGAGTACATTCTCGAGAAAAGCCCCGTCGCGTCGGTGCTTGTATTCACGAGAACAAAGCACGGTGCGGACCGCCTGCAGCGGCTTCTTTCAAAGGACGGGATCAAAACCGCGTCGATCCACGGAGACAAATCCCAGGGGTCGCGTCAGGCGGCACTCAAGAACTTCAAGGATCACCGCGTTCGCGTTTTGGTCGCCACCGACATTGCGGCGCGCGGAATCGACATCTACGAGCTTCCGCTTGTAATAAACTACGATCTTCCTCAGGAAGCGGAAACTTATGTACACCGCATCGGAAGAACGGGACGCGCCGGAATGCCCGGAGTTGCGATCTCCTTCTGCTCATATGAGGAAAAGCTTCTCCTTTCCGACGTGGAGTGGCTTACGGGCGATCTGCTCTGCGAGCTCACGGACAACCCGTACCCCATGAGAAACATCACACCGGAGAAAAAGGATTTCGTACCTTCGACATACAAAAGCATCGGCAAGAAGCCGCGCAGAGGTTCAAGACGCAGATGAGCTCCGGAGCGCTCACGCATCCCGGTGAACTTGAGTTGATCTTCGACGTAATCAGGCGATGCAAGCTTGAGAAGCTCCGCGGAGTGCGGCTCGTCACTCCCGAAAGTGCGGGCATATACGCGCATCTTCTGATCGGAAGAGACGACACAGCCGGAGCGGTATTTCTGACGGATGAGCGGCGCGCGGCGGGCCATGCGGTGATATCGCGCGGCGGCGGATGCCGTCCGATACTGTTTGAAGACTTTCTCACAAAGCAGTGCAGGTCACGCGATGTTTCAAAGCTGATACTCTGCACCGGGCATGAAATACTTTCCCCCGAGCTTTTCTCCTACAACGATTTGTACACCGCGCTTTTCGCAAAAGGAATTCTGATCTGCGATCTTTTCGAAGTGTCGGACGGTATCTGCCGTTCGGTGCTCTCCCCGAATTTCTCGGATTATCCGGATCGGGGGGCAAGGGCATGATCTGCCGTCACAGTCTTAATTCCGATCGCCGTATTTATCACGCACAAAACGGGCGCTGCTTCGGCAGCGCCCGTTTTATCTTTTTGCGGATCAGTATGTTATCGAGTCGATCTTCAAAGTTCCGCCCTCATCCGTCAGTCTGAAATACAGACGGCGGCTTGAATCCGACAGTATATCGTCGCGGAACGTACCGTCGTTTCGGAATATCTTGTATTCGACTGCGAAATTGTACGCCTCCGTCGCCGTGCCGTTTTTCTCAATCCCCGCGGATTCCACACGGGTATCGTATATCATCTGCGGAGTAAACGCGCCCTGACGCTCGTACTTTTCAAAGAAGGCTTCGGTAAACATACCGTTGTAAGCATCGCTGTCCCCTCGGCGGATCGCGGAGAAATATTCCGAGAAGAACGATGCAAAGCGATCCTCGGCGGTTATATTACCTTCGCCGTATCCGATCTCCTCGCCGCCGTTTTTCATATAAAGCGCCCTGTCAAGCCCCATATAATCCTCATCCGCCGAAACGTCGCGGTTCCAATCGGTCTCGGCAAACTTCCGCGAATCGTAAGTGACATCGGGGTAAGCGCTCTTTATCTCATGCTCGCGCCGATATGCGGGGATGTACAGCAGTGCTGCCGCCGCCAGAGCAATCACGACTACAGCCGCGATCACCGTGAAAAGGCGCTTTTTGCTTTTTTCGCGCTGTTTTTTTGCCATCGTCGGGATTAAAACATATCGAAGTAGCGGAGAAGGTTCTTCTTTCCGAGCGAGATCGCGGCAAGATTATCCTCGGGTCCTTCAAACTCAACGGTAACGTAGCCGTCGTAGCCGTTTCTCTTGAGGATTCCGATGCTCTGTGCGATGTGAGCCTCGCCGTGGCCGATGACCGTCGCGCGGAGGTAGTTTCCGCTGCGGCTCTTGAACCAGCAGTCGCCGGGATCGATCTCCATTCCGCTCTTCACGAGGAAGTCCTTCGCATGGACATGGAACGCATACGGTGCCATAACGCCGACCGCGCGGTTCGTATCCTCATCGGCGCAGAGGAAGTTTCCGAGATCGACGAGAGCACCGTAATTCGGATGGTTTACGGTATTCACAAGCTTTTCAACGCGGGAGGAATCCTGAGCAAAAAGTCCGTGATTCTCGCTCATCGTGCGGATGCCCTTCTGCTCCGCGTACTTTGTGATTTCTCGCACTCTCTCCGCAATCTTCGGAAGAAGGCAGTCAAAGCTGCGTCCGAGCTTGATATTGGAAGGAAGACCGCCGGAAACGTCGTGTCTGAACAGCTTCACGCCGAGCTCCGCCGCAGAATCGATAAGGCGGCAGATGCGCTGTATTTCCTCGCGTCCATCGTCGCCTCCCCAATTTATAACATCGGCTCCGATAAGGAAAGCAACGGGCTCGATTCCCTTCTCGGCACAGTGCTCACGGATCTTCTTCGCTCCTTCGGGATTCAGCCACTCCTTCTGCCATCCTCCCTCGACAAATTCTATACCGTCAAATCCCTCGGAAGCTGCGTGATCGATGCATCCGAGCACACCGAGCTTTGAATCGGACATATAACCGCCGTAGCTGTATGTACTTACGCATGTTTTCATAAAGATATCCAAACCTTTCCCTTCACCGGGTGACCCGGTGCGTTTTCTTACTGAATATTTTATACTAACGTCTGTCGATTTTCAATAGCAAATCGTAAATTATCGACTCATTTATTTACTTTTTATTTCTTGACATAGAGCGACACAGTAACTATAATAATATATTATGATGTATTTTTGTGCGATGCTGCGGATCGTTTTCCGCCGTCGGGAGGCTGTAAATGCGTACTTACAATAACATACACCAGGCTGAAAAGCCAAAATCTTTCACCGATATCCGTGATCTGTTCCGTTCAAGCGCGCAGGTCTTCGGAGACAAGGTGCAGTATTTCTACCGCGACGATGCGCTCGTCCGCGAATTCACGTACAACGATTTCTGGAGCACCATGCGTGAATTCGGCACGGCGCTTTTTGACCGCGGTCTTTCAAACGCCCATGTCGCAGTCGTCGGAGACACCCATCCGTATTGGGTGACAACCTTCACATCCGTGATATCGACAGGCGGCGTCATCGTTCCCCTCGATCATGAGCTTGACATCGATGAAATGATAAACTTCATGCGTCGTGCGGAATGCACCGCCGTCGTATACACCGGAAGCATGAACGGACGCCTCACGTCCCGCATGAACGAGCTTCCGTTTATAAAGTATTTCATTCCGATAAGTCCGGCAGGGGAGGATTTCTCCGGCGGGCGCGTCATGTCATATGAGGATTTTCTCACCGAAGGACGTGCAAAGCTTGAGACGGGAGACACTCGCTTTGAGGATCATGAGATATCCATGGACGAAATGTGCGCGATCCTGTTCACGTCGGGCACGACCGGCTCGTCAAAGGGAGTTATGCTCTCACACCGCAATCTGACCGCCGCGGCGGATGCCGCGTGCCGCGCCACGCGCTTCGACCGCAATTCACGCTTCGTTTCGGTCCTTCCGATCCACCACACCTACGAGCTTACCTGCGCTCATCTCGCTCACGGAAACCTCGGCTGCACTTCGTATATCAACGAAAGCCTCCGCTATGCAACGAGAAACTTCAAGGAATTCAAGCCGAATTCGCTCATACTCGTTCCCCTTTTCCTCGAAACCATTCACAGAAAGATTTGGGACGAGATCCGCAAAAAGAAAATGGAGAAGAAAGTGCGCAGCGCAATGGCTATCGCGCTGACGCTTCTCAAAACCGGAGTCGATGTGCGCGAGAAGATGTTCTCGGAAATCACGGCGGCATTCGGCGGTAAGCTGAAATATATAATAGTCGGCGGCGCGCCGATCGATCCGCAGATCATAAAGGATTTCTACGCCTTCGGCATCACGATCTGTCAGGGCTACGGAATAACCGAATGTTCCCCTCTCGTTGCGGTGAACCGTCCCGGAGCGGTCAAGTTCGACTCCGTGGGACAGGTCGTCGACAACTGCGAGGTAAGGATCGATCCCGTTGACGGATGCTCCCAGGGCGAAGGAGAGATCGTCGTCCGCGGTCAGAACGTAATGCTCGGATACTACCGCGACGCGGACGCCACGCGGCGCGCGTTCACCGAAGACGGCTGGTTCCGCACGGGAGATATCGGCACCGTTGACCGCCACGGGTACATCACCATCACGGGAAGAAAGAAAAACGTCATAATAGCAAGCAACGGAAAGAACGTATTCCCCGAAGAGCTTGAAGAGCGTCTCGCACGCCTCCCCGAGGTCAGGGAATCCGTTGTTCTCTCACGAGAAGGCGAAAACGGAGTTACCATAGTTGCGATAATCGTTCCCGAAATCGCAGAAGACAGCGATTATTCCGCGCTCAGCGAACGCATAAAAGAAGGTATCGCTAAAATAAACCGTTCCCTTCCGTCGTACAAGCACATCGGAAAATTCGAAATACGCAGTGAGGAATTCGAGAAAACTCCGTCAAAAAAAATAAAGCGTTTCCTATTGCATTAACGGAAAAGCAGTGATATAATATATGCTGTTGGTTTAATCCCATATATTGATTGGAGAATTACGATGTTTGAACAGTTAAAAGAGCTTCTTGTGAATGAACTTTCGGTAAACGCCGATGACATTACCATGGATGCCGAGCTTGTTTCCGATCTCGGAATCAATTCCCTCGAGCTTGCGGATTTCGTTCTCCTTTGTGAGGAGCGTTTCGGAGTGTCCATCAGCGATGACGATATCCACAAATTCATCACTGTCGGAGATGTTGTAAACTACCTCTCCGAGAAATCCAACTGAAACAGAAATACCGTTAAGTCAAGCTTTGCACAGAACACCTAATGATGTACTGTGCATTCTTGTCGTTAAGGAGTTTTTATGGAAAAGATAAATATCCGCGGCGTGAATTTTCTCAACACCACCCTCGACGGCGCGGCAGAGTACATTTGGCAGCGTTTCGCCGACGGTGAGCAGACCGCGGTATTTACGCCCAATTCCGAGATCGTGCAGAACTGCATCGATACTCCCGAGCTTTACGAAACCGTGAATTCCGCCGAGGTGATAATCCCGGACGGGATCGGCGTAATAAAGGCGGCAAAGATCCTCGGCACACCTCTCAGGGAAAGAATTCCCGGAGTTGAGCTCGGCGAACGCATAATAAGAGAAAGCGCCGGGCACGGCGCGAAGATATTCTTTCTCGGCTCAAAGCCGGGAGTAGCGGAGACTGCCGCCGAGGTAATGAAGGAGCGCTATCCGTCGATCGACATCTGCGGATGCCGTGACGGGTACTTCAAAAAGGAAGGCAGCGAATGCGATGAAGTCGTCGGTGAAATTAACGAAAGCGCCGCAGACATACTCTTCGTATGCCTCGGCGCTCCGGTGCAGGAAAAATGGATCTGCGCAAACCGCGCACGTCTCTCCGGTGTCAAGGTGTTTCTTGCTCTCGGCGGTTCGCTCGACTCATATTCCGGCAACGTCAAACGCGCTCCGGAATTCTTCTGCCGCCACGGGCTCGAATGGTTTTACCGTCTGATGTGTCAGCCGTCCCGTATAGGCAGAATGATGAAGCTGCCGAAATTCTATTTCGGCACATGGCTCTTCAAGCTGAAAAACAAAAATCAGTAAAGTCCCGCAAGGCTTGCGACGATCTGCGCCGCCTGCTCGGTCGTCAGGCGGTCGGTCGCAAGCATGAGATCGTAATTCTCGGGCTTGCCCCATTTTCGACCCGTGTAATAGTTATAATAATTCGCGCGGTGACGGTCGGTCTTTATGATTATGCTTTTGGCTTCGCTCTCACTGAGCGAATGGCGCTTGCATATTTCATTCACTCTGTGGGTAAAATCCGCATAGAAGAACACACGCAGAATGTGCTCTCTTCCCTCAAGAT
>ERZ1673738.2564-NODE-2564-length-22915-cov-6.245363_pt1 | contig 22915 bp, 14 predicted proteins | sample MGYA00580198_ERZ1673738 | MGnify/ENA primary metagenome ERZ1673738 (study PRJEB41218, sample SAMN15661784) | gut metagenome | host: Homo sapiens | place: Canada: London | collected 2015-08-20/2019-03-30 | study: EMG produced TPA metagenomics assembly of...
GCTTCTACAATTTGAACGGATTTTTTGTTAAAAAACTTGCACACGGCGTTTATAATGAAAATTTTCATGACGGGATCAGCACCGAGGGCAGCGTTGCCTACTCCGGCATGGTCGGCGGCATGTGGGGACTGTTCCGTAGTTCCGGGCTTGCCGAGGACCCGGAATACCTGCGGATGAATCCGTTCCTGCGTTATGCGGGGATGACGCGCCTGAGGGCGAGTCTGGTTCGAGGGGGGAATGCTCCATATGGCGATGACCATCCTTCTCAGTATTGGATTACGAAGCCTGTGCCTGAAAAGACGGTTCCCGGTGAGGAGTTCGGCGGTTTTGGACTTTCCATCATCCGCGCCGGTGCGGCGGACAAACGCATGGAACTTTTTTTCCAGCACGACCGCGTCTCGGGGCATTCGCATGACGATATGCTCGGCATTCAACTTTTTTATCGCGGTATTCCCATGCTGGAGCACTATGGCGATACCCGCCAGACCGTGGACCTGACGGACAAGGTTCCTGATGCGGAAAAGTTCAGGGCGTTGAAGTATCCAGCTCCATTTGTGACGGAGGATACCCGTCCGCGCGGTTTTTCTTTACAGGATATGACAACCGGGTTGACGAAGAATACGCTGATCATTGATGAATACTGGGCGGAAAACGGATGGTATGCCGCATATCGCGGGGGACAGGGGGATCGTCGCGCTCCTTACGGTAATCTGGTTGCCCGTACCGGGAGATTCCCAGAGAAAATATTCCAGTTTGTTGAGGCTGATGGAATCGATATGAACGCGAAATCTTATCAGGGAATCAGGCTTTATAAACGTGCTTTTGCCGCCGTCACTCGTCCGGATGGAACACCTTATCTGGTGGATTTCTTCTCCGTATCGGGTGGACATCGTCATCTTCTGCTGTTCCATTCGCGCGGCAGGGAGATCGACAGTACGCTGACGCGTGGCAGGGATTACAGACATCTGGAAGATCTGCCGGACGATACGGCAAACAGTTTTAAAATGAATGCCGCTGATATTTTTCAGCCGAGACGTGTCCTGAACAATGTAAACCTCGGAGGAGACGTCCGGGGAAGCTGGAGACATGCGTGGCTTTTCGATTACGCCGCCTGGGCGCCGAAAACGGTTCTGCCCTTACAGGAAATGCTTGTGGAGCCGCATGTGCTTTCCATTCATGGCTTTTTGAACAGAAGCGCAAAAGCCGTCCGCGCTGAAGGGCATTACCCCGTCACGATCCGGGAGTTTTTCAATGGACGGGAGCGGAAATATCGTTTTCAGTTTGAAAATGCGATTCATTATGCAGGGCTGCGCGCTCAGTCGAAGCAGGGATTGTCCGACTGTTACATTCAATGTTACAGTTTCCATGCGGAGAAAGAGAAACCGCTGTTGGCCGGCGTGTCGAAAATCCCGTGCGACGATCATGTCAACCAATACAAAAGCGCAGTGGAGATTCTTTTTGCCGACGGTTCCCGCGATATTGTTGTCTGGCAGCCGTTTTCGGAGATGACTGCATGGGATGGCGAGCTCTTTTTGACGGATGCCCGTGCAGCTTTGATTCGTATCAATTCAAAAGGCAAGGTAAAGTATGTTGCGGTGTCCGGCGGGACGAAACTGATTTGGCGCGGTCGGACTCTGATTGGAAACGGCAGCGGAACTTTGACTGGACGACTTGAGCGGCTTGAAGGGGATATTTCCGGAGATCCGTCCCGTTCGGTATTGGTTCTTACCGGCGCGGAAAACTGGCCGGAGGGTGACGTGCTTAAAGGACATACTGTAATTGCCGCTTATAACCGGGGTAAACGCCGCGAAGCATATACGGTGGAAAGAATAGAGCGGCAGGGAAAGCTGACTCTTGTTCATTTGGCAAATGCCCCATTCTTTATCGATCACCGTGGAGAGGTCAGGGACAACATGGGACGCGGGGAGAAACTGTTGCGGGGAAATCAGTTTTCCGGTACGGAAACCGGAAAGGGTGGGGAGCTGACGCATTATCTATCCGGCTCGAAAGTCACCTTTCCTGAACTCGGGTTGATTTTTACCCTTGAGAATGTCGATATGCGCCATGACAGCAGTTTCCGCTGGTCCCTGTGTGAGCCTGTAGACTTGGTGAAGGCTGGCGTCAAAACCGGTATGCGCTTTCAGGTCTTTCCGGACTGGAAGGATTCCATTATTGAGCTGATGACAACAACAGAAAGGAGTTTTGAAAAATGAAAAAAGCAATGGTTGCTGTTTTCGCATATGCCGCCTTGAGTGTCTGTGCTGAGATTGTGGAGCGTCCGGATGCGGATACGCTCTGGATTGAAAACGGAAAGGCGCTCAGGGTTGCCGACAAACCGGGAATTCTCACTTGGCAGAAAAAAGATAAACTGGCACTTGCATCACTGGATAATGGCTTTCTCATGGAGGGGAACGGCAGTACCGGCATTTATATTCCTGTCTCCAAAGAATTTCCGTGGCTCTGCATCAATGTGGTTTCCGCGGAACGAATTGGAACGGGGTATCATGCTTTTTCGATCAATCCAAATCTTGACATCGGCATTTGCAGTGTCGTCAGCCGTATTCCGCGTGGAATTTACTGCATTCCGCTGGCGGCGGCTCCGAAATTGACGGAGAAAGTACGCAATCATTATTTTCGGCTGGATGTCAATAACGCAAAGATTCACTTTAGTTCAATTGCCATGGTAAAGGAACCGCCCTGCACGGTGACGGTCAAACCTGTTTCCGTGAAAAAGGGAGACGAAGTTACAATCACGTGCAGAACCCGTTCAAAAGCCCAGTATGTCGAACTTAAATTTTACCAGACATACACGATGCCGAATCTCCGGATTGCAGATGACGTAAAGCGTTGTCTTGCCAAAGCTGTTTCCGGAAGCGATGGGAAGGAATGGACTTTTTCCTTCAAATATGAAGGATTCAAGGGGGGACGCCTGAAAGAGGGGGAGACTTGGAGACGCGGTTCCATCCTGCTGGAAACAGTTGTTGAAACTGATAATGAAGTTGTGAGTTGTTTTCAACCATGCCACGCGGTAATTGAATAAAACATCAAAGTCGGCAATGCGGAAAAAGGGGATGGAGTATCACCTGAGTTATACTATGAAAATCATTCCCTGAAGAATTGGAAAACGGCTTGCGTTTCTGCCGGACAGATCGAAAAAAGCCCTGCGGATCCGATGACCCGCAGGGCTGAACTTTGTATGCGCGGCACGCGCATTGACTAATCTGTAAAAGTTAATATTTCATCTGACAAAACTCAAAACAGGTGCTATATTGAAATGCATCAATAAAAAGAAAGGTCAATCAGATGAACTTGGACGCAAAGATCATTAAGCCGAAGCTTGGAGTTATCACTGTAAAGAATATTGATGGGATGCTTTTCGTGGTTTCTTTTTTTATCCATCGCTAAAGGGAAAATCCCATCTCCAATGCTTTTCCCCTCACATAGAAAAAGATATGAAGATATGTCATCTATATCTGGGTGCTTAAAAAATAAGTATGGACACTTGAAAAAGTTTTTCTGTATAAAATTACCATCAATTAATACCTCAACTGTATTAGCTGCTGGAAAATATCCCTTGTTCTGGTTTGCGTATTGCATGAGGGCAGTATAGATATGCCTTAAATTATTAGCACATGCCATAGTATACCTCCTATAAGGAAAATCTCCTTGAAAGATAATTTTATACAAAAAAAACAATAGAATAACAGCAAATCCGCAGAATATCATCTTTCTCATCTATTATACCCCTATTTTTATGTAAATTTTTGAAGTATATGATTTAGACTTACAAAAACTTCTCAGAATAAACTATATCAAGGATTATCTAGAAATTCAAGCATCGTGAAAAATCATTATTTCCCATTGGTAGCATATTCTAATTATCTTTGTTTTGCTTCAGTATTTTTAAATGTTTTGCTGTTGAGATAATTTGACATTTTAAAGTAAAACAAGGTGAGGCTGGGAAATTATACTTAACTGTAATGCTATATTTTCCGGGAGATATATAATGGCAATATGTAGCTTTTATACTTGAGGATAATGTCTTATTTGATGATGAGAAATAAATTATTTTAGTCTCATTATGGTAATCATTTCCATATATAAATGTTTTTGAATTATCTTGTTTATTTGTTAATATAATATAAATATCCTTGGGGTTTAAGGAAAACTTTGGAGGTTTATCCAGTTGTAAGTAAAAACTTAAAGAGGTTGCCTTTGGAATTTCTATATCCGTTGTTCTTTCTTTTTGTAAATCTGTAATGATTGTAGTGGTAATAGCTACAGGAAAATGCCAGTAAGCATAATATCCCATAACCATGAGAAGAAATCCCAGCAGCAGTATAATAATTTTCTTACGCATGAGAACATTCCTTTATATTCAGTTCCAAAGAGTCATAAAAACTAAATAAGAAAAAGTCCTCAATGCATCATGCCAACAGAATTAAATGGAAGGGAATATATATAATAGTTTTTTCCTATTCGTTCTCTTAAGAATTTTTCTGCTTTTGCCTTTGAATAATTACATTTTGAAAATGGAACTTTGAAACAATATTTTGTCGGACCAGATTTTAACCAAGGAGGTTCCGCAAACCATGTACTAATTAATGAGCCTTCAGGTCTAGAACTATAATTGTTTTTTTCATCTCCAAATTGTCCCAAAGATCCTCAGGTGTATTGCGGCTTGGGTCTTTTAACTATTGACGACACGATCTAAATTGTATTCAATTCATTCTATATTCTATTATCCTCATTTTTTGCCGTTTGTCAAGGTCTGAAACAATATTTTTCGTAAAAATTACACGGTCATCCCATAGAAATGTGAAAAAATGAAAGGAGACGGCGTATGATACAACTTATATTTTTAAACCAGAAGATAAGGAAATATCATGAAACCGTCGAAACATAAGATGACGGTATTGTCGTAATTTTTCAAGTTGATTCCGCGAAATCTGATTTTGAAAATCGCCAATGCATTCGGAGTTGACCGGCAATCGCGGGTGTTCAGTCCGCCAAGCCACGTTCTTGCACTGCATGCGTTCAAGCCGGACTGGACTGTCGCATACAAACCGAAATCGTGATGCAGGTATGGTTGAGAAGCTGTTTATTGTTTCGGAATGACGCTCCGGAATATCGTCTTCCGGTTACATCATCCAGAAAGGCGGTTTGTCGAGCTCGCGCATTTTCCACTTGTCCAGTTGCTTGCGGACATTTTCCACGCCGGGGAATTTGCTGAACAGGAAGCAGCCCTCGGTTTTTTTGATCCGTTCCTGAAGTTCTTCATCGCCTTTGACGCAGGCGCGGTCGACACCGATCAGGAGTTCGATTTCAGGATGCTTTGCCAGATAATCCAGACGTTCCGTGATTTGTCCCGCGTGCCATTGATGGAACAGCTCCAGGTCAAGCTCCTGTCCCGTTGCCGTATTGCGGAAACTGAAATCGGGAAAGATCAGGCGGTTTTCCTCCGCCTTGATATAGGGGGCGCGGTCAATGATCTGCCAGGTTGTTTCCATCTGGTTGAAGCAGCTCTGGAACATCTTGATTTCCTCGGGGATGTAGGCGCCGAAGTTTGTGTAATGGCATTTCAAACCGGAAGTCTCGTCCAGTTTGAGCTTGAGATTGCGTTCCCTTACTTTGATCGCACTGGATATTTTCCATTTCTTCAACCGGCAGAGCGCCGGGAAAAACGAGGCAAGCTGGAGCCCGTATTTGAGGCTGTTTTCCAGAATGGACGCCGGACCGTCGATTTTGAGCCTGATGACCTGTGGTTGTTTTTTATTTTTTTTGTCGGCGACAGCCTCGGCGGTGCAGAGCAGTCGGAAGAATTTCAGATATTTGAACAACCGTCTCAATTCCGCGGGATCCTCCTCGACGATTTCCGCCTCCAGTTCGGAACTGAACAGCAGCAGGGACTGCACCAGGGAGGTGTTGTAGCGCTCCAGAAGTTCCGAGGGGAAGATCTTTTTGATACCGGTCAGCCGCTCGTTCTCCGGCAGGTCGGCATAAATGCCGTTGCTGAGAATTTCTTCCCTTTCCATGACTTTGTCATGATAGACGGAAATATCTTCGGGGAGTTCCGAATTTTTGAACAGTTCGGCGGAACGTGCGAAAAGAGCCTGCCGCAGCGCCGGATAATCATAATCGCTGCACGAGGAATATTCACAGCGGTCTTCCAGGATCTTCTGAAGCCCGCGCGCCAGTTTCAGGTCGCGTTTCGCATTGACGATCTGTGCCGCGGCGGCTTCGACGTCCATGCGTTTTGACCCGCAGCCATCGGTATAGACCGCGATCAGTTGTGAGGCGAAATTCAGGAGCGAAGGGTCGCGCGTCTCGATGAAAGAAGGTTTGGCATTGCCCGCCGCAATTCTGTAACGCAATAAATCTCTGGTCAACATGTTTTTGTGCTCCGGAACGGCGAAAAGGAGGCTGCGGACGGATGTGGCATGAATTTTCTCATTGTTTCCCTTTCATTCCTTGATATACCCGCGCCGGTAGAATTGCAGACGGCGCTGTTCATAGGCGCGGTGCTGGCGGCGGCGGTCGCTGACGCGCATTTCCGAAGTGCCGTCGCTGACGAGCTCATACAGCACTGCCTGTTTGCCGTCTTTTGCGCGCAGAATCCGTCCGAGGCGTTGCACGTGTTCCCGTGTGCTTCCGCTGCCGGAAACCACGATCCCGATGCTTGCCTCCGGCACGTCCACGCCTTCATTGAGAACTTTGCTGGTCAGCAGGACCGGATATTCTCCGCTGCGGAAACGGTCGAGAAAATCTTTCCGCTCCGCCGCCTTGGTTTTATGTGTGAGCACCGGCATGCAGAAAATTTCGCCCATGCGGTAAGCGGTGTCGTTGTCCGCTGTGAAAATGATGATGCGTTCGCTGCGGTTTTCGCGCATGATGTCCCATACGATATTCAATTTCGCGCGGCTGCACTGCGCGATCGCTCGCTGTTTCAGATAGGCTTTCATGGCGTCGCGCCCGCCGGGAAGACGCGCCGAAAGCATGATGAACCTTGTCCAGCCGTCGCGTTCGGAGAAGTCGATCTGATGGGCGCGGATGAAATTCGTGTACATGCGCCTTGCCGCGGCGTATTCCTCGGCTTCTTCAGGGGATAGCGTAACCCGTATCCGGCGCGTGATGTAAGGGGCGAGTACTTTGCCTTCCAGCTCGTCGATGTGCGCCTGAAATACGATCGGACCGATCAGGCGTTCCATGACTTCCATGCCGTCGTCCTCGCGCTCCGGCGTAGCAGTGAGTCCGAGACGGTAGGGGGCGATGCACATGGACGCCGCCATGCGGTTGACCTGTCCGGGCAGGTGGTGGCACTCGTCGAAGACGATGAATCCGAAGCGGTTGCCGATGAACTCCATCATCAGCACCGCCGAGTCGTAGGTGCTGACCGTGATATCTCTGACATCCTTGCTGCCGCCGCCGAGCATTCCTACTTCACATTGGAAAAAGGAACTCAGCACTTTCTGCCACTGGATCATGAGGTCGATGGTCGGCACGACGACCAGAGTCGAGCGCCGGATCGCGGCAATCGCCAGAACCGCGAAATAAGTTTTGCCGGAGCCCGTCGGCATGACGACCAGTCCGCGCCCTTTGGCTTCGCGCCATTTCTCCAGGGCTTTCCGCTGGTGCGGCATGGGAGGGTGCGGATTGAATATTTTCAGGTCGAGAGAGTTGTAACTCCGTGCGGCGTCTTCGATTTCAAGCCTGTTTTCGTAGGCGGTACGCATGATCTTTTCATAATCGGAAGCGGCGGCGCGGTAAGAGTTGACACGGATATCCTGAATCGTGGAGGAGGCGATGGGTTCCGGCAGTTCCGTTCCTTCTTCAGGTTTGACGAGCAGGGTGCCCGCCGAGAATTCGAGTCGTATCTTAGCCATTGCATCAGGGGTTTTCAAGCATGTCTTTGAGGTGTTGCGAATATTTGAGGAACGAATCGCATGTTTCGGGCAGGGCAAAGGTCGAACCCAGGACGACGGCATTTCCGGCGCGTCCGTGAGAACCTTTGACAAGCCCTGCGTCGGTACTGGTGCGGAACGGATTCCACCACTGCATCGGGAAAAGTTCGCAGGGGTCGAAACCCGGCTTGCTGTGGATGTCCACATGATCCGCATAATCGGGCGCCTCCTCGGGGGTGTCCCACCACTGATAGGAGAAATGATAGCCTTCCGCAGCTTCGAGAATCAGTTCCCCGGCGCGCGGGTGGTTCAATTCCGGCGAATCTCTGCGTTCCATGACGCGCCCGATTCCATTGGACATGCTGAACAACATCTTGAGAGGGTCCAGATCTTTCTCCTCCCTGACATAGACGTGTGCGATCTGGTGGTCGGCAAGGGCGAACGCGCGGCTCGTGACATACTGCGGATAGGTCATCTTCTCCACATGCCGCACATCGAAATAAGAGGAATCGCGCAGAATCCTGTTCGGGTAAACCGGCGTGTCAACCTCCGTGATCTCGTAATCTCCGCAGAATGTGAATTCGTATCCGTTTTCCTGCGCGGTCTGAAAAAGCGCCTCCGCCATTTTCTCCAGCTCGGAGAACGCTTTTGCCGCGCTCCGGCTTTGCGGTCCGTGTTTCTGCTGCGCATAGTCCAGATGCGGAAGGTAGATCAGAACCAGCGATTCTTTTTCGGAGGCAAGGCGGCGTATGGTCTCGATTCCCGCTTCGGTGATCCATTCGGAAGACTTGATCGACGCGAACGGACCCCAGTAGTTCATCAGATTGAATTTGAGCCCGGTGATTTCGCAGATTTCGTGATACAGATTCGGCGGGCGCGAAAGAAATTCCTGAATCATTCCCCCGTGATGCTTGTGTACCGGCGCGGGACTCAGAAAGACATCGGAGTCCGTGCCGGGGCACTGCTGAAAACAGATTTGCGCCACTTTGCCGCCGCGCCGCCGGAAATTCTCCCAGATGCGCGGACCGCTGAAAAGGGTGGACGGCTGTTTCCAGAAGAAAGGCTCCTGCAGCGCACGGTCGAAATAACCGCTTGCGATCATGCCGTGCGCATTGGGAAGCGAGGCTGTTCTGAGGGTCGCCTGAACGGGGCAGGTGAGGGCGGGAAAAAGCGATTCCGCGCGTTTGGGCGAAAGCTTTTCCCAGAATGCCGCCTGCCTGCGGGACTCGAAAAGAGAGTATCCCGCACCGGCTCCCAGAACAACTGCCAGCTTCATTTCTTGCGGAATCCCGCGGTGACGCCGGAAGCGCGGGAGACGGCTGTGCTGCCGGTTCGCGCGATTTCGACGATTTTATAGTCCGACATCAGCGTCAGAAAGTGCTCGATTTTTTCGGGCGTGCCGGAGATCGCGATGCAGAGTTCATCCTTGTTGACGTTCGGGATGTAGCCGTGGAAAAGTTCCACGAGCTGAACGATTGCCACACGGGTGAGCTGGGTCGTCTTGACCTTGATGATTGCGAGTTCCAGTTCCAGATAATCTTCCGAATCAAGATCTGTGACGGAAACCACGTCGACGAGCTTGTTCAGTTGTTTTTCGATCTGTTCGAGCACATCGTCGTCGCCTCTTGTGACGATCGTCATGCGCGAAAGATTCGGGTCGTGCGTATGATTGACGGTCAGCGACTCAATATTGTAGCCGCGCCCGCTGAAAAGCCCCGCGATTCTGGCAAGTGCGCCGAATTTATTTTCGACAAGCACCGAAACCGTATGCTGTTTGATGTCTTTTTCCATAATTAAAGCCCTCTGTTTAAGACTGTTACTTCAACATGACCTGTCCGCCGGTGACGGGGATCGCCTGTCCTGTTTCATATTTCTGTTCGACGGAGTAAAGGATCGCCTTTGCCACGTCCGCGGGGAAACAACCGCGGTTCATCGGGACTTTCGCCTCGTAGAAACGTTTGACGTCTTCAATGGTTCTGGCGCCGGGAACCTTGCCGCTGTTCAGATACTGGACGAAAAGCCCTCGTTCGGGATTGCTCCAGAGCGGCCCGTCGAAGAAATTGCCGGGGCATACGCTGTTGACCTTGATGCGGTCCGTGACCAGTTCCATGGCGAAGCTCTGCGTGAGTCCGATTCCGCCGAATTTGCCGCCGGCATACGCTCCGTTTTTATTGCTGCCCTGAAGCCCGCTCTTGGAGTTGACCTGAACGATGTCGAGCCAGTCGCCGCCGTCCGCCGTTTCCGCCGCCATGACGGCGGAAACATGTTTGACGCAGAGGAAATACCCGTTGTAGTTGATGTCCGTGACGAACTCCCAGTCCTTGAGGGAGAAGGTCTTGACGGAACCCGCCTTGAGCACGCCGGCGTTGGCTACAAAAAGGTCAATGCCGCCGCAGGTCTTCGTGACGTCGGAAACCATTTTCGCGACGGAACTTTCATCCGCGATATTGACTGCAACGGAGAACGCCTCCACTGCCGGATACTCCGACTTTATGGTGTCCGCCGCTTTCTGCGCTCCCTCGGTATTCATGTCGGCGATCACGATCACTGCGCCCTCTTTGGCAAGTTCTTCCGCGATGCCGTAGCCGAATCCCTGCGCGGCGCCGGTGACGACCGCCACTTTGCCTTTGAGTCTGCCGCCTGCGGACGGATTGGATTTCGCCGCCTGCGCGCGGCGGTAGGATTCCACTTCCCAGTTCTCAATGAACAGACGGTCGCGGTCGCTGAGGTAATGGGGACCGCCGAATGCCGCCGCAAGCTGTTTCACGAGTCCGGCGTCCGCCGCGAGCGCCGCCACGGTCGAAGCGCTTTTCAGCGTATCGCCCGCGCAGAAGACGCCTTTGCCGGGGACGCTGACCACCAGCGGCTTGAAGCCGTTGGCTTTCACATACGCATCGACATCTTCCTTTTTCGGGTCGTCGGACACCATCGGGAAGGATTTTGCATACACAATGTGATCGGGGGAGAGCGGTCCGCCCGTGACTTCGAATTCGCCCGCCCAGGTGATGAATTTGCGCCGGACGGCTTCCCCTTCGCCCGCGCCGAGGATGGTGCGGAGTTTCGGAGCGATCAGTTTTGAGGCCTCGAAATCCGGCTCGGAACGTTTGAGTTCCACTGCGATTCCGGCTTTGGCATACGCCGCTTTCAACGTGGACATGATGTTGTCGTAAATCGCGTTGATCTCCGTATCGGTATCCGCGCCGGCAAACACGCCGTGATTCTGGAGGAAGATCACTTTGGGATCAGTTCCTCTGGCTTTTTTGTAAGCTGCCATCTCGTCCGCGACTTTGCGTGAAAGCGTGTATCCCGGATCGACATACGCGATCCAGAGAGCGTCCGGGAAGAGTTCCGCACAGGCTTTTGCGCCGTTTTCGGCACAGGTCATCCCGTTGACGAGAGCCGGATGGAGGTGCACGACATACCGGAACGGGATGAGTTCATGAAGCGGAGCCTCGACGGAGGGGCGCCCGGAGGATTCCGGGCAGACCGCCGCCATCATGAATTCTTTTGCAATCGCTTCGCGCTGCGCGACATCGGATGGCATGTCGTGAGTAAAGATTTTTTCAATCAGCGCGCGGTCCATCTTGACGAAGTTTTCCGGCTTGATCTTTGCGAGCGCCACGCCGCTGGGCTTGACATAGAGGTATTTTTCATCTTTCACGGAGGTATTGCCTCCGCCGGCAAGGACATACGCCGGATCAGACCCGTACTTGACAGACAATGCTGTGATCGTTTCGAGAGACATGTTTTCAGGCTCCTTTCATTGTTTACAGTAACGATTCCGTAAAATAGCCTGCAAATCAGTGATTTCAAGCAGGGAAAGGTGTCTCTTCCCTGTTTTTAGCGGAAGGTCTTCCCGAATGGCACAGGCGCCGGAAGGCTCCGGCTGACGGAGACCGCCGGGCAAAACGGGAACCGGCGGTTCCGGAAAAGGATTATTTCTTTTCCGCAAACAGTTTTTTCACCGTTTCCGCAGCGAGTTTCGGACGGCGGTACTGGTCGAAGACTCCGGCGAGATTCTGGGCGAGCGGCTTGCAGCGGATATTGGAGCCTTTCCGCAGGTAGCTTTTCGCATCGTTGAACTGCCAGATCGCGAGTCCGCAGAGGTCCGGCGATGCAAAGACCTGCCTGATGACCTCCGCCAGATACTCCGCCTGGAATTCTTCGGACCATTGTGACGCGGCGCGGTCATGGCTGCCGTAGAGCCCGCAGCAGCCCATTTCGCTGACCATGACCGGCTTGTCCGGCGGATTGTAAGTTCTGAAACGCTCTATGATCTTGTCGCGGTTTCCCCGGATATAGGAAGGAGGTTCCTCCGCCGCATCCGCGGATATCCAGCCCGGATAGGTGTTGTAGGCGACGATGTCGGTAAGAGCTGTGCAAATGTCATTCCAGACATGGGAGCAGGCGAATGTCACAAGACGGCTGTCATCCTCTTTTCTGATTGCAGCGACCAGTTTCCGGCAAAGCGTCTGTCCTTCCTGTGTGCCGGATTCAAATTCGTTCAGAAACGCCCAGATGATTACGCTGGGATGGTTGACGCTGTTCCGGACCATGAGGCGCGTCTGTTTTTCCTGCAGGGCGATGAATTCCGGGTCCGCCATCTGTTCTTTCGTATTTCCCCAGCCGAGGCTTTCCTCCCATACAAGGAACCCCATGCGGTCGCAGAGGTCCAGAAAACGCTGATCCTGCGGATAGTGACAGCCTCGGATGAAGTTGCAGTTCAGCGCTTTCAGATTCTGGAGGTCTTCGATCATGACCTGTTCCGGCGTCGCCGGCCCGAATTCCGGGTGGGATTCATGACGGTTGAAGCCTTTCAGAAAGACCGGTTTTCCGTTCAGGAGAATCTGCCTCTTTTCCGCTTTGATCTCCCGTATGCCGAAAGATTCGACGATATGGTCGTTTTCCGTTCTGACTTCAAGCGTATGCAGATCCGGCGTTTCCGTGGACCAGAGTTTGAAGTCCGGCACAGCCAGTTCAAGCGAAGCGGAATGAGCTTGTATCGTGAGCGTTTCTGACCTGAACGCATTTTCCGTATCGAATTTCAGTTGGACGGCAAGCGTTTCCGGCACATCGCCCCGGAACAGAAAGCGCAGATTCACTTTTCCTGTCCTGTAATCCGTCGTGCGTATCTGGACGCGGTCGATGCAACAGCCTTCCGGCAGGAGATGCAGTGTGACGCCGCGGTAGAATCCGCCGAATGCGTAAAAATCATAATAGGGCAGGAACAGCTTCATTTTTTCGGGATCGAACCGGTTGTCCAGTGCGGCGCAGAGGGTATGCTTTCCTGCCGTAAGTTTCCCCGTTTTAAATTCGACGCCGGAATAGGGCAGGTTCGTGAACCCGATTTCCCTGCCGTCAATCCAGAAACGTGCACGGAGACCGAGCCCGCCGAGTTTCAGCAGGGCGTCCGGCGCATTCTGCTCCAGCGTGAAATCCGTCCGGTAAAGCGCGATTCCCCGTTTGCAGTAATACGCGGGGGAGCAGTCGAACGCTCCGGGAACGCACATGACGTCATGGAACGTGAATTCTGCGGGATCAAGCTGTTCCAGTTCCGCGTCGCCGATGAAATTGAAGTCCCATGCTCCGTCGAGAACAAGGATTTTTCTGGATGGGTAAAATGGATAGGCATTCATACTGTTGTGACCTCTCGTTTTTCTTTACGTTTGCATTAAAATATCCTGCCGCAATAGTTTGTGCAACCGGATTTTTGGCTGAAAAACCGGACTTTTGAGGCATTTGCAAAAGATTTCCGGTTGTAAAAAAGGCTCTGAAATGCTAAAATATATTATTTTGAAACTTGAAACTTTCCGGGAGACGACCATGCAGACAGTAACAGACGAAATCAAAAATTTCCTTGCCAATTCTTCAGGTATCCGAAAAATGTTTGAGGCGGGAATTGAATTGAGGAAAAAATACGGCGATGATAAAGTTTATGACTTCAGCCTCGGCAATCCGGATCTTCCGCCTCCGGCTGAAGTCGGGAGCGCACTCGAAAAAATCGCGCTCAAATCCAGGGAGCCGTTTTCCATCGGCTATATGCCGAACGCCGGATATCCGGCTCTCCGCCGGAAGCTCGCCGGGAAACTTTCCGCCGAGCAGGGGGTGGAAATACCGGCTTCCAGTGTGGTTGTCACCTGCGGTGCGGCAGGCGGGATCAATGTATTTTTCCGCTCGGTTCTTTCCGCCGGGGATGAGGTGATCACGCCGAGCCCGTATTTTGTGGAGTATGGCTTCTATGCGGGAAACTTCGGCGGCAGGCTGGTTCCGGTGAAATCCGTGGATTTCACTTTTGAACTGGATGTGGACGCAATGGCAGAAGCCGTGAATGAGAGGACGCGCGCGATTATCCTCAATTCTCCGCATAACCCGACCGGTCAGATTTATACCCGTGACCAGCTTCAGGCGCTTGCGAAAATCGTTGCGGATGCGGAAAAGCGTTACGGGCGCGCAATTTACATCGTTGCGGACGAGCCCTATCGTTTCCTGAATTTCGACAATGCGGATATTCCTTCCGTGTTTGAATATTTCCCGCACAGTGTCGTGATCGGTTCTTTCTCGAAGAGCCTTTCCCTTGCCGGCGAGCGTATCGGCTATATTGCCGCGAATCCCGCGATGGAGGGGATCGACGATCTGATGAACGGGCTGATTCTCTGCAACCGCATTCTCGGCTTCGTGAATGCCCCGGCAGTCGCCCAGCAGATTCTGATGGAGTGCGCCGATGCACAGGTCGACCTGGATGTCTACCGCGCCCGCCGTGCCGCGATGGCGGAGGTCCTGACGGATGCCGGAATCAAATTCACAATGCCGAAAGGCGCATTTTATTTCTTCCCGAAATCGCCTGTCGCAGACGATAAGGCATTCATTGATGCGCTTGTGAAGGAATGCGTGCTTGCCGTTCCCGGAAGCGCGTTCGGCGGTCCCGGTTATTTCCGTATGGCGTTCTGCGTGGACGAGAAAGTGATCCGCGCTGCCGCTCCGGGCATGAAACGCGCCGTCGAAGCTGTGTCGAAGTAAGGTTTTCCTGACCGGGAAGACAGCCTGATGCCGCGCCCCTGCGCCGGGCAGTTCATCGAAGCAGGGGTCTGAAGGCTTGTCTTCTGGATTTTGCCTTTCCGGCCTTTCGTCTGTTCTTCAGTTCTTGGCGCAGGAGTCCGGACGGTTCCGCCGCAATACGGTTCGGACTTTTTTTTCGTTTTTTTCGAAAAGAGGGGTTGACAGAACGGGTTTTTTGTTTATAATATATTACATGAAACATTACAGGTAACATGCAGGATAAGAAATGACACCGGCGCAAAAACTTTATGAAGACTTGAGAACGGAGATTCTGGAGCGGAAACTTCTGCCCGGCATGTTGCTGCCTTCGGAGAACGAGCTTTGCGAGAAATATTCGATCAGCCGTCCGACCGTGCGCCGGGTCCAGGAAAAACTCTGTGCGCAGAACCTGATTGAGAAGCGGCCCGGCGTCGGGACGTTTGTCAAGGATATGGACGGCGGCAGCAGTGCGGCGGAGATGCCGGAGTTCCGGATCGGCGTTGATTTCCTGATGGAGATGGGCGCACATTATTACGGCAGGCTGATGCAGGGGGTGCATCGCTCTCTTTATGGTAAAAACTGCATGTTCTGCTCTCTTTACGGCGAGTACCTGGCGCCGGCGAATATTCCGCCTCAGCTTGACGCATTGCTGCTGATGAAAGCCGGGGATCATGACCGGGAGGATTTCAAACGTGCCGTGTCATGCGGCAAACCGGCGCTCCTGATCAACCGTCTGCCGGCGGAACCGGAGCTTGCTTATTTGTCCGTGGATCACCGGAAGGAGTCTGAGCTTGCGGTCACGTATCTGCTGCGATCCGGCTGCCGGGACATTGTTCTTGCCGGAAACCGGGAGGATGAACGGACTGTGGCGCTGCGTTCCCGCGGATGGGAGGATGCATACCGCAATGCCGGTCTTGAAGTGCCGTATCATCTGACTGTAAATGCGGAGGATTTGCTTTCCTGTCAGGAAAAAGTGAAAGAGTTTATCCGGACGCGGAGTTTTTCCGCCGTTTTCTTTACGAATATGGCAATGATGCGGGCTTTTTACCAGGCTTTTCTGCAGTGCCGCAGCGAACGCATGGATACTTTGTCCCTGATGTGCTTCGATGATCTGGATCATATTTCCGAGTTCAATGATCTTGTGTGCAGTTTTGTCCGGATGCCTCTGGAGCGGATGGGGGAGATGGCGATTGAATATTTACGCAAGAAGAAAGCGGATCCGTATCTGCCGGTTCTGCGCAGGCTGATGCCGTGCAGCATGGTGATACGCCACCGTCCGGAGGGATGAAAATGTCATATCAACAGATAAACAATACAAGGAGTCTGAAGATGAAAAGAGTGAAATTCACATTGATTGAATTGTTGATCGTTATTGCGATTATCGCAATTCTTGCGGGAATGCTTCTGCCTGCATTGAATGCGGCGAAAGAAAAGGCGAAAATGATCAGTTGTCTTTCAAATCTGAAGCAGGTGGGAATTTCCGCGGGAATGTATATGGACGATTATGACGGCGTTCTGTTTCCCGGCTACTTTGCGCCTGTCGGCTCGGCAACTCGTGACGCACGGGATATTTGGGGCGGAATGCTTTACTATCATGGCTACCTGAAGGACAATAAGTTTCTGCATTGTACGACGACACCCGGAATCAGGCCGGTCAAAGTGGATGAAAACAATATTCCCGTCGGCTGGGATATGTTCACGCAGACTTACGGTATCCGCGCCGTGAAACTGGTGGATGGAGCCCTGACGACTAAAACACGGGAATCATGTTTTGACAACAAGGATGTGAAAGGAATTCCCGTCAGTTCGCGGATTCTGTTCGCCGACTCCAAAATCAAGACGACCAGTGCATCCAACAAGCCGGATGATCCCTGTTACATTCTTTCCAGTTACAAGTCTCAGCAGTGCATCGGAAGACGGCATGGAAAGATTGCGAATGTTCTTCTGGGCGACGGCCATGCGGAAAGCATGGATATCAATAAGATCGCCGCACTTGGAGATCTTTACACAGTGCAGATGGTTTATTGAAGAAAGGAACAGGTGAGTATGTTGTTGAGGAAAATTCTTTTTGGACTTTCGGCGTTTGTTCTCGGCATTTCCGGCGCTGTGTCCGCACAGCAGAAGGATGCGTCGCTTCTCTTTCATTACCGGTTCGACAGGGACAGGAATGTGGAGCTGAAAGGCAATGCCGGACTCGTGGACGGTGTTCTGCGCCTTGATGGGAAAAGCGGTTATGCAGTGGTGCCGGACAGCAGGGGAATGCATTTCACGGAAAGGGGAATGACGCTTGTCGGTGTAGTGAAGTTCAATGACAGCGGAACGAAAGGCGGAGAAAACGATGCGCATGATATTATCATGGCGAAAGGAAGGGAGTTCATTTTCGGGCGTAACTCCAAAACAATGTATATCAATTTCCATGACGGGAAAAACTGGGTCGGCACCACAATGGGCGGAACCCCCGCAGCCGGGGTATGGACTCATTTCGCGGCGGTATTTGAACGGTTCAACGATCCCGCGCAGGGGGATGTCGGTTATCGTCTGAGCATTTTCGTCAATGGCGAGCCGGAGGTGCGCAAGCGTTTCCTGATGGTGAATCCGAAGCCGGTGGATGCGCCTGTGGAAATAGGAAAGGGATTCGGCGGGGGACCGTGGTTTTTCCACGGTGATATTGCCGAAGTCGCCATGTACAACCGTGCATTGACCGATGGCGAGATCGCAAAACTGTCCGCCGGATGCGGACGGGTCGATGTGGTCCGGAAGGGGTTTGTAAAGATCAAACCGGAGCTTCAGAAGAAACTGGAGACGATGCAGAAAAATGCTTCGCCCGAAGGCAGATGGCTGTTGAATGTTTTCCGGCGGATGGGGGCAACCGGATTTTCACAGGAGAAACTGGAGAAAATCATTGCCTCTCTCGGAAAGATTCCGGAGATTCATGGCATGGAGTAACTTTTGAAAGCCTTTCATGACATTCAGAAGGAGTTCAGGATTCTGACGACGGACTCCCTGGCTGTTCTGCTTGCTGTTGGTTCGGGGGAGGGGGCTTACCCTGCGGCGGGCGTCATGGACCGGCGGACAAGGAAAGATCTTTTCGGAGAACGCGGATTTGCATGGAACATTGCATACCGCAGGGGGAGGGCGGCTGGCGCTGTCGAACATAATGCGCCCGGCGTCTCCTGGACGGTGGATGCCGTCCGGCAGTCCCCGGATAAAGCGGAATTCAGGATCACATGGAATTGCGCATCGCCGTTTTCATTCCGTGCGGAATCGGAAGTCGTGCTCGCCGGTCCGCGCATTGAAAGCAGTTTTGAAGTGATCAACCGTTCCCCGGATGCGGTCATTTCGGATGTGGCGTATCCGTCTTACGCATTCGCACGGCTCACCGGCGGAAACGACACGATGGTTTATCCGTGGATGTCCGGTGTCCTTGTGAAGAATCCGATGGAGGAACAGTTTATTTTCGGGCAGGAGGGAGTGTTTCCGTCCGGGCGCATTCCGCTTCAGTTTGCGGCATATTATGACGATGCGAACGGCATTTACTTCGGCGTGGAGGACAGTCTCGCCCGGACCAAGCGTTATTCCGCGACGGGCAAACGCGGCAATCTGAATATCGTATGGAGTTCTCCCGTTCCCGCGGCGGTGGACGGCAGGGGCGGCAACTCTTTCAAGCTGAACGGGAAAGCCGTAATTGAGCTTTATTCAGGCAAATGGTTTGAAGCGGGACGGATCTACAGAAGATTTCTGGAAAAGGAGGCGCAATGGTGGATTCCGGAGCTTCCCCGCAGGGATACGCCGGAATGGTTTCGCGACAATACCTTATGGGTTCTTGCTTTTGCCGGGAGTGCCGGCAGTGCGGAGCAGATGAAGGAGGAAGCCGCTTATCTGCGCAGATATTTTGAGCTGCCTTTCGGAATTCACTGGTATCACTGGAACGATATGAAAAGCAAAGGCTGGCCTCATTTTTATCCGAAGGATTTTGTCGTCAGGATGAATGAGGAGATCCGCAGGGCGGGTGTTTACACTATGCCTTATATTGATTCGCGCCTCTGGCAGATCAATGACGGTCCGAATCATACGGATTATATGTACCGTTCCCACGGCTTGAAGTATGCGGTGAAGAATGCGGACGGTTCTCTCAACAATGAGAATTATGGGAAGAATCAGGTCTTTACCGTGATGTGCCCCGGCGCGGATGGGTGGCGCAACTGGATGACGGGGCTCACGGAACGCGTTGCCTCCTACGGATTCGATGCGATTTACCACGACCAGGTCGGAACCGCCGCTCCGAAGCTTTGTTTCGATAAGACGCACGGGCATTTTCTGAACGACGGCGCCGTCTGGCTCGAACAGGGATACAGCCCGATGTTCCGTGCGATCAGGGCGGTTCTTCAGAAAAAATATCCGCGGGTCTGCCATACGACGGAAGAAGCCGCCGACCCCTATCTGCGGGCGATGGACGGGTATATGGTCTGGCGCTGGGTGGACGCCAATCAGGTGCCGCTGTTCCAGTCCATCTATTCCGGGCGCGCCCAGTTCGTCGGACGCGTCTATAATCATCAGAAGCCCGGCGATGAGCAGTCTTTTTTCAGTAAAGCCGCGCAGCAGTTGGTCAATGCGGAGCAGCTTGGCTGGTTTACATTCAGTGAAATCAGGCAGCCCGGCGGAAAACGCCTGTTCATAAAGAAGCTGATGCATATCAGAAAAGCTCTGCTGCCTTACTTCAATAACGGGCAGATGCTTCCACCGGTAAGGTTCAAAGGGAAAATCGAGGTGGAGCGGAGCAAGTGGGGCGGCAATTTCCCGCAGATGGTCACGATGCCGAAAATCGCAAGTTCCGGTTTTGCCGGAAACGACGGTTCGACGGTTTATCTCTTTGTCAATACGGTTAATGAAACCGTCAGCGCAACTCCTGATCTTGGTCCGGGAAAAACATTCCGGGTTTGCCGCGAGGGGGCATTCGCCCCGCTCAGGGGGATTGCCGGGCAGGCCGTGACTCTTGCACCGAGGACTGCGGAAATCTGGGTGGATGGGACCGAAGCTGAGGCGGAGCGGATTCAGGCTGTCATGAAGAAAATTGCGTCCTTCGATTACGGAAAACCCTCAAGTTTTGTGAAAAAGGTCACGTATCAGCCGGCAAAGGGAAATAGCGGGACATGGTTCACTGTGGAGAACATCGCCTCTCTTTCCGACTGTGAAATAGCGCAGAGCGGAAAACATGTCGGGAGATTTCAGGATGGCGCCCTGATCTCGTTCGGCGAAATTGACTTCGGGGCAAAAGGCTCCGGACAACTGGAAGTGACTGTCGGCGTCGCCCCTGAATATGAAGGCGGTTCTCTGGATGTGATCATTCATGGAAAGGAGTCCCGGGAGGAGATCGCCGGAACCTTGAAACTGTCAAGCACCGGAGGTTTCTGCGAATTCAAAGTCATGCCGCTGTCTCTGAAAAAACGTCTGACCGGAAAGCATTCCGTGACATTCCGCATCAACGGCACTGCCGCATGCGACTTCAAAAGCTGGAGATATCTGGAGTGACTGCACGGCATTCTGCCGCCGTCTGCCGTTGTAGATTTCCGCCGGCAGCAGGGAGGGAAAAGGACACTTCAGGATCTGTCGATTACTGGTGGATGGCTCGTTCCGCGAGCCTCCACCTTGTTTTCTGCTGAAGATGGTGTTTTTTCCATCAGATAAAAAAGCAGTTTAACGCCTATGGACTCACAGTCCTGCCGCATTCCTGCGCAGAAAAGATTGGCTGCCGCAGGCGAACTTTCCCCGGTACTCCATTATATTTTGTATCGGGGAAGTTCATTTATGAATAACGGGCAATGACATGAAGCATCATTTTTTATGTACGTGCTTATCTAAAAACTCACCGATCTTCTGACGGTAATCAATAAGTTTGTCTCCTGTCTTGTCATATTCTCTCATCGAGAAAACGACTGTTTCTGGAATTTTCAGGAGTTTGTCACGTTCCAAACGTTCTTCTGCAGTAAGTCCTTCCAGACGTTCGAGAAGAAGGAAGTATTCATGGTCTTCCAGTCCGTCCCGGATTCCTTTGAGGCGAATGGTGGGAAGCGGTCCGTCTGCCCCCGGATAGAGCAGCATGCCATCTCCATTGAATGACTGATAAGCGGAGCGCCCAGTGTGGTTTGTAAGCGGTCCTCCTTTCAATACAGGTGAGCGCTGCCAATAGTTTGTGTGATAGTAAAGAAAACCGTCACTATTGTATTTGTACTGCATGATTCCTGTCAGTAAACGCGGTGCGCTGGCAGGTTGTTCCAGTAAAAAATTTGCCTCCGGCGTATACATGCAGGTATAGGACCATATCTTTGCACCGCGTTGTCTTGCTTCTTGAATTGCCTTCTGTTCTTTTTCTAATTTTGGCGCCAATGGAACCCATATATCAACTAAATCGGCAAGACCGCTGTCTTTCCCATAGCTTGGATCGAATGCGGTCGTGACAATAGGAATATCGGGCCAGCGTTTTTTGACTTCCGTAAGAATATCGCGGGCTGCTGCAAACTGATTTTCTTCCATCTCGTCAAAAGCATAGATGTAAGCATATTGAAGCAGATCTGCTTTTTTGAATTCCTGAACTGCGGCATCTATTACGCTCAACAGCCATTTGCGTATTCCAGGAGGATACGGTTCGCCTTTCTTGATGGACGGAACGCTTTGGACGTAGAAAATATTGAACGGGCCGCCGCCTTTTTCTATCCATCGTCTGACTTCTTTTACGGTATGTGCCCTTGTTGAAAGGTAAAGATTGCTGGGCGTGATTCTGTGAGCCAGCAGCAGGTCTTCCGTTGTCAATTCTATGTTGCACAGCCGCTTTCCCCCCGGGGAGAGCTCGTCGACAGACTTTTGTCCCGTTTTCCATGACTCAAATTCAGTCCATTCCTTGTTATTTTTTGCATAGATGTGGCGATCCAGTCCCCCATAGGTAAAAGCCGCGGGCATGGTCAGGCGTTCAGGCAATTCAAAATTCCAGACTGTCACTGCAAACGGAATATTGATTGCCGGGACATTGTCGCCCGTAACTGTGATGGTGCCGTGATAAGTTCCCGGCATTGTGCTGCGTCCCGTCTTTATTTCCAGCCATATTGGTTGCCATACATCAGGGTCCAGTTGAAATGCCTTGAGATTGTCGAGCAATGGATCGGGCCGCCACTTGATTTTTTCATGGGGATAGGGGGCCGGCATTGGCTGGACAAAGCCTACAGGAGCGATTTTGACGGCACTCTGCGGCAGTGTTGCATTATTTTTTTTATTGATGAGCGGCCCGGTGGATATCCGGACATTTTTTATTGTTTTCCTTGAGCGTAAGACAAGTTGTATCGCTTCCGTTTCATTTCTTGCCAGTCTGATGGCCGGAATTCCTCCGGTATACCCTTGAAACGGAATACCGGAACGATATACATGTGCGGCACTGTGAATCCAGCCATATCCCCAGGGAGATTTGGGAAATTTCCTCATAAATGCGGCTGCTGCGTTCTTGTCCTGACGGGTATTCAACTGCCGGAAAAAAGTTTCCGTGTCATTCTTCAGTTTCAACAGCGATTTTGCATATTTGAGAACTGCTGAATTGTTATTGCCGGGAGAAAGTGTTTTCAATGCAGCTTGCAGTGACGCACATTCTTTTGACAATCCTGCCTTTTTCGCTCTGGCAGTCAATAATGGAGACTGTAACTGCTTTTTAAGTTCTGAAGATGTCTGAATAAGAGTATTCAAATCAGTTTCAAGTCGTAGTTCATCAAGATAAAATGTAGCGGCTTCTGACGGATCGTTGCGGAAGAATTCAAGGGTATGGACAGGTTCTTTTATGACGGCTCCCGGAAGTTTCCAGCGCAGAGTTTGCCAGCCGGGAACCAGGTTGAAACTCTGGGTCGCGGAGAGTCCTTTCCCGGTCTTTATGATGATGTATATATTTCACGCCGTGTGCAAGTTTTATTGGTAAAAAACGAAAAAGAGCATGCTTGGGCTAT
>ERZ1673738.2580-NODE-2580-length-22772-cov-17.685170_pt1 | contig 22772 bp, 19 predicted proteins | sample MGYA00580198_ERZ1673738 | MGnify/ENA primary metagenome ERZ1673738 (study PRJEB41218, sample SAMN15661784) | gut metagenome | host: Homo sapiens | place: Canada: London | collected 2015-08-20/2019-03-30 | study: EMG produced TPA metagenomics assembly of...
AACCTGCAACCCACTGATTACAAATCAGTTGCGCTGCCATTGCGCCACACCAGCAGACATTACATGGGATATTATATCACCAGAATGCCGGTTTGGCAAGTTCAACTTTTGCAGCTGCTTCATTTTGCTTTTTCTTATGCGTTGGCCGCTTTCAGCGCCTGCTGGATGGCGGCAAAGTCCTCCAGGGTCAGCGCCTCGGGGCGGATACGGGCGTCGAAGCCTGCGGCCTCAATGGCGTGGATGACATTCTCTTTGGGCAGCGAGAGGCCGCTGGCGATGGCGTTGGCAGCGGTCTTTCGGCGCTGGCCAAAGGCCGCGCGGATGAGGGCAAAATAGCCCTCCTCGTCCTCTACCTGCACGGCGGGGGTGGGGCGGATGTCCATGCGGACCACCGCGCTGGTCACCTTGGGAGCCGGGTAGAAGCTGCCCGGAGCGGCGGTGAACATCATCTTCGAGGTGGCGTAGTAACTCACCGCGCAGCTGATGGCGCTGGAAGCCCGGGTGCCGGGGGTCGCGGCCAGACGGTCGGCTGCCTCTTTCTGGACCATGACGGTCAAGCTCTCGATGGGCAGGCGGTCGCCCAGCAGCTTCATGACGATGGGGCTGGTGATGTAATAGGGCAGGTTGGCGCAGAGGGCCACTGGCATCCCGGGGAATTCCTCGGCAATGAGGGCCCGGAGGTCCACTTTCAGCACGTCCTGCATGACCAGTTTAAAATTGTCCACCCCGGCCATCGTCTCAGCCAGCAGGGGCGGCAGGCGCTCGTCCACCTCAATGGACACTACCTTGGCAGCCCGCTTGGCCAGCTCCCGGGTCAACACACCGATGCCAGGGCCGATCTCAATGACACCATAGCGCTTGTCCACGCCGCTGACGTCCACGATCTTCTGGGGGATGCCCGGGTTGATGATAAAGTTCTGCCCGAATCCCTTGGAAAGGGCAAAATCGTATTTTTCGCACAAAGCGCGGACGTAAGACAGGTCAGTCAGCTCCGGCATAGGTTCCATCCTTTCGTGTTATCACATTTCTGGCAAAAAGGCCTCCGGCACTGCGCCGGGGGCCTTTTGTTGATTCACTTGTTGTTTCAGCCGTTGGAGGATGCGGCGCTTTCAGCCGCCTCACTGGATGCTTCGGAAGATGCAGCCTCGCTCTCGCTGACGGCTTCGCTCTCCGCGGCAGACTCGCTTTCAACGCTCACTTCACTGTCGGCACCGGCATCCTCTGCAGCCGCGCTGGAAGCGGCCTCGTTGACACCGCCCACAGTGGTAGTACCGCTGAGCTGTTGAGCCGTGCTGACGGCACGCTGGATCTGCGGGTCGGTATCGAGGGTAAAGTCGTAGTAGCTGGTCTGCTCGTCAGCAGTCAGGCTGCGCTCCACATCCACGGTCAGGCCCGTGCCGTCAAAACAGGAGCCGTCGCCGCAGAGCAGCTTTGCCACCGTGACCACCACAGCGCTGCCATCGGACAGACGCTGGGGGCTGGACTGGATGGTGCCCTTGCCCATGGTGGTGGTGCCCACCAGCCGGGCCCCGCTTAGGGTACGCAGGCTGGATGCAAACAGCTCCGCCGCGCTGGCCGTGTTGCCGTTGACCAGGCAGACCAGCGGCAGGGCGATGGCGCTTTCGCCGGTGCTGCTGCCCAGCAGGGTGCGGTTGCCGTACTTATCCTCGGCATAGGCCAGCGTCCCCTCCGGGGTGATGAGGTCGATGCAGCTGATGGCATCTTCGAGGATGCCGCCGCCGTTATCCCGCAGGTCAAACACCAGGCTGGTGGCCCCGCTGGCGGTCAGGCTGCGCAGGGCGTAATCCAGCTCACTGGGAGTGGTGCCATCGAACTGCCAGATTTTGATATACCCCACCGAATCCTGCAGCAGAGCAGAATCCACGGTGGTAGCGGTATAGCCGGAATGGGTCAGGTCCGCATTGTGCTCCGAGGCCTCACTGTCCAGCCAGGTGACATTGACACTGGTGCCGGACTCGCCCCGCAGGCGGGTCTGGACGGCGTCCGCACCCGACATGCTCTTGACATCATCGCCGTCCACAGCGGTGATGTAATCGCCCACTTTGATCCCTGCTTCCTGGGCGGGAGAATCCGTATACACCTTGGTGACCTTGGCATAGCCGGACTGGTCGATGGCCAGCTCCACACCAATGCCCAGCAGGGTGCCGTTCTGGACGTTGATCAGGTCGGTATAGGCGGAGGCAGTGTAGTACCGGGCGTACTTATCGCCGGTGCCCAGCAGGTAGCCGGCGCTCAGGCGGTCGTAGAGCACCGTCTCGTCGATATCATAGTAATCGTTGCCGCGCACATAGCGGTCTACTTCGGCCAGCTTGTTGTACATGCTCTCTTTTTCTTTGACGCTGGACACGGTGCTGTCAAACAGCCGCATGGCCAGCAGCATGGTAATGGAGAACGTAACGGTCATGGCCAGGATGACGATGGTGACCGCCATCCCCAAAGAGATCTTCCGATTCATTTCCGTTCCTCCACGCTCAGACCAGCAGCATCAGCACCACGCTCCCGAGGACCGAGAGCAGGAACACCCCTGCAAGCAGCAAACAGCCAACGCGCAGAAAGCGCTTGCGTTTTTCTTCGTTCATAATCGCCAAATGGCCTCCTTTATCTCATGGGGATATAACCGCGGGGGTTGACCGCGTTCGCCTTGGAACCGCCGCGCCACACTTCCAGGTGGAGGTGGTTGCCCGTGGAATTGCCAGTGCTGCCCACATAACCGATGATCTCACCCTGCTTGACATACTTGCCCGCCGAGGTGGCCACCGAGCGCATATGGCCGTACAGCGTACTGTAAGCCACACCGTCCGACATTTTGCCGTGATAGATGATGACATAGTTGCCATAGCCGCCGCTGGACCAGCCAGCCACCTGCACATAGCCGCTGGCGGCCGCATAGATGGGTGTCCCCCCGGGGGCGGCAAAGTCGGTGCCAGCGTGGAGCTTGTTGACGCCGGAAACCGGGTTCTTGCGCCAGCCGTACTCACTGGAGATGCGGGTATAGCTCTTGAGCGGGCAGATGAAGCCGGTAAAGCTCAGCTGAGGCTGCGACGCCGCGGCCGCGGCGATCAGCTTCTGGATCTCTTTCTTGACGGCCTCGTAGTTCATCTCATCGGACTCGATGGCCGCCTTGGCATCCTGCTGGGCTTTCTGGGCCTCAGCCGCACTCAGCTGGGCTTCCCGGACGCTGGAATTCAGCTCGTTCTGCTTGGACTGCATCTGGCTGTTCTGGGCGTCCAGCTCGGCCTTTTTGCTCTGGAGCTGGGTGCGTTCCTCTTCCAGCACAGCCTTATCGTTCTGGAGCGCCTCTTTGGCGTTCTTCATGTTGTTGAGGATCTCGGTGTCTTTGATGGAGATATCCTGCATCACTTCATTGAACGTCAGCAGCTCGTACAGGTCGTTCACCGAGGCCAGCATGGCCACGCTGCCGCCGTCCCGCAGCTCCTGCATGGCGGCCATGTGCTGCTTGAAGCCGTCCCACTGGTCCGCGATCTCCGCTTCCTTGGCGGCGATCTCCGCTTCCTTGGCGGTGATCTCCTGCTGCTTGACGCCGATGCTGTTCTGCACATCGGCGATCTGGCTCTTGAGCACGCCGATCTGCCCCTGGATGACCGTGACCTTTTCTTTCAGGTCGGACTCCAGCTGCTTGGCGGCGGCCTCTTTCTTCTTGGCATTCGAGAGTTCTTTCTTGTGCTGCTCAATGGACTGCGAGAGCTTGTTGAGCTTGTTCTGCAGTGAGGACATGCTGGTGGCTGCAGAGGCCGGATAGACCGTGACGCTCAGGGTCAGGCAGGCCGCCGCCACAAAGAGGCTGGCTGCCCGGAGGAACGTGCCGCGGCCGCCGCGGGGCTTTTCGTGGGCCGGGCGGTGGTACAGGACAAACCCTGCGGAATGTTTTGGGTGTTTCACTGAGGGTGCTCCTTTCGCTTACACATTGAGATGTTTGCGGATGGAGAACATACTGCCGAAGCCGCCGACGATGGCACCGCCGGCCAGGCTGTAGACCAGGATGTTGCGCCAGACATATTCCAGCGGCACCAGAGCCGTGCCCATCAGCAGCTGCCACAGGCCGCCCAGCGTGCTGGACGCCTGCACGATATACGCGTACCCGCCGATGGTAACGCCCGCTGTGAGCAGACCGGAGAGCAGGCCCATGGTCAGACCCTCAATGACGAACGGCAGGGTGACAAGGGCGTTGGTGGCGCCCACATATTTCATGATCTCAATTTCCCGGCGGCGGGCAAAGACGCTGAGGCGGATGGTGCTGCCCACCGTGATGATGCTGACGATCATCAGCACCAGCACGATGCCGCGGCCCATCTGCGTGACGGCCTGCTGCACCTGCACAAACGTGTTGGTCATCTCAATGGGAGCCGCCACGCTGTACACGCCGGGGATCTGCTGGAACGTCTGGCTCATGGCGCTCATCTGGCTCAGGTCGCCCAGCGAGACGCGGTAGTTGGCCTTGAACGGATTGTCCGTCTCAAACTCATCCAGCAGAACGGCGTAATCCGCCATATATCCCCGGTACTGGTTGAGGACGTCCTCTTTGGACATATACTGCATCCGGCTCACACCCGGGGTGGCGGCGATCTTCTCCCCTACCGACTGGATGGTGGCGTCGTCCGCATTGGGGTCCACATAGACCACCATCTCGTTCTGCTGGCCCAGGTAATTGACCATGCTGTCCACGTTGACTTCGACCAGGGTGGCAAAAATGTTCAACGTCATGCAGACGCTGAGGGAGGCGATGCAGGCAATGGTCATGGCCCAGTGCTTGCCCAGGTTGCGCACGCCGCGCTTGGTAAGGAACGCGAAAGTCGAGGGCTTCATACCAGCACCTCCTTTTTATCCGCGGGAACATCCGAGATGATGCGGCCCTCTTTCAGGGTGACGACACGCTGATGGAAGCGGTGCACGAGCTCGTGCTCATGGGTAACAACGAGGACGGTAATGCCCATTTCGCTTACCCGCTCCAGCAGCTCCATCATCTCAAGGCTCAGCTCGGGGTCGATGTTGCCAGTGGGCTCGTCTGCAATGACCAGCTTGGGGGCGTGGGCCAGGGCGCGGGCCACGGCCACGCGCTGCTGCTCACCGCCGGAGAGGAACTCCGGGTAGACATTGGCCTTATCCTCCAGATGCACCAGCTCCAGCATGTAGCCCACCCGCTCTTTGATCTGTTTGCGGCCGATGTTGGTCACATGCATGGCAAAGGCGATGTTCTCATACACCGTCATACTGGGGATGAGGCGGAAATCCTGGAAGATAATGCCCATCTGGCGGCGCAGGTAGGGGATCTGGCGGCGGCGCATCCGGGCCACGTCCCGTCCGTCCACAAACACCTTGCCCTCGCTGGGCACTTCCTCGCGGAGGATGAGCTTGAGCAGGGTGGATTTGCCCGCGCCGGAGTGGCCCAGCAGGAACACGAACTCGCCGTCGTCCACATGGAAGTTAACATCCTCCAGCGCCAGCTTGCCGCCCTTTTTATATTCTTTGGAAACGTGTTCAAAATCTATCATGAGATGGATACTCCTGACTTTTGAATTTGCGGGTCAAGAATTTTTCCCGAAAAAAGAACCGGCCAGCATCGGGTTTCGAGCGGCCGGTTCTGCGCCGGCGGCCCTTGCAGCCGCCTTGGCGAAACATCAATATTTGGCCGGGTTGTTGGACAGGTACTTCTTGACCATCAACGCCACCTTGAAGACGATAGCGTCATCGAACTCACGCAGGTCCAGGCCGGTCAGCTTTTTGATCTTTTCCAGACGATACACCAGCGTGTTGCGGTGCACGAACAGACCGCGGCTGGTTTCCGAAACGTTCAGGTTGTTCTCAAAGAAGCGCTGGATGGTGAACAGGGTCTCCTGATCCAGGCTCTCGATGCTGCCCTGCTTGAACACCTCGCGCAGGAACATCTCGCACACGGTGGTGGGCAGCTGGTAGATCAGGCGGGCGATGCCGAGGTTGTCGTAGCGGATGATCTGCTTCTCGGTGTCGAACACCTTGCTCACTTCCATGGCGATCTGGGCCTCCTTGAAGGAGGTGGCCAGATCCTTCACGTTGGAAATGGGGGTGCCGATGCCGACCACGGCCTTGATGTAATGCTCGCCGGACAGGGTATCCACGATGCTGGCGGCCAGCTTTTCCATGTCGGTGCGGTCGATGCCCTTGCGGATCTCCTTGACCAGCACGGTATCCGTCTCGCTGATGTTGAACACAAAGTCCTTCTGCTTGTCCGGGAACAGGCTGCTGACCACATCATAAGCCGAGATGTCGCCGCCGGAAGTCACGCGCACGATGAACACCACGCGGGAAACGTCGGTGGCAAAGTGCAGCTCGCGGGCCTTGGCGTAGATATCGCCGGGCAGGATGTTGTCCAGCACGACGTTCTTGATAAAGTTGGACTTATCGAACTTTTCGTCATGATACTGTTTGATGCTCTGCAGGCTGATGGAGAGCACCGCGGCAAACTGGCCAGCCGTCTCGTCAGCGCCTTCCACAAACACGGCATAGTCGTTATGCTTTGCGCTGGAGAACTGCTGGTAGGTGTAACCGTCCCGCACAAAGCGGTCGCCCGCGGTCAGGCGTTCAGCCATAAAGCCCTCACGCACCTCGCCGATCAGGTTCAGCTCGGAGCAGGAGATCACCGCGCCGGTCTCATCCACCACGCCGACCACACGGTCGATTGCGTCTTTCATCTGGTAGATCACGCTCTGAAATACTCTATTGGCCATAAATGGATACCCCTTTTCCTCTTTTGTGCAAGCCGCTGTGGCATGGATTGTGATTTTTAACAATTTCGCCGCTTTACAATCTATATTTTACACAAAAGAATTTACTTTTGCAACATATTTCACCAAAAAAGTTTCTATTTTCTTGGTCAAATTATCTGCCGGAGTCGTTTTTCGGCCAAAAAGTGCCTTTTTGCGTGGTTCTTGGCCCTATTTTAACGGCTAAATGTGATGCTTTTTTGAAATCCGCGTGAAAAGCCGACCTCATTTCGTGGTAATTTCTGCCACTTCAGCCGCCGTCAGCTCCCGCCACTGGCCCGGAGCCAGCGTTTTGTCCAGCTCCAGCCCGCCGATGGCATCCCGGTGCAGCCCGTTGACGCCTGCGCCGTACACGCCGAACATCCGCTTGATCTGGTGGTACACCCCCTGCTTGAGCACCACCCGCACCACAAGGCCGTCCTCCGAGAGGGCGCTCACCTCTGCCGGGGAGAGGGCCGTGCCGTCCGCCAGGGTAACGCCCTCGGCAAAGCCCTGCCGCATCTCTTCGGTCAGCGGGGTGTCCAGCGTGACGGTGTAGGTCTTGGAGACATGGCGCTTGGGGGCCAGGATGTCGTGGGCAAAGCCGCCGTCGTCCGTCAGCAGCACAAAGCCGGTGCTGGTCTTGTCCAGCCGCCCGGCCGGGAACAGCTCCCGCCGGGGGTAGGCATCCCCGATCAAGTCCACCACGGTGGTGTCCCGCTTGTCGGTGGACGCGCTCACCACCCCCTCGGGCTTGTTGAGCATGAGGTAGACGAATTGCTGGTACGCCAGCGGCTGGCCGTCCACGGCCACGGTGTCGCTGTCTTTGAGCTGGGTGTCGCCTTTTTTGCAGATGGCTCCATTGACCGTCACCCGCCCCTTTTGCAGCAGGGTTTTTGCTTCGCTCCGGGTGCACTGGGCCGTTTCGGCCAGATATTTATCGAGACGCATGGTTTTGCTCCTAAAATCATTTTTGTCCCATTTTATCATGTATCGTGTTTTTCCGCAACAGAAAAGAGGCCACTGCCTTACGGCAATGGCCTCTCAATTCGGATTCTCAGACGCTCAAACTCGCGTGCTGCTCCACAGCATCGGGGTTGGCGTCAAAAATGGGCTTGAGGATGTGAGCGATGAACTCGTCCACCTGCTGGGGTGCACGGCCCACAAAATTCTCCGGCACCAGACCGGCCACGATCTCCTCTTTGGTCAGGCCAAAGGCGGGGTCCGCCGCAACGCGATCCACCATATCGTTGGGCAGGCCCTCTTCCTTGACCTGCTTGCCGGCGGCAATGGCGTGCTGGCGCAGGCGCTCGTGCAGCTCCTGACGGTTGCCGCCCTTTTCCACGGCCTGCATCATGATGTTCTCGCTGGCCATGAACGGCAGCTCTGCCATCAGACGGCTGCGGATGACCTTGGGGTAGACCACGATGCCGTCGGTGACGTTGAGCATGATGTTCAGGATCGCGTCGGCAGCCAGGAAGCCCTCGGCCATGGCGATGCGCTTGTTGGCGCTGTCGTCCAGGGTGCGCTCAAACCACTGGGTGCCCGTGGTGATGCTGGGGTTGAGCACGTCCACCATCAGGTAGCGGGCCAGGGCGCAGATGCGCTCGCACCGCATGGGGTTGCGCTTGTAGGGCATGGCGGAAGAACCGATCTGATTCTTCTCAAAGGGCTCCTCCATCTCCTTGAAGTTGGCCAGCAGACGCAGGTCGGTGGCAAACTTCATGCAGCTCTGGGCAATCCCGGCCAGCGCGTTGAGGATGAATGCATCCACCTTGCGGCTGTAGGTCTGGCCCGAGACAGGGATGACGGCCTCGCGGTCAAAGCCCATCTCCTCGGCGATGGAGGCATCCACGGCGCGGATCTTGTCGGCGTCGCCCTTGAACAGCTCCATAAAGGAAGCCTGGGTGCCGGTGGTGCCCTTGACGCCGCGCAGCTGCAGGGTAGCCAGCCGGTGGTCGATCTCGTTGAGGTCCATCACCAGCTCGTTGGCCCACAGGGTGGCGCGCTTGCCCACGGTGGTGGGCTGGGCGGGCTGGCAGTGGGTGTAGGCCATGCAGGGCATGTCCTTGTACTCCTTGGCAAAGTGGGCCAGCTTGGCCAGCACGCCAATGAGCTTTTTGCGGATGAGCTCCAGGCCCTGCCGCATCACGATGATGTCGGTGTTGTCGCCCACATAGCAGCTGGTAGCACCCAGATGGATGATGCCGGCGGCCTTGGGGCACTGCTGGCCGTAGGCATAGACGTGGCTCATCACGTCGTGGCGGACCAGCTTCTCCCGGGCAATGGCGACGTCATAGTTGATATCGTCCACATGGGCTTCCAGCTCGGCCACCATTTCGGGGGTGATATTGGTCAGGCCCTGCTTCATCTCGGCCCGGGCCAGCGCCACCCACAGGCGGCGCCAGGTGCGGAACTTGTTGTCATCCGAGAAGATGTACTGCATCTCATCGGAGGAGTAGCGGGTGGAAAAAGGGCTGATATAACGGTCATGCTGAGACATTGGTTTTCCTCCTGAAAGTAACTCCCCCAGTCGCCTTCCGGCGACAGCCCCCTCGAAGAGGGGGCCTTTCAGCCTCCCTCTCCGAGGGAGGTGGCATCGCGCCAGCGATGACGGAAGGAGTTTTTTCTCTATTCTACCATCAAACCTTGAAATAATCTACGCCGCCCTCAAAGATCGGCTGGTACTTGTCGCCAGTCACGTTCTTGTACAGGAACTCGCCGCTGCGCTCCGAGTGGCCCATCTTGCCAAAGACGCGGCCGTCCGGGCTGGTGATGCCCTCGATGGCCAGCACCGAGCCGTTGGGGTTGTAGCTCTGGTCCATGGTGGGCTGGCCCTCCAGATCAACGTACTGGGTGGCGACCTGGCCGTTGGCGATCAGCTTGTCCAGCACCTGCTGGGGAGCCACAAAGCGGCCCTCGCCGTGGCTGATGGCCACGGTATACTCGTCGCCCACGGCGCACTTGCTCAGCCAGGGGCTGCCCGTGGAAGCAATCCGGGTGCGCACCAGCATACTCTGGTGGCGGCCAATGGTGTTGAACGTCAGGGTCGGGTCATACTGGCTGATCTCGCGGATATCGCCGTAGGGCACCAGACCCAGCTTGATCAGGGCCTGGAAGCCGTTGCAGATGCCCAGCATCAGGCCGTCGCGCTGCTGCAGCAGACGGCGCACTGCCTCGGTGACTGCCGGGCTGCGGAAGAAGGAGGCGATGAACTTGGCGCTGCCGTCCGGCTCGTCGCCGCCGGAGAAGCCGCCGGGCAGCATGACGATCTGGCTGTTGTCAATGGCCTTGACCAGTGCCTCGCAGCTGGCGGTGACGTCCGCCGGGGTCAGGTTGCGGACGACCAGGATCTCCGGGTCCGCACCGGCGCGGGCAAAGGCATGGGCGGTGTCGTACTCGCAGTTGGTGCCCGGGAAGACCGGGATGATGACTTTCGGTTTTGCCACGCCGATCTTGGGGGCGGCGGGAGCAGCCAGCTGGCCGTCGATCTTCTCCACACTGGCGCCTGCCTTGCGGTAGGGGTACACGGGCTCCAGCTTGGACTCCCAGATCTCCTGCAGCTGGGCCATATCCAGCTTCTCGCCGCAGCACTCGAACATGTAATCTTTGGTGGTCTCGCCCAGCAGCTCACCGGCCGGAGAGTCGGAGACCATTTCCAGCACGATGGAGCCGTACATGGGCTCAAACATCTCGCCGGTGGATTTATCGGCCATCATCTTGAAGCCGATGCGGTTGCCCAGGCCCATCTTGAACAGGGCCTCTGCCAGGCCGCCGAAGCCCACGGAGCAGGCAGCTGCTACCATGCCCTCTTCGATCATCTGCTCCACCATCTTGTAGTTGGCTTTCAGAGAGAAGAAGTTGGGGCAGCCCGTCTCAGGGTCGAGGATGGGGCGCACCAGCACGACGGTGCTCTCCGGCTTCTTGAACTCGGTGGAGACCACACGGCCTGCCTTGCCGATGGCGGTAGCAAACGACACCAGTGTGGGAGGCACATCCAGTTCCTCAAAGGAGCCGGACATGCTATCTTTCCCGCCGATGGAGCCAATGCCCAGGCCCATCTGCGCATCCAGTGCGCCCAGCAGGGCAGCCAGCGGCTTGCCCCAGCGCTCAGGCTTATTGCCCAGACGCTCGAAGTATTCCTGGAACGTCAGATAGGCGTCCTCGAAGCGGAAGCCGGAGGCCACCAGCTTGGTAACGCTCTCCACCACGGCCATACGGGCACCAACGTACTGGTTGGCGCTCGTCAGGTAGGGGTTGTAGCCCCAGGCCATGCCGGAGCAGGTAGTCGTCTCGCCGTCCACCGGCAGCTTTGCCACCATGGCGTTCTGCGGGGTGAGCTGATAGGCACCGCCAAAGGGCATCAGGACGGTAGCGGCTCCAATGGTGGAGTCGAACCGCTCAGACAGGCCCTTTTTGCTGCACACGTTCAAATCGCCCACCATGTGCTTCATCTTCTGGCCAAAGGTGATGCCAGACCACTGGGGCTGCCAGACGGTGCCCTTTTCGATATGGACATTCTGGTGCTTCTCGGCACCATTGGAGTTGAGGAACTCGCGGCTGATGTTGACGATGGACACACCGTTCCAGACCATGTTCAGGCGTTTTTCCTCGGTGACCTTTGCCACGGGGGTCGCCTCAAGGTTTTCCTCGTTGGCCAGGGCGATGAACTTGTCCACGTCCTCCGGGGCCAGGGCCACGGCCATGCGCTCCTGGCTCTCGCTGATGGCCAGCTCGGTACCGTCCAGACCGTCGTATTTCTTGGTGACCTTGTTCAGGTCGATGTACAGGCCATCGGCCAGCTCGCCAATGGCGACAGACACGCCGCCGGCGCCAAAGTCATTGCAGCGCTTGATCATCTTGCAGGCGTCTTCCCGGCGGAACAGGCGCTGCAGCTTGCGCTCGATGGGAGCGTTGCCTTTCTGCACCTCGGCACCGCAGTGGTCCAGGCTTTCGAGGTTGTGGGCCTTGGAGGAACCGGTGGCACCGCCGATGCCGTCGCGGCCGGTGCGGCCGCCCAGCAGAACGATGACATCCCCGGGGGCGGGGCACTCGCGGCGGACATGGGAAGCGGGGGTGGCACCCACGACCGCGCCGATCTCCATCCGCTTTGCCACATAGCCAGGGTGATAGATCTCATCCACCTGACCGGTCGCCAGACCGATCTGGTTGCCGTAAGAGGAATAACCGGCGGCGGCGGTGGTCACCAGCTTGCGCTGGGGCAGTTTGCCGGGCAGCGTCTGGCTGACGGGTACCAGCGGGTCGCCCGCGCCGGTGACGCGCATGGCCTGATAGACGTAGCTGCGGCCGGACAGCGGATCGCGGATGGCACCGCCGATGCAGGTGGCAGCACCGCCGAACGGCTCGATCTCCGTCGGGTGGTTGTGAGTCTCGTTCTTGAAGAGGAACAGCCAGTCCTCCTCCTTGCCGTTGACATCGCACTTGATCTTGACGGTGCAGGCGTTGATCTCGTCGGACTCGTCCAGATTTTTCAGGATGCCCTGCTTCTTCAGCTCCTTGGCACCGATGGTGGCAAGGTCCATCATGCAGCGGGGCTTGTTCTCGCGGCCCAGATCGGCGCGCATGGCCATGTAGCGGTCAAAGGCCTTCTGCACCACGGCATCGTCGATCTGCACATCGTCCAGAATGGTGCCGAAGGTGGTGTGGCGGCAGTGATCGGACCAGTAGGTGTCGATCATCTTGATCTCGGTGATGGTGGGGTCGCGGTGCTCAGAGCGGAAGTACTCCTGGCAGAACTTGATATCGCCCAGATCCATGGCCAGGCCCTTTTCGTCGATGAACTTCTTCAGGCCCTCTTCGTCCAGCTCGTTGAAGCCTTCCAGCGTGGCCACAGCGGTGGGCACGGGATACTCCATCTTCAGGGTAGCTTTGGTCTCCAGTGAAGCCTCGCGGGCCTCCACCGGGTTGATAACGTACTTCTTGATCTCTGCCACCTGCTCCTCGGTCAGGGAACCCTCCAGCAGGTAGACACGGGCAGAGCGAACCAGCGGGCGCTCGCCCTGGCTGATGAGCTGGATGCACTCGGCGGCAGAATCGGCGCGCTGGTCGAACTGGCCGGGCAGGTACTCCACCGCAAAGGACACGCCGCCATCCTGAGGCAGGGTGTCGTAGGTGTTGTCCACCGGCGGCTCACTGAACACGGTGGTGGCGCACTGGTGGAACAGAGCTTCATCAATGCCCTCCACGTCGTAGCGGTTGAGCAGCCGCACCCCGCTCAGGGACTGGATGCCCAGCAGCGAGACCAGCTCATTTTTCAGGCCCTCGGCTTCCACATCAAAGCCGGGCTTTTTCTCGACATAAATACGATAGACCATTGGGTAAAATCCCCCTTTATTTTTAGCGTCTTAGCCCTCTCAGGCCGCCTATCGGCGTCCAGCTCTCCCAAAGGGCGAGCCCTTGGCAAAGAGGTATCGTTTTGTAGGAACGCATGGCGTTTTTTATAAACTTTACGGCCTGCCAAAGCCTCTCACTTCGGGAGAGGTGGCATTGCGCGGCGATGACGGAGAGGTTGTACAGAGCAGCTGTTATTCTTTCTCCGCAATTGCTTTCAGGGCCCGGAAGCCGATGTCCGTCCGCTTGTGCAGCTTCTCAAACGAGATCTTCTCGGCGGCGGCGTAGGCCTGGGTGATGGCAGCGGTCAGGCGGTCAGCCGTGGCCGTCACGCCCAGCACACGGCCGCCGTTGGTCACCAGCGTGCCGTCCTCTTGGATGGCCGTGCCGGAGTGGTAGACCGTGATGTTCTCCTCCCCTGCCAGCTGGCCGTCCGTCAGGCCGGAGATCGGCTTGCCTTTCTCGTAGCTGACGGGGTAGCCGCCGGAGGCCAGAATGACACAGGCAGCGGCACCGTCCGAGAACTGGACTTCCGTGTCCGCCAGTGTGCCGTTGGTGCAGGCCAGCATGATCTGGAGCAGGTCGCTCTGGAGCAGGGGCAGCACCACCTGGGTCTCAGGGTCGCCAAAGCGGCAGTTGTACTCAATGACCTTGGGGCCGTCCGGAGTGAGCATGAGGCCGAAGTAGAGGCAGCCCTTAAAGGGGCAGCCCTCGGCGTTCATGGCATGGATGGTGGGCAGGAAAATTTTCTCCATGCACTCGGCGGCGATCGCCGGGGTGTAATAGGGGTTGGGAGCCACCGTGCCCATGCCGCCGGTGTTCAGGCCGGTGTCGTGGTCATTGGCACGCTTGTGGTCCATGCTGGACACCATGGGCTTGACCACCTTGCCGTCCGTGAAGCTCAGCACGCTGACCTCCGGGCCGGTGAGGAATTCTTCCACCACCACATGGTTGCCGGAAGCGCCGAACTTTTTGTCCAGCATGATCTCTTTCACGCCGTCGGCGGCCTGCTGCTCGTTCTCGCAGATCAGCACGCCCTTGCCCAGCGCCAGGCCGTCGGCCTTGATGACCACCGGGTATTTACCCTCGGCCTTGATGTACTCCATGACCTTGGCCGGGTCATCGAATGTCTCATATTGGGCGGTGGGGATGCCGTATTTCTTCATCAGGTCCTTGGAGAAGACCTTGGATGCCTCAATGCGGGCAGCAGCCTTGTCCGGGCCAAAGGCCGGGATGCCGACCTTTGCCAGCGCGTCCACCATGCCAAGCGCCAGGGGGTCATCCTGCGCCACCACGACATAATCAAATTTTTCTTCGGCCGCAAAGGCCACCATGGCCTCCACATCCGTGGCCTTGATGTTCTTGCACCGGGCGTCATAGCTGATGCCGCCGTTGCCCGGCGCGCACCATACCTCGCCGCAGTCCGGGCTCTTTTTCAGCGCCTTGATGATGGCGTGCTCACGCCCGCCGCCGCCGACTACTAAGATTTTCTTTTTCATATCTGTACCTTCTTTATGAAAGCATTGTCTGTACATCGCTTCCGTTGCTCTTTGCTCAGTGATGGAACAGCCGGATGCCGCAGAACGCCATGGCGATGCCGTACTTGTTGCAGGTGTCAATGACCTGCTGGTCGCGGATGGAGCCGCCGGGCTGCACGATGGCGGTCACGCCGGAGCGGCGGGCACGCTCGATGTTGTCGCCGAAGGGGAAGAAGGCATCCGAGCCCAGGCACACGCCGGTGACCTTGCTCAGGTATTCCTTCTTTTCCTCGGCGGTCAGCGGGGCGGGCTGCTCGGTGAAGGTCTCGGCCCAGACATCGTCGCCGATGACATCCTCCGGGGTGTCGCCGATGTACACGTCGATGGCGTTGTCCCGATTGGGCTTGGCGATATCGTCACGGAAGGGCAGGTTCAGCACCTTGTCCATGTGGCGCAGCTGCCAGTTGTCGGCCTTCTGGCCCGCCAGACGGGTGCAGTGGATGCGGCTCTGCTGGCCTGCGCCCACGCCGATGGTCTGGCCGCCTGCGGTGTAGCAGACGCTGTTGGACTGGGTGTATTTCAGGGTGATGAGGGCAATGATGAGGTCCCGCTTCTGCTCCTCGGTCACGGTCTTGTTCTCGGTGACCCAGTTGGTGAGCATGGTGTCGGCGTTGATGGCCAGCTCGTTGCGGCCCTGTTCAAAGGTGATGCCGTACACCTGCTTGTGCTCCACGGGGTTGGGCTTGTAGTCCGGGTCGATGGCGACCACGTTGTAGTTGCCCTTTTTCTTGCTGGCAAGGATCTTCAGGGCTTCCGGCTCGTAGCCCGGGGCAATGATGCCGTCGGAGACTTCGTGCTGGATGAGCTTTGCGGTGGGGACATCACAGACCTCGGAGAGGGCGATCCAGTCGCCGAACGAAGACATACGATCGGCACCGCGGGCGCGGGCATAGGCGCAGGCCAGCGGGGAGAGCTCAAAATCCGGGGCAATGTGGTACATCTTCCGCTCCACCTCGGTCAGGGGCAGGCCCAGGGCCGCGCCCGCCGGGGAAACATGCTTGAACGAGGCCGCCGCGGGCAGGCCGCAGGCGGCTTTCAGCTCCTTGACCAGCTGGATGGAGTTGAGGGCATCCAGAAAATTGATGTAGCCGGGCTTGCCGTTCAGCACGGTCACCGGCAGGTCAGAACCATCTTCCATATAAATGCGGCTGGGCTTCTGGTTGGGGTTGCAGCCGTACTTCAGTGCAAGTTCATTCATTGGTGCATCCTCCTTAAAATCTCCGGTGCGTTTATTCTTCCTCAGCGTCGAGCTTCTTGAGCAGTTCCAGCTCCTCGGGCAGCAGCTCCGGCTCCTCGGGGTCGTCCAGGTCGCTGCAGACGGCGTCGTATTTGTTGAAGATCATGTCGCCGCTCTCGCCGGTCTCCAGGTCGATCACCCGGGCAAACAGGCTCACTTTGTTGTCGGCGTTCAGGCTGCTCCACAGGCCCTGGGCAAAATCGCCGATGGTGCGGGGGCAGGCAAAGCGGAGGGGCTCGCCCTCAAAGCTGGGGATGGGGCTGCCGTTGTGCTTGTAGGTGCTGATGAAGTGGCCCTCACCGGCCACAGGCTGGGGATAATCGAAGAAATAGCGCTGGACGCTCTCCCCATTGCCGTCGGCGGATTTGAGAATGCTCATCTGATAGCTGCCGTCCTCGTACACCACGGCGGAAATGCGGGGGGTGTAGTTGGGGCCGTCCGGCTCAAAGGTGCGGGTGCGTAGACTGTCGGCAAAGCTCTTGCCGCGGCTCATGCCATCGTAGATGGTATCCGTCTGGTCGCCGTTGGTCACAATATGGGTCTTGCCCAGGGTGAGCACGGGGTTGTAGATGATGAGGCTGGGGTCTTCCAGCTTTGCCGGGTCGGCCGCGATGGTGCAGATGCCGCCCCGCTCGGGCACGGGGTCAAACACGCGGTTGCGGCTGTTCTCGCTGCGGCCCATGATAAAATAGCCAATGAACATCTGGCGGCCATCCGGGGCCTTTGCCACTGCAATGCCGCGGCCGGGGTATTCGTTGGAAGCCAGATATTCGTTCAGGTCGATTTTTTCCATTGTTGTTCTCCTATTTACGGAACTCCCCCAGTCGCCTGCGGCGACAGCCCCCTCGGGGAGGGGGCCTTAAGCCTCCCTCCTTGAGGGAGGTGGCACGCCGTCAGGCGTGACAGAAGGAGTTTTTACTCCACTTCACCGTTACAGATCATGGCCACTGCCTTGGGCAGCAGCTTCCACTCGGCCTGCTCCATCACCCGCTTCTGCAGCACCTCGGGGGTGTCGCCGGGCAGGATGTCCACGGCCTTTTGCAGCAGGATGGGCCCGCCGTCGCACTCCTCGTTGACAAAGTGGACGGTGGCACCCGTCACCTTGCAGCCCCGGGCCAGCGCGGCCTCGTGGGGGCGCAGGCCGTACATACCGGGCCCGCAGAACGACGGGATGAGGGCGGGGTGGACGTTCAGGATGCGGCGCGGATAGGCCGCGATGACGCTGGGGCCCAGCACGGACAGAAAGCCCGCCAGCACCACCAGGTCGATGTCGTGCTCCTTGAGCACGGCCAGCAGGGCGGCGTCAAAGTCTTCGCTGGCGGCATAATCCTTGCGGCGGACAACAACGCCCTCCACGCCAGCCTTGGCGGCCCGCTCCAGCGCATAGACGCCGGGCTTGGAGGCCACCACCAGTTTGATCTTGCCGTTGGGGTTCTCGCCCCGGGCTTCGCTGTCCAGCAGGGCCTGCAGGTTGGTGCCGCCGCCGGAGACGAGCACTGCAATGTTCAGCACAGCTCCACACCCTCGCCTTCTGCAATGACGCCCAGGCGGTAAGCCTCGGGCTCGCCGTTCGCGTGGAGGATGTCCAGTGCCTTGTCTGCCTGCTCGGCCGGGACAGTGAGCACCATGCCCACACCCATGTTAAAGGTGTTGAACATATCGTGCTCGGAGATGCCGCCCTCTTTCTGCATCAGGTGGAAGAGGGCCGGGGTGCGGACATCCTCTTTCTTGATGCGGGCGCAGCAGCCTTTCTTCAGGCTGCGGGGGATGTTTTCATAGAAGCCGCCGCCGGTGATGTGGGAGATGCCCTTGACATCCACCTCTTCCAGCACTTTCAGCACGGGCTTGACGTAAATTTTGGTGGGGGCCAGCAGGGCCTCGCCCAGGGTCTTGCCGCCCAGCTCCGCGGGAGCGGTCTTCAGAATATCGGGGTTGCCGTCGATGTCAAAGATCTTGCGCACCAGCGAGAAGCCGTTGGAGTGCACACCGGTGGAAGGCAGAGCGATGATCACATCGCCGGGCTTCATGGTGTCATTGCTCAGGATCTTTTCCTTGTCCACGACGCCCACGGTAAAACCGGCCAGATCGTACTCGTCCTCCGGCATCATGCCCGGGTGCTCGGCCGTCTCGCCGCCCACCAGAGAGCAGTCGGCCTGCACGCAGCCCTCGGCCACGCCCTTGACGATCTCGGCGATCTTCTCGGGAATGTTGCGGCCGCAGGCGATGTAATCCAGGAACACCAGCGGCTTTGCACCGGCGCAGATGACATCGTTGACGCACATTGCCACGCAGTCGATGCCGATAGTATCGTGCTTGTCCATGATCATGGCGATCTTCAGCTTGGTGCCCACGCCGTCGGTGCCGGAGATCAGCACCGGGTGCTTGTAGCCCGTGCAGTCCAGCTCAAACAGGCCGCCAAAACCGCCCAGACCACCGATGCAGTGCTCGTTCATGGTGCGGGCAACGTACTGTTTCATCAGCTCCACCGAGCGGTAACCAGCGGTGATATCCACACCTGCTGCTGCATAGCTTTCCGAATAGCTCTTTTCCATCTTGTTACTCTCCTAACTTTTTCTCGTCCTTGGGACGGTCGTTGAGATGACGCTCGTGAATATCGGTCGAAAGCACTTCCTTCGGCTTGACGGCGTATTCACCCGTGAAGCAGGCCGTGCAGAAACCACAGTGGGCATTGGGAGCCAGCTTGACCACATGCTCCGTGGAAAGGTAGCCCAGCGTGTCCGCCCCGATGATCTCATTGATCTGGTCTACGGTGCGGCCCGTGGCCACCAGAAGCTTCTGGTCCGGGATATCCGTGCCGAAATAGCAGGGATACTTGAACGGCGGAGCCGAGACCCGGAAATGGACTTCCCTGGCACCCGCGTCCCGCAGCAGCTTGATGATGCGGGCGGAGGTGGTGCCGCGGACGATGGAGTCATCCACCAGCACCACCCGCTTGCCCTTGACGGTGCTGGTCACCGCGTTGAGCTTGATGCGGACGCTGTTCTCGCGCTGTTTCTGGCTGCCCTGGATAAAGGTGCGGCCAATGTATTTATTTTTGATGAAGCCGATGCCGTAGGGGATGCCGCTCTCCTCGGAGTAGCCGAGGGCGGCGTCCAGGCCGGAGTCCGGCACGCCGATGACCACATCGGCCTCCACGGGGTGCTCCTGCGCCAGGAAGCGGCCCGCCTGCTTGCGTGCCTCGTGGACGGACTGGCCTTCAATGATGCTGTCCGGGCGGGAGAAGTAGATGTACTCAAACACGCACATCTGGCTGTCCGGGCGGCCCACATGATCCCGGATGCTCCGCAGCTCGCCGGTCTTGGCATCGGCCACCACGATCTCACCGGGTTCCACATCCCGCAGGAGAGTGGCTCCAGCGGCGTCCAGGGCGCAGCTCTCGCTGGCGAAGACATAGCCGCCGCCCGGCAGGGTACCGATGCACAGGGGCCGGTAGCCGCGGGGGTCACGCACCGCGATGAGCTTGGTGGCGGACATGATGACGAGGCTGTAAGCACCCTCCAGCACGTCCATCGTCTTGCTGATGGCAGTCTCAATGCTGCCCATCCGCAAGCGGTTGCGGGTAACGAGGTAGCAGATCACTTCGGTATCAGAGGAGCCATGGAAGATGGCCCCCTCATTTTCCAGCTGGCGGCGGAGCTCCAGTGCATTGGTCAGGTTGCCGTTGTGGCACAGGGCCATGGTGCCCCGGCCATGCCGGACGATCATGGGCTGAGCATTGGCCCGCACCCGGCTGCCGGAAGTGGCATACCGGACATGGCCGGTAGCCATGTGGGCGGTAGGCTTTGCCAGAGAGGCCAGCACCGCCGGGGTGAACACCTCGTTGACAAGGCCGAGATCCCGGTGGCCCTCAATGACGCCATCGTCGTTGACGGCGATGCCGCAGCTCTCCTGGCCGCGGTGCTGCAGCGCGTACAGGGCGGAGTAAGCGGCAGCGGCCACGTCCTCCGTCCCGGCGCGGTCATAGATGCCAAAAACGCCGCACTCTTCGTGAAGCGGATATGCAAAATCAGACATTACAGTTCCTCGATCTCTTTCTGCAGTTTTTCCTCTTTGGTGGCGATCTGTTCCGCCATGGCCGCGCGCTCGGCAGCCAGCTTGGCGGCCAGAGCATCGTCGCTCAGGGCCAGGATCTCAGCGGCCAGCCAGGCGGCGTTCTTGGCACCGTTCAGGGCCACGGTCGCCACAGGGATGCCGCTGGGCATCTGCACGGTGGCCAGCAGGGCGTCCAGGCCGTCCATGGCACCGCCTTTCATCGGGATGCCGATGACGGGCAGGGTGGTGTTGGCGGCAAAGGCACCGGCCAGATGGGCGGCCATGCCGGCAGCGCAGAGGATGACGCCAAAACCATTCTCTTTTGCGCCCTTGGCAAAGGCAGCCGCCTCTGCCGGGGTGCGGTGTGCCGACAGGATGTGTGCCTCAAACGGGATGTCCAGCGCCTTGAGCTGGGCACAGGCTCCCTTGACCACCGGCCAATCGCTGTCCGAACCCATAATGACTGCAACTTTCCGAACCATCGAAATCCAACCTCTCTTTCTCTTTTCCGATCCACGGCAAACAAAAAAGGCTGTGGTACACCTGCACCACGGCCTTTTATTTCTGCATTTGTTCCAGAGCGGTGCACCCCAAGCGGGTGTTCTGGCATGAAGTTACACCGAGGCCCTGATGACCCTCACCGCACTGGCGGCCGATGGTTTTCAGCAGCATGTTTCGCATTCCGCTCGTCCTCCGCAACTTCATTGTCCCGCGCCCTGTCGCGGCGTGCTCCAGCTCCGGTTTTTGGGGGCTGTCGTTCGCCTTACACATACAGTTTACGGCAAAAAAACAGCTTTGCAAAGAGCGTTTCGGCAATTTCTCCCTTGTGTTCTCCTGCTGCCAAAAAACTTTCAAAAGTTTTGTGCAGTTTCGCCATTCTTTTTCTTTTTAAGTACGACTTATTGGAACGATAAATAATTGTTAAATCTTTAGAAAATGATGTGTGCCGTTGTGGCGCGGGCTGCCTTGATGAGGTCGGCCGGGGCGCAGCACACCTGGGTACCGATCCGCCCGCCGGAAACATAGACTTTCGGCTGGGCCAGCACGCTCTCATCAAACACGGTGGTGTACTGCTTTTTCATGCCCACCGGGCTGCAGCCGCCCCGGACATAGCCGGTCACCTTGTTGATATCGGCCACATGGATCATGGCCACGCTCTTTTCGCCCACGCTGCGGGCGGCGGCTTTCAGGTCCAGCTCCGCTGCCACCGGGATGACGAAGACGAAATAATTTCTGCTGGCCCCCTGGGTCACCAGTGTTTTATACACGCAGGCGGGGTCTTCCCCCATGCTGGCGGCTACCGTCACGCCGTCCACCGCTACGCCCTCCTCGTGGGCGTATTCATGGGCGGTATAGGGCACCTTGGCCCGCTCCAGAATGCGCATGGCATTGGTCTTTGCTTCTTTTCCCATAGCTCTATCACTCCTATCGGCTCCTATTCTACCACGTTTGCGGAAAAATTTCAAAAAAGCCTTGACTTCACAAAACTGAAGTGGTATGCTATGCCCATGCTCAGGATACTTCACGAAACTGAAGTTCACGATACTGATTTGCAGCAAGGGAGCTGTTCTCCCTGCCGCTTTGGGAAAATGGTAAGGAGAAAGCGCTATGATCATTGTATTAAAACAGAATGCCCCCGACGTACAGGTGCATGAGTTCTGCCGCGAGCTGGAGGGCATGGGCCTGCAGATCAACGACTCCAAGGGCAGCGACACCCATATCCTCGGCCTCATCGGCGATACCAAGGCCATTGCAGAGAGCTGGGTACTGGCCAACCCCGTGGTGGAGGCCTGCCGCCGCGTGTCCGAGCCCTACAAAAAAGCCAACCGCAAGTTCCACCCGGACGACAGTATCATTGATGTGAACGGCGTCAAGATCGGCGGCGGAAACTTTGCCGTCATCGCAGGCCCCTGCAGCATTGAGAGCGAGGAGCAGATCACCTACTGCGCCCAGCGGGTCAAGGCCGCCGGTGCTTCCCTGCTGCGGGGCGGCGCGTTCAAGCCCCGCACCTCTCCCTACTCGTTCCAGGGAATGCGGAGCGAGGGCCTGGATCTGCTCAAGCTGGCCCGCCGGGCCACGGGCGCTCCCATCGTGACCGAGATCATGAACACCGAGCACCTGCCCCTGTTCGAGAATGTGGACCTCATCCAGGTGGGTGCCCGCAACATGCAGAATTTTGAGCTGCTCAAGGCCGTGGGCCGCCAAAAAAAGCCCGTGCTGCTCAAGCGGGGCCTGGCCAACACGCTGGAAGAGTTCGTGATGAGCGCCGAGTACATCATGGCCGAGGGCAACGAGAACGTCATCCTCTGCGAGCGCGGCATCCGTACTTTTGAGACCAGTATGCGGAACACCCTGGACCTGGCCGGTGTGGTGATGCTGCACAAGATGACCCACCTGCCCGTGGTGGTGGACCCCAGCCACGCCTGCGGCCACGCCTGGATGGTGCCTCAGCTGGCCAAGGCCGCTGTGGCCGCCGGTGCCGACGGCCTGATGATCGAGGTGCACAACAACCCCGCCAAGGCCAAGTGCGATGGTGCCCAGAGCCTGACCCCCGACCAGTTTGATGAGCTGATGCAGTTCATCCGCAAGGAAGTGGAGTTCTTCGGCAAAAAGCTGAACTGATCCGAAGCAGCATCTTACCGACTGGCTCCGCCAGCACAGCTGCGCTGCCCTGATTCGCTGTTTCCCAGCCATTCCCCGCACCTTAAAATTTTATCTTGATTTTACAGACAGAATCCGGTATAATAACTTTGTTATCTTACCGTGCCGGTGTGTCGGAATGGCAGACGAGGGGGACTCAAAATCCCTTGTGCGAATAACACGTGTGGGTTCGAC
>ERZ1673738.2581-NODE-2581-length-22767-cov-12.410312_pt1 | contig 22767 bp, 17 predicted proteins | sample MGYA00580198_ERZ1673738 | MGnify/ENA primary metagenome ERZ1673738 (study PRJEB41218, sample SAMN15661784) | gut metagenome | host: Homo sapiens | place: Canada: London | collected 2015-08-20/2019-03-30 | study: EMG produced TPA metagenomics assembly of...
GCAAGGGGCTCCGCCCCTTGCATCCCCAGCATTTAACCGCCTGCGGCACTTACAGTCCCTGCCGTACAGGTTACCCCCACGAAGTGGCGGGCTTTTTTTAACCCGGATTCCCGACGCCCCGGCGGGCGCCAACGCTCTATTCAACGCCGAAGAAACCGGTTTTCCACAAGCAAAACCAGTGCCGCGTCCCGCCCAGCCCTCGGGGATGCAAGGGGCAAAGCCCCTTGCATAAGAAAGCCAAAAATCTCCCCCTTCCCCACCGGGGAAGGGGGCAGGGGGGATGTGGGCGACAAAGCAAGCTAAAGGCAGGGCAGGCGGGCGACAAGGAAGGCAAGCCGCCCCGCAGGGGACGGCAGGGGCAGGTCGATCCGTCCGCAAGAAGGCAAATGCGCAAATTATCCAAGCAACCGCAACAGCAGCATTTAGAGTTGCATTTACTTTGAGAATTTACTCTCCGCAAAGTTTCCTCAGAAAAATTTTGAAAACCTCTTGCAATTTGCGGCGAATTGTGGTATGATAAAAGGGTATATGTGAGTCCTGCGGCATACCCTCTCAGATGAAGCGGGACGGGAGCATAGGAATTATTCTATGAGGAGGAAGCTGTCATGCCGAATATCAAGTCCGCGAAGAAGCGCGTGCGCGTTACCGAGACCAAGACCCTGCAGAATAAGATGTTCAAGACGCAGATGAAGACCGACGTCAAGAAGTACCGCGCTGCGGTTGCTGCCAACGATATGGCTGCCGCACAGGAGCTTTACAAGGTCGCGTGCAAGAAGATCGATGTTGCCGCTGCCAAGGGCATCATCCACAAGAACTGCGCCGCACACCAGAAGAGCGAGTTCACCAAGGCACTCAACGCCATGCAGGCGTAAGACCGGATCCGGTCGCATCCATAAAGACTTCCCGCAGACATACGCCGGCGGGAAGTCTTTTTCTTGTCGTTTTTACCTGCCGAAATGGGCGCGCGCACAGCTTTTTTATGTGATTTGAGCACATTTAATCATTCGTTCACAGAAAGTTCCAGAATTTTACGATGATTTGTCATATATACATGGTATACTGAGGGAACTGCACAGGGGGCAAACCCCGGCAGGCGGGGCATAGCTAACGGCAGCAAGGGTTGCCGCTCAGGCATTTGTCCCGCTTACAATTCAGAAAGGAAAACAACTATGAAGAAGATGATTCCGCTTCTGCTGTGCCTGTCGATGCTGCTGACGGTTTGCGCGGTAACGGTTCCCACCGCCGCGCTGAACGACAGTGTCAACGACAGCACTTGGTCAGAAATTGAACTGAAGGCACTCGTGTATCAGGAGGGCAAGAGCTTTTACTCCGCGCTGGCAAAGGGTTATGAGAACTATGACAGCGGCTGGAAGGAAATCCGCGAGCTGGACGGCGAGGAGCGCGAGATCTGCTCGATCAACATGAGAGGCTTCTGCGTCACGCCGGACGGCAAGTACGCTCTGATGGGGCACCTCAACGGCTCCAATTTCCGCGGCTGCGCTCTGTATGATTTCGCATCCGGCGCCATCACCGACGTGTACTACCGCTTTGACTCCGAGCAGGATCCGAGCGTTGCGCAGGGTCCCTTCTCCTACGTCAAGGGCATCGCGGCGGACGACAGAGGCAATGTCTACTGCGGCTTCTCCTTCTCCACCAACTTCAACCTGGTCTCCCTGGGCATCGCGCACATCAACGATGAGACCAAGCAGTTTGAGGAGCTGTGGGAAGGTCCCGTGTACCAGTTCGGCGATCAGCCCGGCGATGCGAACGGCATTCAGGTCGGCATCAACGGTGTTGAGGTCGCCAAGATCGGTGACAAGTACTACTGCTACGTCATGACCAACTATGCTTACGATGCACTGTACTGCTTCGACGTGACCAACCCCTCCAAGCCGGTGCTGAACACTGACTTCGGAACCAACGGCTACATCAATTTCTCTGACGACCAGTGCCCCGTCCGGACGGCTGATTCCATGCTGGATGACGGTTACTACCTGGCGGTGGATACGGACGGCGTTGTCTGGCTGACCGCCAAGCTGAAGAGCGGCAAGAAGGCTCTCATGAAAATCGCGCCCGACGGTGCCTCCTGCGTTGCATCCTACGAGCTGGAGAATCCCTACTCGGTCTGCCATGCGGGCAAGTACATTCTGGTCGGCAACAAGAACGGACAGACCATCAAGGTGTACAATGACGATGATATGACCGAGATCGCTACCCTGAAGTACGAGGAAACCTACGGCACCTGCATTACCCGGATCCAGGTCGTGGATGACATTCTGTTCATCGCGGACGGACAGGAGAACAATGAGTCCCTGGCGAACGCCATTCTGGTCGCCGGTCTGACGCCCGATGCGCAGGCTAAGATCGACAGCATGGCAAAGAAACTGGCGGAGGGCGAGGCAACCGAGACCTCTACCGACAAGGAAACCGTTACGGAAGAGGATTCGTCGGATGATACCGCCACCTCCACCGCTACCGAGACGCAGACGACGGTGGATACCGCATCTCAGCCTGCAGCGAGCAACAGCCAGTCCGATGTGGCGTCTGCTACCACCGGAGCCGGCGAGGAGAAGAAGTCCGGCTGCGCCTCTGTTGTGAGCGCGTCTGTGGTGGGCGTTGCCGCCCTGATTCTTGCCGGCGTGGGTGTCACGCTCCGGAAGAAGGACTGAGGGGATTCTTGATCCTTGAGCGGCGCATACGCTCTGCGGTCAAAGACAATCTCTGAATAAAGCAACCCGTTTCGCGGGGGATCGAGCAGCATCGGTCCCCCGCTTTCGTCCGCCCATCCCGAACCACAGGCAAGCCCCCGGCGCAGCTGCGCCGGGGGGCTTGCCTGTGGTTTTTGATACAATCAGCGTCAGACTTCCGGGATCTCCAGCTCGATCTCGTGACCCAGCTTCGCGGAACGGGCAATGCCGTCCAGGATCGCCTGGTTGTAGATGATCTGCGAGGTGGGGACGGGCGCCTTGCCGCCGGTCTTGCAGGCATCCAGGAAGGAGCGGATCTTGCGGTCGAACAGGGACGGACCGCCGTCATTGATAATCGGAACCTGCGTTTCGTAATTGATGCCGCCGATGGTCTTGTAGATGGTCATGGGACCGCCCACCGAACCGTTCCAGCAGTCGGTGGAGGGGATGCGCAGACCGCCCTTGGTACCCAGAATGATGGTGTCCCCGGGGGTGTCAACGTTCATCGCCCACGCGATGCGGAAGTCCAGAATGATACCGCCCTCCAGCCGGATGAACGCGGCGGCGAAATCATCCACGCCGAACTTCTGCGCGTACTCGGGGTGATCCGGATAGGTCGTGGGATCCTTGCCGAAGAAGTCGCTCTTGTAGCCGGTCACGGACAGCGGCTTCGGGTAGCCGATGGCGTTAAGCACCATATCCAGCGAGTAGCAACCGATATCTGCCAGTGCGCCGAGACCGGCGGTCTCATCGCGGATGAAGGTGACTTCCGGGAACGGGGTAGGAATGCCGCGCCGGCGTCCGCCGCCGGTCTGGATGTAGTAGATCTTGCCCAGCTCGCCGGACTCAACGATTTTCTTAATCATCTGCATATTGGGATCCAGGCGGGGCTGGAAGCCGATGGACAGCACCTTGCCGCTCGCCTTCTCCGCCTTCATGACCTCCAGCGCCTCGTCCAGCGTGACGGTGAAGGGCTTCTCCAGCAGGACATTGACGCCCTTGCTCAGCGCATAGATGGCGGGGGCGGCGTGCTGACGGTTGTAGGTGCAGATGGACACGGCATCCAGCTGCAGGCTCTCGTCATCCAGCATCTCCTTGTGGGAGGCGTAATCGGTTTTGACGCCCTCCACGCCATTGCGCTTGAAGAAGGCTGCCGCCTTGCCGGGAATCAGGTCGCAGCCCGCGACCAGCTCGACATCGGGCATCCGCTTGTAGGAATCAATGTGCGCGTCTGCGATCCAGCCGCACCCGATGATACCGACGCGCAGCTTGCGATTGGTGTCGATGACCTGCTCGACCTTCTGGTTTGCATAATCCAGCTTGGCATCCATTTTCTCTGCCATATTCGTAATCTCCTTTGCATCATTTGCTTTTTGGGAACTGTGTTATATATATCTTTTTTTCAAAAGATCCGGGAAAAGGGGGGACTCACACCGCCGGGATGGGATCAATGCCCTCCACGAGGAAGACACCGCAGTACTCGTAAGGCACGACAGCAGAGAAATTGTTGACCGTGTCGGCACGCCCGACGGCGATCACGCGCCCGGTCAGCAGATCGGTCACGCGGTAGTTGTAGTACTGCTGTGTGAAGCCGTCCGAGAAGGGGATCCCGACCGTGCAGACACCGGACTGTTCCGCTTTGTTGTTGGCAACCACGATGACCATCCTGTCCCCCATGAAGCGGGCGTAGTTGTCGGTCTTAGTGTCGGTAACAGTCGCCCCGGTGACGTTTACCTTGCAGATATTGGCATCGCGGTGGTTGAGCGGGAAGTACTGGAAAATGTCGGGGAAGGAGCGCCGGATGGCAATCATGCGCTTGACATCCTCAAAGAACAGCCCCTGCTCCGGATTGGTTTCGATCTGACTGTAGTCCACCTTCTTGTCGTACAGGACGGCGTTCTTCTGCTGTACGCCGAATTCATCGCCCATGTACCACACCGGGATGAAGGGCGCGTAAATGGCGGCGTAGCCGATCTTGAGGCGGTTGCCGCAGACACTGCGGTTCTGGTAGTCGTGGTTGGTGATGCAGTTGGTGTAGTAGCGGTAGGTGCCTGCGGTACGGCGCTTGCTCTGCTGTTCGGCAGAGCCGAGCCCCCGCCCCTTCTGCACCGATGCGACCATGGACAGGTACCCGTCCACAAAGAAATTCGCCTGCGTCTGCTGGTAGAGCTGACCGCGCGTCATGGCGGAGTAATCCAGCACGCCGTCCTGCTCGCAGTCAAAGGCTGTCCGGCGCTCCCCGCCGTCCTCACTCATGATGAGCGGATAAATCCCGTTTGCGTTCAGCCTGCTCCGGATCTCGGCATACACATCGTACCCGGCGGTGAACGGCTCACAGTCACAGCGGTAGCCGTCCGCCCCGGTGTACTGGATATTGTGAACCGCCTGCGTAATGAACCACTCGCGGAACTCCTCATTCTTCCAGTTGAAGGCGGCGTTGCCCCACGCCTCCCCGGCAAACCAGTCGGGATGCTCCGTGACCAGCGGCGCCTTCTTCATGGTGCCCCACGAAACGAGGTCGAGCAGGATATACACGCCCTTGGAATGGGCATACTCCACGAAATCCCGGACGATAGCCCAGCCCTCCGCCATATCCTGCGTTCCGGTCAGGGCAGGCTCCACGGTGTGAAGCCCGACATTGCCGTAGCCGTTTCCGCCGGGACCGCGCTGGTAGATGGGATCGAGCCAGATGACGTTTACGCCGGCTTCGGCATAGAAGTCGATCAGGGCGCGGGAATCCTGGAACTTACCGCCGATGGAGGCGGTGTCCAGCCGCACCTCCACGATGACGGCTGTATCCAGCCAGGCGGGCGTCATCAGCGTCCCCTTCTCGTTGGAGGGCGTGGCGGTGCCCCTTCCCTCATAGGAAAGCAGACTGCTGTTGTTGATTTTATCGGTCGCGTAGGTGTAGGTGTGGCTGCCGTTCACGGGCACCGTGAGACTGCCGTCCGCGGCGCCGCAGAACTGCGTTCCGACATAGCGGATCGCCTGTCCCAGCGCGGCGGCGGAGCCGCCCTTCAGCGCGATGGTGCCGGTCGCCGCGTCCACCTCGACAGACCAGTCGTGGCTGTTGCCCTGCATTGTCAACGTGATGACCTTGCCGGAGCCGCTCTCCGCCTCGGCGGGATGCGTGCCGTACTTTTCATCCATGACGGCGTACAGCCAGTCCAGCTCGGCGCGGCAGGCGTCGGTCACGCCCGCGCCCGGCAGGACGGTGTACGAGGTCTTTCCGTCCGCGATAACGGACAGTGTTTCGGTGGGAGCCATGGTCATTTCCTCCGGAATTGTCGTGGCGGACTCGGTGGTTTCGGTCGGATCTTCGGTGGGCGTTTCGGAGGCAACGGCGGTGGATGCCGGCTCCGTAACGGATCCGGTCCCGTCCGTTTCGCTGTCGGTTGCCGGTCCGCCGTCATTCCGGCATCCCGACACACCCAGCGCCAGCAGAGCGGCAAGCAGCGCTGCCGCAAGCGTCCATCTGTACCGTTTCATACGCTTCCTCCGCTCACAGTCCGCGCAGGTAGCCGATGCTCGCGCGGGCGCACTCCATCGGGGTAAGCCCCATGGAAGGCTGATCCTGCTCGACAACCAGCCACTTCGCGCCGGCATCGTCGGCGGCGGCGAGAATGGCGGGGATGTCCTGCACACCGGAGCCGATAGGGCGGAACTCAAAGGGATGCTCCTCCGGCGCGTGCTCGGACTGAATGCCGATCAGCTCGTACATATGCTCGGACTTGCCGCCGGCGTAGTCCTTGAGGTGGACGACCGGCGCACGCCCGGTATACTTGCGGATATAGGCGGCAGGCTCCTCGCCGCCGACGCGCACCCAGCACACATCCAGCTCGGTCTGGAGCAGGGAGGCGGGCACGGTATCGTACAGCACCTCCAGCGCGTACTTGCCGTCAATCTTCTGGAACTCAAAATCGTGGTTATGATACAGCAGAGTCATGCCCAGCCGGTTGGCAACTTCCCCCAGCATAGCGGCATTCCGGATGACATCCGCAAAGCCGGGCGTCCCGGGGCGGTACTCCGGCATCAGGTACGGAATGGCAACATAGCGGCATCCGATGGCGGCATACTGTCCCAGCACGCCCTCCGGATCGGCGACCATCTCGTCATACGGCACGTGTGCCGACAGGGGCAAAAGTCCGATTTCCTGACACATCTCCCGAACCTCTTCGGCGGTGTGTCCGTGCAGACCGGCAAACTCAACGCCGTCGTACCCCATTTCCCTGATCTTCTGCAGTGTACCCCGCATATCGGCGGCTGCGTCGTCGCGCACGGAATACAGTTGAATGGCGATTGGCAACATAGCAAATACCTCCTGTTTGATCTCACGGTTAGCGGTGGGGCTTCCCTGCCCCATACGCTTCCATTATAGCATAGCCGGGCGCTCCGGTCAAGCGGTATACACAAAAATTCCCGGAATTTTTTCCGGGATGTGCGACACTTGTGCCACCGAGCGGGCACATTTGCCCTGCCGCGTGCAGGCGCGCCGCCTGCGTGCGCCGAGGGCGGGACACCGTCCCGCGCAAAAAGATGCCTCCGGCTCCGTGCGCCGGTGCGGCGCATACGGAAGCCCGGAGGCATCCTGTCATGCAAAAATCAGATCTTACCGGATACCCTTGAGCGATGACAGCTCATCGTCCAGCGCGGTCAGCCGGTCAACGAACCCCTTGGGCAGCTTGTTTTCACTCTCGGCAGGTGCCGGATTGGCAGATGCCTTGGGGGCTGCCTTGGCGGACGTTGCCGCCGGGGCAGGCGCAGCCGCCGGAGCGGGCTCCGACTTGGCGTCCGATGCCGCAGCAGGAGCATCCGTGTCGTTCTTTTTATCAAAGCCGGTGGCAATGATGGTGACGCGCATACTGTCGTCCATCTCATCGTCAAAGTTGACACCCCAGATGACGTTTGCATCCGGCGCCGCCTCTGCCGAAATCATGGTGGACGCGATCTCCACATCCGCGAGGCTGACATCCGAGGACGCCACCACGCTGATCAGCACGCCGCGCGCGCCCGCGATAGAGGACTCCAGCAGGGGGCTGGAGATGGCGTTGCGCGCCGCATCCTCTGCCTTGTCCTTACCGGTACCGACGCCCACACCCATGTGCGCGTAGCCCGCATCCTTCATGACGGAGGAAACATCGGCAAAGTCGAGGTTAATGAAGCTGGGCACGTTGATAAGGTCGGAGATGCTGCGGGTGCCCTGCGACAGGACGCCGTCGGCGATCTCAAACGCATTCTGCAATGTAATGCGGGGCGTGTCGGGCATCTGGCACAGCCGGTCGTTGGGGATGACCACCAGCGAATCCACGTACTGGCTCAGTTCCTTGATGCCGGCTATCGCCTGCGCCATGCGGCGCTTGCCCTCAAACGTGAAGGGCTTGGTCACGATACCGACGGTCAGTGCGCCCGCCTCCCGGGCAAGCCGCGCCACAACAGGCGCCGCACCGGTACCGGTGCCGCCGCCCATGCCGGCGGTGACGAACACCATGTCGGCGTCCTCCAGAATCTTCTTGATCTCGTCAATAGATTCCTCCGCCGCGCGTGCGCCGATCTGCGGATTGGCGCCGGCGCCGAACCCGTTGGTCAGCTTCTGCCCGATGGCAAGCTTGGTCGTGGCATCCGACTTCTTCAGCACCTGCGCATCGGTGTTGATGGCGACGAACTCCACGCCCTTGATGTTGGAATTGATCATGCGGTTGACTGCGTTGTTTCCGCCTCCGCCGACGCCGATTACCTCAATTTTTACGCCGGACGAATTGGTATCGTCGTGTTCAAAAGTCATATGTTACTTCCTCCCCTTGCTCGGATTATTCACTCAGGCGTGCCGCCTGGCGGCAGGCACGGCTCCTGCTGCCTGCAGGAATTGACCATACCTATATAATACCGTTTTTTTGCCAAAAAAGCAATAGCTTTGAAAAAATTTATGGAATGTTCACAATTTAGAACCGCCGGCAGTCACCGGCTGCCCGCCCAATCCGGCAGGGTTATATCCGGAGCCTCCCGGTAGGTGACGGCGGCGGGATCGGAAGCGTCCAGCAATGCCGGTCCGGACGGTTCGGTCTGCTTTGCCAGCACGGTCGCCGCCAGGGACAGCTTGTCCGCCAGCCGGTCGGTGTTGCCCAGCCGGATTTTGATCTTTCCGTCCAGCAAAAACCACAGGTCATACCGGTCACTCAGCTCCATCCCCGTGACGTGACGAGCCAAAGAGGAGTTCAGGATGGCGGTACGCACCTCATCCACGTAGGCGAATTCCTCCCCGGCTGTGGCTGTTTCCACCTCGTAGGTGGCTACGTTGCCCGACTCCCGCTCGCCGGGGTACGGCAGGAAGGCAAACGTCAGCGTATCGCCGACGCGCAGCCGCGCCTGCTCCGGCAGTCCGATATACGCGGGGGCATAGCCGAGCCACGCATCCGGCGTCGCATCCACGGCAATGACGCGCAGAGTCGTGGCGGACAGCAGGTAGTAGTTCCGGTAGTGCCGGGTATAGAGCAGAGTCTCCTCCTCCCGGACGGTCAGCGTGAGCGTCCCGTCCAGTGCCCGGTGCAGGGAGGCGGACGCCAGCAGCGGGAACTGCTTCCGCAGGCTCCGCTCGGTGTCGGATGCCGAAAAGCCCAGCATCAGGTCATCCGGACGGACGCCCAGCGCCTCCCGCAGATCGTCCGCCCGGTACCGTGAGGCACCCTCCACCCGGATGTCGGTCACGAGCCACGCGTAGGACACGCCCAGCACCGTGCAGGACAGGATCAGCATCGCCAGCAGTGCCGCCCCCGTCCCATACAGCCAGCGAAGGGCTCGAAAGCGTTTCTTCAGCGGCACATTCGTGCCGAAACGCCCCTTCTGCAGGAATTTATCTTTGAATCTGCGCGGGCGCGCCGCCCGCCGCGGGCGTTTCGGATGGGATCTGTGTCGGATCCGCCACAGGGCGCCGCGCAAAGCGCCACCCGCCCGTTTCAGTTGCGTTCGTAGCCATGGCATAGCTACCATCTCCTTCCTTCCGGCTCCGGCGGTATCATGCCTGCCCGCGCGCAAGGCGCAGCAGCTCCACGCAGAGCCTTTCGTTTGCGTCCGGGCAGGCGAAGCCCTCCTGCAGACGCTGTCCCATGGCGGCGCGCTCCGCCGATTGCGCCAGCAACGGCAGGACGGCGCGTTCCAGCGCACCGCCCGGCAGTCCGTCCTCCTCGACGCACACACCCGCGCCCGCCCGTACCAGCGCCTGCGCGTTGCGGAGCTGATGATTGTCCGCCACATACGGGGACGGCACCAGCACCGCCGCCTTTCCGAGCAGGGACAGCTCGGACACCGTCATGGCACCCGCGCGGGACACCACGAGGTCAGCCGCCGCCATCCGCACCGGCATATCGTAAATATAATCCAGCAGGCTGATGCGGGGGCACCCCGCGGCGGCACTGCCCTTCAGGTTCGCGGCGGTGCGGTCGTAATCCCGCTTACCGGCAGCAAACGTCAGCGTGACGTGCGGCAGGTCGCGCGCGACACGCTCTGCCAGCGCGACCAGCGCATCATTGAGCCGCTCCGCCCCCAGACTGCCGCCGAAGGCAAGCACGGACACCTCGTCCGGGGCAAGCCCCAGCTGTTTCCGTGCGTCCGCGCGGGACACGGCACCGAATCCCGGCAGAATGGGGTTCCCGACCCGGATGATCCTGTCCCTCTCCCTGCCTGTCAGGTTCAGCCGGTCAGCCGTTTCCGGAAAGTTGATAAATATGCGATCCACCCGATGCCTGACCTGCATGATTGCCTTGCCGGGCAATGCGTTGGACTCATGCACGGCGGTCGGAATACCCAGCGCCGCGCCCTCCGCCACCACGGGCCAGCAGGCAAACCCGCCCGTCCCGATGATAAGGTCAGGGGAAAACGCCCGGATGAGCGCCCGTGCCTGTCTCCGCGCCCGGCTCATGATGAACGGCAGGGCGAGATTGGCGGGGTGTACGATCGGGCTTCTCATGCCTCGGATATGGATATGCCGCAACTCGTACCCTGCGCGGGGGATCAGGTCGTTTGCCTTATCACGCGGCATATCCGATGCCGCAAACAGGAACTGCGTCTCCGAATCGCGTGCCCGGAGTGCATCGGCAACAGCCAGCGCCGGGTTGACGTGTCCGGCTGTTCCGCCGCCTGTGAGCAGGATTCTCATGTTCCGTCACATCCTCTCTTGATACCTTATAATATTATACACCGGACAGCGGTTTGTTGTCAACAGGTTTTCGCTTATGATTTGGAGCAAATGTGCGGTGCGTGCATTCTCAGCGGGAAGGTGCCCCAGACAGCACCGCGGCTGTTACTCCGAAAAAATTTTTTCCTCCGGCGTGCGTAATCTTCACAAAAGTATTGAAATTCAGCCAAAAATATGGTATAATAAAACAATTATTATTTGTGGAAAGGACGGAACCTATGTCTCAACGCATGACTTCCTATACCCGCTGGTCCTTCAATTACCCGCCGGGCACGGAGATCCCGGACGGATTCGTATACGGCATCAGCTATGCCCTGTTCGGAATCGACTCACTGTCCGGATATGTGCTCGCCTCGCGGGCACCGGCGGGAGCGTGGGAACCGGGCGCCTACCTGACAAGAGAAGTACAGATCCCGGAGGAAACGCAACCGTGGTTCTGCTCGCAGGAAACGCGTCCGCTGCTCATCATGACCGAGCACGGATTGGGCTTGCTCTCCAAGCGCTACCTGCCCGCCTGCGGTCTGGGACTGCTGATCCACTTCCACGTGCCCGGCAAACGCGGTGCCGCCGCAGTCAACCGGGGACTTCTGCAGACGGACTGGATCGTGTCCGAGTCGGTTCGGGCAATGGGAGCCGGACGCTGTGATGCCGAAACCTATCAGGTGCTGACCGAAGCCGCGTACGAGCTGAGCGAACGACTGCCGGCGCTGTTCCCACAGCCGGACAGGCAGACCGTGCGTCTGCGGGACGTGTCCGACTGCATCTGCAGCATGGCGGCGGCAATCGGCTGTGTCGCGCAGGAGGCGCCAACCCGCGACGGCAACACGGATCGGGATCAGAACCGGCAGGTTTTCTGCTCCCGCCCGCGCGTCTGGGAGGCGTTCCTGCTGTACGGACTGTCGCTGGCATGGCGCATGGCGGCGGACGGCGGAAGCCTGACCTTCTCGCTCAACGCCCCGGGCGCCCTGACCACCGAGATGCTGTCCGTCCGGCTGGATATGGAGTTGGAATACGTCCGCAGTGCGGCGCGGGCGGTCTGCGCGTCCTCCGGCGTGCTGAACGGCGACAGCGGCGCCTTCCTGACAGGCTATCACTGCCTGACTCACGCATCCGCCTACAACGGCGCGATTCTCAGGTACGATTTGGGAAATCCCGTTCCCGCCCCGGACAACCGGCGGCTGGAGCGCCGGCACCTGACGCTGGAGATGACCATGCTGAACGATCCCGCCGTGGACTCGCAGATGAACCTGCGCTCCAGCGCGACCGAACTGTTCCGGTTCTGACCGGTCAGACCAGTCTGACCGGTTCTTCCGGTGCCCACACGCGGCAGTCCGGAGCCGGTCGGCATCCGGCTTCCGGACACTCCCGCCGCACGGCACACACTTTCGCCCCATGCGTGAACGATTGGTAAATTCCTTGTTAAAGAAGCGGCGGACCCGTTGACAGATTCTGACAAGGCGTGTATAATGGGCGTGAGGAAGCAACCGACACACTGCGACACGCGGCGGCAGAGAAGCGCGCCCCGGTCCGGCGGTCGGACGAAACACAGTGCATGGGAAAGGAAGGCGTATTTAATGAAGCAGCAAAAAGACGCAGAGAATATGACGGCGGCTGGAAACTGCACCGATAAACCGACGCGCATCAAATCAACCGGCATTATCCGGCGCGTGGACGAGCTGGGGCGGATCGTGATCCCGATGTCCATCCGGCAGACGCTGGGGCTGAACGAGCGCGACCCGGTCGAGATATTCATGGACGGCGAGCGCATTATCCTGCAGAAGCATCAGTCCTCCTGCATTTTCTGCGGCAGTACGGAAGATCTGATTGCCTACGAGGGCAAAAATGTATGTGCGGCGTGCCGGGAGGCTCTGAGCCGGAACAACTGAGACGAGGCGGCGACAGCCGCCTCGCCGAACGGATCCGGAGCGCCGGGTCCCGCGCCCCTTTGATTTGAACGCCTACGGATTTAGCCCCAAAACCGAATACCGGGATGTAGGGTAACGGTCACCCACCAGTTTTGGGAGCGTGCAGGCGGTTTCCTGCCCTGAGTTTTCAAAAAGTCCGAACCCCCTTGTAAATACTGACTTTTTCGGGCGTTTGCCTTTTCAAAAAAACACCGACAAAATGTTTTGACCACAGATTTGACCACTTACGGAAAAACCGCAAAAATTGAATAATCGGGATGTAGGGTAACGGTCACCCACCAGTTTTGGGAACTGGTCCAAGCAGGTTCAACTCCTGTCATCCCGACCATTTGGGCTTTGAGAGCAATTCTCAAAGCCTTTTTCTTTGTCTTCAGCACCCTAAATTTTGAGGGCTGACCGTTTGCTTCGGTCAGCCCTCGCTCTACATCATCCCGACAAATTGGTATTTGATGATTTAATTAACTGCTTTAATCGTATATGTTGCTCCCCAATTATTTAACACAACAACTGATGAAAAACCTGCTTCAACAAGAGCTTCGCTTTCGTGCTTCACAGTAAGAGGTGTATCGTAATGGTAGAACTCATCATCAGTAATTCCTTGTTCTGCTTTCAATGCTAACAAATTTCGTCTGTGCATCTGTTCTTCATCATCGGATAATGAAAAATAATCCGTAAGGATAAAATATCCCTTATCCTTTAATGCCTTATGTAGTTTGGAGTATAACTTAATCTTTTCTCCTTTTGTGAAATGATGAAGACTCTCCACCGACACGGCTACATCGAATACCTCCTCGCCAAAAGGCACATCAAAATACGAGCCGAGCATCAAGGTTATATCCTTGTTCGCAAATTTTCGCTTGAGTTCGGCTAACATTCCTTGTGAAAGATCTATTCCTGTAACCATTGCTGACGGATTCAAAAGGTAGTATTCTTGAAGTTCCAATCCCGTGCCACAGCCCAAATCAAGCACGTGGCAGTTTTCGGTGGTTGGCAATTGCTTTGCAGTAAAGGGATAGAATTCGTTTGCGGATTCGATGTTAGTCATCATATGCTCATCATATCCATCAAGTCTTGCTTCGAAGAAATCACTCATTTTTTCAAGCATACATAACCTCCGTCAAATTCCCATTTATCGATGAGAATATTATATCATATTTCTATGAACTTTTCAAGCGATTAGGCTTTTCTTTGGTTCCTCCGGCACAATTTTTGTGGGGCGACCGTTCGTGGTCGCCCCTCTGTGCGTTATGCGTTCTTCGCTTGTTTTTTCATTTCTGCGATTTCCGCTTTCATCGTCTTTATCAGCTCTGCGAGCTTTTCCTCGCATTCCTCTCGTGTCTTGGCATACACGTTCCTCGAGATGCGTTTGCCGTTGACTCTCGGTGTGAACCGCCCTTCGTAGAGGTGGTCATTTATCATCGTCACGCAACCTGTGCCACTCTTGCGTATCTTCCCCTTGTAGGGCTCAAATTCCTTCTCAGGCGTGGCTTTCGTGGGGGTGGGTTCACTTGCCTTGGGTAGCTCCGGTTCGGGCATTTGGGCGTCTGTACCGCCGATCTCTCGGTCGATTCTCACGGCTGCCTGCTGTTGCATGGTATCGGTAATGTGGCTGTAGATGTTCAAGGTGGTCTCCGCGCTGATGTGTCCTATCATAGCCGAGAGAGTCTTGATATCCATGCCGTTTTCAAGCGCCATGGTTGCGAAGGTGTGGCGCAGGTCGTGGAATCGGACTTTCTTACATTGCGCCCGCTTCAATATCTTTTGGAATTTGCCATAGATCGAATCGGGATTTCTCGGCTCTCCTTCCTTGACTGGTGATGGGAACACCCACTCGCAGGTGGCGGTTTTCTTAAGCTCCGCAAGAATTTCTACCATGCCGGGCGGCAGAAGTATCGTTCGGATCGAAGATTTGGTCTTGGGCTTGGAAATCAGCGTTTGTGCGCCTTTCTTTACGACCTGTCGCCTGATGTGAAGCTCGCCTGTGCTGAAGTTTACATCCTTCCATTGAAGACCAAGTATCTCACCTCGGCGCATACCCGTGGTCAGCTCGAGGAGGAAGAACTCGTAGTATCCTTCCTCGTTTGCTTGGATCAGAAACCGTCTGATCTCGTCCTGTGTCAGCACCTGCATCTCCTTTGCCTTTTTGGGTGGCAGTCTGCAACCGATTGCAGGATTGGTTGTGATCAGACCTTCCGTCACTGCCTTTTCAAGTGCCGTTCGGCAGGTGGTATGGCAGGAGCGCACCATTCTGTCGGACAAGCCCTCGCCGTAATATTCTACAAGTCTGCGTCTGCCCCCTTTCTTCAGCCTCGCGTAGAAGTGTTGCAGATCGTTCTGCGTCAGCTTACACAGCGGTATTTTCCCGATTTCGGGGATGATGTGGTTATATATCCTGTTTTCATAGCACTCCATTGTCGTCTCCCTGATCTTGGGCTTGGAGAAGTTCTGAAACCAGAAATCCATCCAATCGCCAAACGGCATATCCGGCTTGAGGCGATCTGTCGTGCGACCGCATTGCTCTTTGAGAGCTTGGAGCTTTTCCTTACATTCAGCCTGCGTTTTTGCCGTTACGTTTTTGGTCTTGGGATTGCCGTTGTCATGATAACCTACCACGATACGACCTTCCCATCGTCCGTCCTTACGAAGGAATACGCTTCCTTCGCCGTATTTTCTTTTTGCCATTGATTACTCCTTTATCATAATATTCTTCATCATATTACCCACGATGGCGGATGCGCTTTTCTGCATATCGCTGGTTACGTGGGTGTAGGTGTCCAGCGTGAAACTGGCGTTGGTATGCCCGAGAATGCCTGCCAGCGTTTTGGGATCGACTCCGCCGTGTGTTGCATGCGTGGCAAAGGTGTGGCGGAGATCGTGAAATCGGATCAGCGGAAGTCCTGCATGTTTCAGTATGATCTTTAGCTTTCGGTAGGCGCTGGCGGGGCTGATGGGCTGTTCGGGGTGCTGAAAGTGTGGGAACACCCACTCGGTGATCGCCGTCTGCTTTTTGCTTTTCAGCAGTTCAGCCACGCTCGGCGGCATAAGGATACTGCGGACTCCGGTTTCGGTTTTGGTCTCGCCGATGCTGACACCGCCGCCCTTTTTGACCGACACCGACCGCTTTACTTGGAGCTTGTTTTCCTCGAAGTTGATGTCCTGCCATTTCAGCCCGCAGATCTCGCCGCGGCGAAGTCCCGTCATGACCTCCACGTAGAAGAAGTCGCACCAGTACTCATGCCCCTTGATGGCTTTAAGGAAGGTTTCAAGCTGATCGTCACCAAGGATCTGCTTTTCGGGATAATTGCACTTAGGAATGGTCGTGCCGTTTGTTGGATTTTTCGCGATCAACCTTTCCTTGACCGCTGTATCAAGTGCTTCGTGGAGCATCATGTGTACCCCTCTGACCATGCTGTCAGCAAGTGTCTTGCCGTGGATCGGATGCTCACGAACTCGCCCTTCCTTCTTGATTTTATTATAGAATTTCTGCATATCGGCCGTTGTCAGCGACGAAATTTGTTTGCCACCAATGAAGGGCTTGACCTGATTTTTTACCATAGCCCGATAGGAATCCAGCGTGCTTTCACGGATGGTGAATATCATATACTCGTCAAGCCATTTGTCGAGCCACTCGCCAAGCGTCATGCGGCAGTCCTCGGTGAGATCAACGTCACGGTACAACTCTATGAGATGATGCAGTTCCTTCAGCGCGCTTTTCTGCGTTTTGGCAAATGCGGACTTGTACATAGGTGTACCGTCATTCTTGTGCCCGATAATGATTCGGGCTTCCCATCTACCGTCACTACGCTTTCGTATCGTGCCGTCACCCTGCGGTCTGCGTTTTGCCATTATAAATCACTTCCTTTCTGTGAATTTCTCTGTACCCCAAACATATCACATGTTCGAGACAATATCCAGCGTTTTTTTGAATAGTTATCAAATTGTTATCAAAGTTCCTTTCGGGATAGGTTAATACATAAGGATTCCTTGCCTCTTGGCTTGGTTCTCACGGCGTTGCTTCTTGTCAATACCGTGGTAATCGATCGTATGCTCTTGGCTGTACATATCCTCGCTTCTCTCGTTAAGGATGTTACCTGCATAGTAAAACAGGTCGCATACGCCGATGACAATACGGGCGTTGAGCCCCTGCTCAATTGAACGTAGCACCTCACGGGCAGGCTCGTAGCCCTGCTCGGCAGCAGAGGACAGGAAGGCTTTGCCTGCCTCATAGTCCTCGTACTCGTAGTAAAGCAGTAGCCCCACTCTCGTCTGCGTCCACGCATCTGTCCGTGCGGAACGCTCGAACCATTCCTTCGCTTCCTCGCGCTTGCCCTCGTCAAAGAGCATCTTGCCGTAGGTGTATTCCGCTTGGAAGCTACCATGAGAGGCGGCTCGTTTGAAATATTCCTTGGCTTCTTCGGGCGATTTGTCCATCAAATATTTGGCGTATTCATACTCGGCGTAGCCGAAGCCTGCGTCCACAGCCATGCGAAGATAGCGTAGCTTATCGCTCGGATTTTCGGTGAACTTTCCGTCACGGTAGCCCTTGTAGACGAGATAAGCGGCGAGCTCAAGACCTCGGTCAGCCGCCTTGCGAAGCCACCATTCTGCGTTCTCCATATCGTCCGTCTTTTCAAGATAATATCTGCCGAGGCGGTAGAAGATCATCGGGTCATCACGGAAGTCAGCGTGGAAAGAGAGATAATCAAAATCGTTTTTTCTCTCCTTCAGCTCTGCATAATCGTAGCTGATCTCTCGCTCCGGTTGTGCAGACGGAGAGAAAATCTCCGCCGCACTTTTGACAACAGCATTGCGAACCGATTTGAATTCCTCGTTGTCCTCGATGGGAATCTTGTCGGGAACCTCATCGGTATAGGTACGAACGATCTCGCATTTGTAGCTGTGCCACGCATCATACATTGCCGAGATCTGCTCGTCATCTCCGAGCAATTTTACAATATCCTTGACGAGTTCCTTGGTATTTTTATCGAGATATCCGTAGACCTTTTTGCCCTTATGATTCGAAAGCTTTGCGGAAAGCAACTCCATTTTCATAATTATTTCGGGCGAGAAGGCGTGGTTGCCATCTTTAATTTGAGCGGACAGCTCTGCGATGTGTTGTCGACAACGCTCCTTAATATCATCTCTTACCTCTGTCTGTTTCTTATAAATCTGCAGATGCTCTTGACGAAAGATATCCGAGGCAAGCGTTTGCTTGATATTGTGAATGCCCTCACGAGAAAGATACGGCTCCCCAGGTCGGGACGACCACACCATCATGTGGACGTGAGGGTTGGTTTCCTTGTTGTGATAGGCGGCGACCCAGCGCAGATTTGATGGAGTGATGCCCATCTCTTTGGCAATAACATTTCGTCGGGAGCGCAGGAGGTTGACCCATTGCTCGGCAGAATTGTAGCCCACTCTCTCGGCATCCTCGCGCCTCAGAGAGATGATAAATCCCCACACGTTGCCGGGATGATTGTCGATCTCCTCACTGATTTTTGAAAGAGAAACGTCCACGCCCTCGTCGGAAAAGAGTCCGTGAGAGCCACGACGCTCACCGATATAGCCTGCCATTCCGCTACGGAGGATCTCTACGCCCTCGCGCGTTCCGATATAGTGAGCGTAGCCACCGCGTGACTGACCCGACTCGGTTCGATGTCCGGGCTTATAGAACGGCGCTTTTACAATAATTTTTGCCATTCATACCTCGCACTCAGAAACGGAAGGATCCGTTGGTTTCCTTCAAATGACGGATGGCATCGGCACGAAGACGGTCCAGATCTTCCTCGGAATAGTTCAAATACTCGGCGAGAAGTTCGGTGAGCATGGCGATCTGAGTTGCCATTTTGAACTCAACGTTTCGGATGCGCCCCTCGCTGTCCTTGATCTTTGCATCGATCACCGACTCGAGAGAAGGCAGAAGGAAGCGTTCCATGTGTTCCTTTTCCAGCCACGCGCAATAGAAATCCACAGCTTCACGGATGAAGGAATTGCGAGACTTTTTGCCGTATTCATCAGTGAGACGGTCGCAACGTTCCCACTGGGCAGGGGTGAGGCTCACGCCTCGGGATTCGAAATTTTGATTTTGGTTATTCATAAGTGATCACCTCGTTCTTTCATAAAATTTTCAAAGGCGCAGCAATCAGACATCAGAATCTGCGTTGCAACGCCTTGTATTTTTTGGGGTATCAGACTGACAGCCCCCGATTTTGGCACACAGCAGACATGAGGCTGTTTTTTTACGATTCGTTATCAATCTGCAAAAAGCCTTGTTACACCGTGCTTTTTCTTCGCTCGGCGTTGCCGTGCGATGTGGTTCGCCATGGCAATCAGACATGGCTTTATCTTGCTATGAAAATCGAAAATGTGAAGATCTCTCGGACATGCCCGAACTCGGTGGTATTTCTGTGTGGAGTAAGACTTTTCTTCGCACACCTTGGTACAGTTTTGATTAATTAAAGTGGTGTTATAACCGTTTCTGCGGTTGTTACGCCTTGTAACTATCATTCGCCTTTCGTGCTTGAATTTTAGGGTGGGGGTTTTTCCCCCACCCTACTTTCCTTATCTTTTTCGAGATTGGTTAATGGATAATTCGTCATTCAATGTCCTTTCTTATCGTTTGATTTCATCATATCTCGTTTGCTCATCGAGCCATTCGAAGAGCTTATCGCGCGGAATAATCATTCTGCCCTGAACGATTTTCAACTTCGGAAAGTTTTCTTCTCTTGCAAGTTCATAGGCACTTGCCCGAGAGATACCGAGAAGATTTGCCACGTCCATGACCGTAAGGAACATGGGCAGTTCATCCCGGCTCTTAAAAATCGACTGCTTCATTCACTCTACCTCCTTTCATTGAGAATAAAAAAGAGTGCCGAGATCATCTCGACACTCATAGGTGGGATTTTTGTTATTTGATCAGCAAATGTCCGTGAGGAAAACCGTAGATATCTTCCGTGCGGTATCCTTCGGGAATGCTTTCGGGATCCACTCTGACAAGGTCATAAGGCTCGAAGCCCTCGACCGTTTTGATCTTGAAAAGAAGCCTGCGGTTGTCCTCATAGAGCAGGCTGGCGAAGAGCAGATACCGCGCCGACTTGATATCGTATTTCGATTTATCGGGATGGTCGATCTCCGAGAGAAGCATGCAGAGGATATGGTCGTTGACCACGTTCTTGGAGACGATTTTGAGGCAGGCTTGGTAGACCTCGTTTGCCTCATCGCAGAGGATGAGCTTCTCGTCATCGTCTGCATCCTTCATGGCAGTTTGCATCGCCGTGATCTTGGTGTGAGCTTCCGTGACCGCTTTGATAATGTTCTGCTTCTTGTGGGTATCGTTAGCGCCTGCGTCAGTGGGATCGAGTTCGAAGAGCTCGGAGAGCGGAATGGTCTTGGAGTAAGCTGCTCTGCCCGAGAACGAGTCGACCGCATCGTGAACGAAGGACATGGGGGCTTCAAGTGTAGCCGTATTTTCGCCAACGTCGGCACTCTCATCCCCTACGATAAACTTGTAGAAGGCAGGGAGATTGCCGCCGTTCTTCTTTTTGAAATTCTGACGGTAGTGACGGAGCCTTGTAAGCACCTTGGCGGAATCCACTGCGTAAAGTCGCTTTGCTTTGTCGATCTCCATGCCAGACAGCACGGCGAGAACGCAGATGTCGTGATAGATATCGAGTGGCTTATATTCGCTCTGCTCCGTGAATAGCGCATCCCAAAGCAGGCAGTTGAGGAACTGGGAGAGGTTGACGATCTCGCCGATCTTATTCTTGGCGATGGTCTGGTCGAGCTTTGCGAGGCTTCTCGGCGTATTCTTGTAGTTGGTCTTGCCGACAGGCTCTGCCTTGCATACGGGAACCTTGAGGATATGATAGCAACCGGTCACGCCTGCGATGATCCACTTGTCGTTGGTAACAAGCATGGAGTCGGAGTCGTAATCGCAACCGTTGAGCCTCTGCTGAATATTACTTTCGATCGCATTCACGCAAATGATATTGGGTGTGAGATTGAAGTACCGCAGAAGGTCATAGCAATGCACGTTCCTTGAGAGGTAGAGATTGCCCATGGTGATATGAGGACTGCGTGCGCAAAGCACCATCTCGCCGTGAGCGAAGCCCGTGGTACATACCTGTCCGTCCTCCAGTGAAAAGGACTCGGTCGGTTCGTAGCTCACGTCGGTGAGTGCCAATAGAAATTCGTAGGCGTTGCCGAACAGAACCTGATAATTTCCGCAGACGGCGACTCGTCCTTTCTTCAGCCTTCTCTTGAAATACTTGGTGGTATCACTGCGGAAGGATTTGTAGAACTCGGTCTGCTCGAACAGCGGCGTGCGGCAGGTCATATCGAGGACGGTATCCCGACGGTATTTGGCAAGGTCGGGTAGCTCTTGCTCGGCAATGGTTGCGTGGTCGGTGGTCATATTGATCTGATAACGCAGAACGGGCGACCTGTCCAGCATATCCTGCAGATAGCGGAAGGAAGGTTCAAGGAGCTTGCCGATACCCTCACGGGTGAGCCCGAGGGTATTGAGAAGCTGATAGTTTGTGTATGCCATTCTGCCGTCCATCAGCGGCGCATCGTGGTCGGCTTTGACCACACCGAATTCGGAGTTGTTCTTGCCCTCGTAGAGTGCAACAAGGAAGCGTCTGCATTTTTCCTCGAAGGGCATATCCTTCGGCATGAATTTGAGATACTTCGCACTGCTCTCGGTGATGACCAGCTTGATGTCCTTGATATCTCTCGCCGTGGTATAGCCGGCGAGCTGGCTGACGTACTTGATATCGTTATCGAAGAACCAATCCTGCAGATTGGTGTTGAAGGCGCAGGTCTTTAAGAAACGGTTACGCAGAAGCATCATGCCGTGGTTGCCGTATCCATTTTCGTTGAACACTTCAGTTTCCAGCAGAGCCTCGCCGTCCCAGATGACGTTTTCGATCTCGGTTTCTTCTTCCTCTGCTTTGAGGTCGTGACCGTCGGTTTCCTTGACGCATACCACGTTCTCTGTAAAGCGGCTGACCCTGTCTCGGATGATAAGGATGGACTTCTTGGGAAGCTTGATAGTACTTTCAATGCTACTCAAGGTCAGCGCAATATACGCCTGCCAGGAGGCTTGGTCGGCAACACCATCTGCTGAGAGTCCGCAGGAACTCCACGCCATCATATCGGCATAGAGTGGTTCGGCGATGAACAGACAGCGACCGTCACGGCTCGCACCCGCGCTTCGTTTGTAGCGAACGTAGTGAACGCCGTCGATATCGAAGCCGTTGGTATAGAGATGCTCACGGATCTCCTGACAGGTCACGTCTGTGGGGATGGCCTTGTCGCTTCGCTTGTACGAGCGCGTGTCGGAATCATATTTGAAATACTTGCCGAGGATTCCTTCCGCAATCGGTTTCTCCACGGGTGCATATCCGCTGTTCTCACGGAAGTATACGTCTATTGCGATCAGCATTGGTCTTCCGTTGACGATGCGGACGCAGATGTGGTCTTCCATATCCTCATCAGTGACTCTATAACCGGTGAGAACGTAGCGGTTTCCGTAGGACTCGTATACCTTGACGGCTCTGTTGAAGGAGAGGTTTACAACGGCACGGCAGAATCGCTTCTTTCCGTCGAGATAGGAATATCCGATCTCGTCCTCGTGACGAGCGTACACCTCTGCGAGCTTCAAGGTATCAAGGCTCTCGTCGAGAACACCTCGGAAGGCTTGGGGATCGGGCTTGCCATCCTTGGTGGCAGTAAAGCCCTCGTTTTTATACAGCACGCTGCCTTCAGGAGACATGATGCGCATGCTCTCGTATCGTTTCGTCGCCATCGTAACACCTCCTTCTTCTGTGATGCTTTTATTTTACCATATTTTGCGACTTTTTTCAAGGAACTCTTTGTGAATTCCGGGTGGAGAAATCAAGTGGTCAAAATGGAGCTGTTGACAAACATCCCAATTTTCACGCCAAGTTCATAACTCTGTGGTACA
>ERZ1673738.2587-NODE-2587-length-22715-cov-4.903133_pt1 | contig 22715 bp, 21 predicted proteins | sample MGYA00580198_ERZ1673738 | MGnify/ENA primary metagenome ERZ1673738 (study PRJEB41218, sample SAMN15661784) | gut metagenome | host: Homo sapiens | place: Canada: London | collected 2015-08-20/2019-03-30 | study: EMG produced TPA metagenomics assembly of...
TCGTATACTCCGCCGCGATATTTCCCGTCAGAAGATAGTGCAGATAGTCGGGAATCATGAGCAGATGCGCGGCACGGCTGAGAAGCTCGGGCTCCTGCTCCTTCACCGCGAGCAGCTGATAAACGGTGTTGAAAATCTGTTTCTGAATGCCGGTGCGCGCGTAGAGCTCCTCTTCGGTGAGAAGCTCCCGCAGGTGCTCGTCCATCCCTGCCGTGCGGTCATCGCGATAGGCCACAGCGTCGCCGAGGCGGTTTCCGTCCTCATCCAAAAGCACGAAATCGACGCCCCAGGTATCCACGCCCATACTCGACGGAATCTTGCCGATCTCGGCACAGCGGCGCAGTCCTGCCTTGATCTCGGAAAACAGCGCGTCCGTATCCCAGCAGCGACGTCCGTTTTTCTTCTTCGCCCCATTGGGGAAGCGCCGGACCTCTTCCAGGCAAAGCTTGCCGTTTTCCATCCAGCCAAGCTCCATTTTCCCGCTGGACGCTCCGATATCAACGGCCAGATAATATGTTTCCATACTCCTCTCCCTTCTCCGCCCGGGAAGGCGGATCGTATCCGCTTGTTCGCTTTCGCTCGGGAACGTTTTGCCGCTCCCCTTCCTTTTCATTGTAGGCGGAAACGGAAAAGAAGAAAAGGACGCTGCTTGTGAAAAACAGCGTCCTTATTTGTGGGGGTCCTCCCGCGCGTGCAGGCGGCAGTCCCGCGGGCTCATTCCGTAGATTTCTCGGAAACGGCGGTGAAAATAGCTCGTGTTGCTGTAGCCCACGGCAAAGGCGACGTCCGCCACGGGAATGGACGTGTTTTGCAGCATGGCCACAGCCTCCTGAAACCGCTTTTTCTGCAGAAGCTCCTTGAAGGTGGAACCTGTTTCACGGTGAATCGCGCGGCTGATCTCCGCCATCGGCCGGCTTTCGGACAGCGCAAATTCCTCCAGACTGGCAAGAGCGTAATGCTCCTCAATATAGCGCAGAGCCCGCAGAACACACTTGTCCATGCCGACGCTCTCGGCGGAAAGGCTCTCCGTGTGGCGCAGCAGCTGCAGAAGCAGCAGCCCCATCGTAAGCTGGTTGAGCCTTCCGTCCGGCTCGTCGCGGTAAACGGCGGACCAGATGAGATTCTCAATCAGATTCTGCACGGGGACAAGGTCGGCGGTGTGAAATTGCAGCGAAAGAGGGGTGGGATACTCGCGCGTGAGGCTGTGCAGAAGGAAATCGCTCATGATGTTCCCCTCACCCAGCATTCCAAAAGCCGTATGAAAAAACTGAGGCAGCACAATGATGTTCACGCCGATATCGCCCTCCCCGGCCGGGAGAATCTCATGGCGGCACGACTGATTGAGAAAGAGCAGATCCCCTTCATGAAGGACGACTGTTTTTTCCCCCTCGAGGATGTGCGTGATGCTTCCCTCACAAACATACATGATTTCCACATAATTATGGCGGTGGCGTGGAAAATAAGCAAAACGGGTATGCGTGGAAACGTCCATTAAACGTCCCGGCCCGATAACGCGCCCGCTGTCCACCAGAAATTCTCCGTCCGAGGAATACCGCTCCCGCCGGATGCCGTCCTTTTTTTGAAGCAGGGCGCGCTCTTCGTCCGTGATTTCCCGCAGGCGGCGCAGCAGCTCAGCATTCATGTGATCTCCTTCCTCCGCCGGGCAAAATTCCGCGCTTCGCGGCGCCGGCGGCAATGTCATTCATTGTATTTTCCCTATAGATTTTATCCGAACAAAATATTTTACAAATCCTGCGTTTCATGGTACGCTGATAGAGACAGAAAATGGAAACACGGGACGTTTGCGCCCCGTTCAAAAAGGAGGCTTTCCCATGAAAGTGGTCATTGTCGGTGGAGTGGCCGGCGGCGCGTCGGCGGCTGCCAGGCTGCGCAGACTCGACGAGAAGGCGGAGATCGTCATGCTCGAGCGCGGCCCGTACATTTCCTTCGCAAACTGCGGCCTGCCGTATTACATTGGCGGCGAGATCAAGAAGAAATCGGCGCTCACCTTACAGACTCCCCAGAGCTTCAAGAGCCGCTTCAACGTGGACGTGCGCGTGAACAGTGAGGTCACGGCGATCCATACGGCGGAAAAGACCGTGACGGTCCGCACAGCCGAGGGCGAGTATGAAGAGAGCTATGACAAGCTGATTCTCTCTCCCGGCGCGGCCCCGATCGTGCCGCCGCTGCCCGGCGTGGACAACGAGCGCGTCTTCACCCTGCGCAACATCCCCGACACGGAGAAGATCCGCGAATATGTCGAGGAGGAATTCCCGGACAGTGCCGTCGTCATCGGCGGCGGCTACATCGGCGTGGAGATGGCCGAAAACCTCAAGAAATCCGGCGTAGAAACAACGATTGTCGAGCTGAGCGATCATCTCATCGCCCCGCTGGACTACGATATGGCATGCGAGGTGCATCAATACGCGAGAAGCCAGGGCCTGAATCTCGTTCTGAACAACGGCGTGACGGCCATCGAGGAAAAGGGCGGCAAGCTCTGCGTCAAGCTCTCGAACGGCGAACTTGAGACGGACATGGTCATTCTCTCCGTCGGCGTGCGGCCTGACACGGCACTTGCGAAGGACGCCGGGCTCGCGCTCAACGCGCGCGGCGCGATCCTCACGGACGCCCACATGCTCACCTCGAACCCCGATATCTACGCTGTCGGCGACGCGGTGGAAATCACCGACTTTGTGACAAAGCAGAAAGGCTATATCCCGCTGGCGGGCCCGGCCAACAAGCAGGGCCGTATTGCGGCGGACAACCTCTGCGGCATTCCGAGCGAATACAAGCAGACGCAGGGCTCCTCCGTCCTGAAGCTCTTCGACATGACCATCGCGATGACGGGCGTCAACGAGCGCACGGCGAAGGCTGCCGGTCTCCATTACGACAGAATGTACACCTATAACCAGTCCCACGCCTCCTACTATCCCGGCGGACACGGAATTTCAATGAAGGTGCTCTATGAGAAAGGCACGGGCCGCCTGCTCGGCGCGCAGCTCGTCGGCTACGATGGCGTGGACAAGCGCTGCGATGTACTCGCCGTGGCGATCCGCGCCGGTCTTACAGCGTCCGATTTGACCGAGCTGGAGCTGTGCTACGCGCCGCCGTTCGGCTCCGCAAAGGATCCGGTCAACTATGCGGGCTACGCGATTGAGAACGTGCTGACCGGCAAGATCAAGACCTTCCACTGGGACGAGGTTGCCTCCCTGCCGCGCGACGGCAGTGTAACACTTCTCGACGTGCGCACCGCCGCGGAGCGCGCAAACGGCTGCATCGACGGCTTTATCGGCATCCCGGTGGACGAACTGCGCGAGCACATCGGCGAGCTGGATCCGAAGAAGCCCATCTACGTCCACTGCCAAAGCGGCCTGCGCAGCTATATTGCCTGCCGCATTCTTGCGGGCTACGGCTTCGACTGCTACAATCTGACGGGCGGCTGGCGCTTCTACAACCTCGTCGTCAACGAGAAGAAGGCCGCTGATCACCCCTGCTACGAGCCCGTCTGAGCCGAGAGCTCAATCTCCCGCAGAAACGATTGCAGCTGAACGGAAAGATATTTGTTCCGGTGATAGATGATCTGAAAGCTGCGGTCCAGCTTCGCGTCCTCGAGCGTGAGGACGGACAGCAGTCCCTGCGCTTCCGCCTCCCGCACAAGAAGGCGGGAGAGCACAGCCAGACCCTGACCGCCAATCGCGGCGCTGAGGATGGCGTCGGAGCTGTGACAGATCCATTTCGGCCTGACGTGCACATTCCGGTCGCGCAGGATGCTGTCGAGCTGCTCGCGCGTACCGCTGCCCGCCTCACGAAGCAAGAAAGGCTGGCCGTCCAAATCGCGCACAGCCACCTTGCCGCGTCCCGCGAAAGGATGATCCGGCGTACAGACCAATACCAGCTCATCATGAATGACAGGACGCACCACAAGGCGATCGCTGCTGACGTGCCCTTCCACCAAACCGAGATCCAGAGAGCTGTCAAGCACCTTGGCCTCTACCACGCTTGTGTTATCCACAAAGACGGTAACCTCGGAATCCGGATTTTTCTCCTCAAAGCGGCGGACAATCTCCGTCAGCGAGCAGGCGCCCACCGTAATGCTTGCGCCGACGCGCAGCTGACGGCGGCGGGCGGCGCGGCCCACAGCGTCCTCCATCTCATCGAAGAGAGCGACGGCGTGGCGCGCATAGCCGAGCAGGCGGCTCCCTGCGTCCGTGATGCAAAGCCGCTTGGCAAGCCGTTCAAAGAGGAGCACACCGTACTCCTCTTCCATCTCGGCAATCACCTGGCTGACGGTCGGCTGCGAAATGTAAAGACGCTTGGCCGCCGCGCTCATGGAGCCCGTCTCGGCAACCGCGATAAAAATTTGCAGATGGCGAATCGTCATACGCCGTCCCTCCTCTGTATTCCATTTTGAAAGCCGCCGCATGACAAGCCGGAAGAACGTTTGACGGCGAAACAGCGTTCTTCCTCTGAAAGCGGCGTTCCGTTTAAGCATCCCGGCTGATTTCACGATACACTACTTTCGTTCAATTTGCAAGACGCCGCTTTCGGAGAGGCGCGTCCTTGCGTGATTTTATTCCCGCGGCGGACGGCGTGCCCGCGTTCGTCCGCCCGCGGATTATGGAGGTTATGTAACAATGGCTGTATCCCCTACCGATATTAAGCGCGTCAAGGGGCAGGGCTTCCTGCTCAACCGCGGCACGGACAATTTTTCCGGCCGCGTCATCACGGAAAACGGCGTACTCACCGCCGCGCAGATGCGCTGCCTGAGCGAGGCCGCCCAAACCTTCGGCAGCGGCACGCTGACCTTCACCTCCCGCCTGACGGTGGAGCTGCCCGGTATTCCGTATGAGAAAATTGAGGACTTCAAAGCCTTTATCGCAAAAGAAGGCATGGTGACCGGCGGCACCGGTTCCCGCGTGCGTCCTGTCGTCGCCTGCAAGGGGACTACCTGCGTATTCGGCCTCTACGACACCCAGGCTCTTGCAAAGGAAATCCACGAGCGCTTCTATGTCGGCTATGCCGGTGTGACATTGCCGCACAAGTTCAAGATTGCCGTCGGCGGCTGCCCGAACAACTGCATGAAGCCCGACCTCAACGATCTCGGCATCGTCGGCCAGCGCGTACCGAAGTTCAACCCGGAAAAATGCCGTTCCTGCAAGAAATGCTCTGTGGAAACAAGCTGCCCGATGAAGTGTGTCTCCGCGGAAGGCGGCAAGCCGGTATTCGACAGCTCCGTCTGCAATAACTGCGGCCGCTGCCTGAAAGCCTGCCCGTTCGGCGCTATGGAAGAGACCGAAACCCTGTACAAGGTTTACGTCGGCGGCCGCTGGGGCAAGCAGGTGCGCATGGGTACACCGCTGAACCGTCTCTTCACCCGTGAAGAGGTCCTCGACATTGTTGAGAAGGCTATCCTTCTCTTCAAGAGCAAGGGAGAAACCGGGGAACGCTTTGGTTCCACGGTGGAACGTCTCGGCATTCAGAAGGTCGAGAAAATGCTCGTTTCCGACAATCTCCTCAAGCGCAAGGAAGAGATCCTGGAGCAGGAAACCATCGGCGGCGCAAGCTGTTAAAAACACAATAAATCCAAAAGAAGCACCGGTAAACAGCCGGTACGTTTCAAAAGGCCGTCACACAGCGTATGATCTGTGCGGCGGTCTTTTTCTGTCCGCCGCGGTCAAAAATCAGCCCCCTTTTTCTCATCATGACCATTTCGAAAGGCCATTCCGGTGATTGCCGTTTCCCTTCTGCAACCGAGGCGGGATTGCCGGGATTGACAAACATCACACTGCATTGTATAAAGAATAAAGCAGCAATCCTGCGAATGCCATACAGAAAACAAAGAAGGACATCCATTCACCGGTCAGAAAGTTCAACCGGCGGAGAAGGAGGAAAAGTATGCAGAATCCTGTCGTGAGAGTGGCGGCAGAGAAAGACGCGGAGCAGATTCTCGCCGTGTATGCCCCCTATATTGCTCACACGGCCATTACCTTTGAATACGACACGCCGTCTCTCACAGAATTTCGCGGGAGAATCACACATACGCTTGAAAAGTATCCATATCTGGTAGCGGAACAGGACGGTGAAATTCTCGGCTATGCGTATGCGGGAACGTTTATCGGCCGATCCGCCTGCGACTGGGCGGCGGAAGCGTCGATCTATCTGCGCGGGGACTGCCGCAGGGCCGGACTGGGGCGCAGACTGTACGGGGCTCTTGAGGCCGTATGCAGGGCGCAGCATCTTGTGAACCTCAACGCAAGCATCGCCTGCGCGGACGAGGAAGACGAATACCTGACACGGGCCAGCATTCTCTTCCATGAGCATATGGGCTTCCGGCAAATCGGAAAATTCCGCAAATGCGGATACAAATTCGGGCGGTGGTACGATCTGGCCTGGATGGAAAAATGGATTGGTCCGCACGACGGCTCCCCAGCCGCGCCCGTTGCGTTTCCCGCACTGAGCGGCAGCGTTTTGGCCTCATGCGGCGTTCAGCCCTCTTCGCTCGAATAATCAACCGCAAAAACGGTAACGCTTGCGCCGGAAACCGTCCGTCGTTTTCTCCGGAGGAGTGCTTGAAAAACGCCGGAGTATCCCCGCGTGAAAAGCCTTCACAAACGAAGCGCAGAAATGACAAAGCACAGTAATTTTTCCATCCGTATCAAAGAGCCTGATTTTTTCTCATGAAAATGCCTCGAAGCCGCAGGAGCATTTCTTGCGGCTTCGAGGCATTTTCAGAAAAAACACAAAATTATTTTCCCCGGGAACAAGCAGGACGTGATCCGCACACAGCCGTGAACCCTGCACTACTGAATCCCTTTGGTGCGGAACATTCTTCGGCGCCCGCTTTAACGGCTGCGGCCTATCCCGTTATCCGTCCTCTCCCTCCTTGAGCTCACGGCGAAGACGGCTGAGCGTCACCGGGGTCATATTGAGAAAGGACGCCACATATTTGGCCCCTGCAAGCTCGGTCAGCCCGGGATGCGTCTGACAAAACCATTGATAACGCTGTTTGGCCGTATATTTGTACAGCAGCGATTTCACCATCCAATGATATTGAAGCGAGTCAAGCAGCAGCTTGTTGCTGAGCTTGAGCAGGTCCGGATACAGCACCATCAGCACCCGAAGCTCGTCAATCGGCAAAGCCAGGCATACACTGTCATTCAGCGCCGCAAGGTTGATGGTCGACGGCATTCCGAGCTCCGTGCAGGCCATGACCGGAGTGCCGGGACGGTAAGCGAAGCACTCCGTGATATCCCTGCCGTTATCATCATAAAAGTACCCGCGGAACACGCCGTCGACAAGCAAAAAGAGATCGCGGGGACGTTCATTTTCCCGGATCAAAAGCTCGCCTCGTTTTGTGGCAGACAAACGGGCAATGGCTTCCAAGGCCCGGAGCATTTCCTCGTTTTCCATCTGAAAATGCTCCCTGAAGAAGTCCTGAATCTGCAAAGCCTTCACTCCTCATCTTCCGGGACTGCCGGCTTTGCGCAGGCGTCCCGGATTTCCCCTGCTCAGGGATATAGTGAATACTATAGCACATTTTGGAACGTCTTTCATCTGTTTTCGGGGAAAATTCTTCTTTTTTTAATTTTTTCCAAACTCTGGAGAAGAACTGCCAGCTCTTCCTTTGACTTTTCCGGCAGTTCAGCCAAAAGAATCAGAGATTCCTCATCCCCACGGTCGAGCAGGAGACGGCGCAGACGGCGCAGCAGAGGCAGTCGGTCCGCAAACGGAGAAGCCGCTTTCCGCATCGAATCAAGCAGAGAAGCGCTCAGCGCCGGAAATGCTCCGCCTGTCGAGCAGGCCAAAAGAATTCCGTCCTCCCGTTCGCTCTTGAGCACATGGGCGCGCGCGCCCTGCTCCGGAGCGGCGGCAAGCGTCAGGATTCCCCGCGCTTCCGCGTCGGCCGCCAAGCGGCGGTTGACCTCGGGCGTAGCGGCGGCGGCGGCCAGGATGCAGCCGTCCAGGAAGGGAGCTTCATATTCTGCGATGCGGCGCTCGATTCCGTGGAGGCGGTCAAAGGCCGGCAGGAATTCCGGCGCGACAGCACAAACGGAGGCTCCCTCCTGCTGCAGCTGCACACTGCGGCGCAGCGCAAGCCTTCCTCCGCCGACAACCAGGACCCGCGCACCCTCCAGAGAGAGCTCGACACAAAGGCTCATCTCAGCCCTCCATCGAATCCGCGAGCGCCGCTTCCATCGCGCTGAGAGCGCGCTCCAGATCGGCGCGGCTGTGGGCAGCGGAGACAAACAGCGCCTCAAACTGTGCGGGAGCAGCAAGAATGCCGCGCTCAAGCAGAGAGCGGTAATAGCGGCCAAACGCGTCGAGGTTGCTGTGTTTTACGTCGTCGTAGCTGTGGATCGGCCCCTTCGTAAAGAACAGGGACATCAGCGATCCGGCGCGGTTGACCTCATACGGCAGCTGGAGACGGCGGAGCGCGGCGCGGATTCCCTCTTCCAGGAAGGCCGCGGACTGCTCCACCTGCTCGTAGACCTCGCGGTGGCTTTCGAGATACCGCAGCTGCTTGAGACCCATAAACATCGCGAGCGGGTTGCCGGAAAGCGTACCGGCCTGATAGACGGGACCGACAGGCGAAACGTACTCCATCAGTTCGCGCCGTCCGCCATAGGCGCCGACGGGCATGCCGGCGCCGATGATCTTGCCGAAGCAGACCATGTCGGGACGCACGCCGAAGCGCTCGGAAGCGCCGCCGTAGGCAAGGCGGAAACCGGTAATGACCTCGTCGAAGATGAGGACGGCTCCCTCCCGCGTGCAGATCTCGCGCAGACCCTCGAGAAAACCGGGAACAGGCGGCACCACGCCCATGTTGCCCGCGACGGGCTCAACGATAACGGCGGCAACCTCCCCACGGTTGGCGGCAAACGTCTCGCGCACGGAGTCGAGATCGTTATAACGGCACACAAGGGTGTGCTTGACCACATCCGCGGGAACGCCCGGGCTCGTCGGCACACCGTACGTCAGCGTGCCGGAACCGGACTTGACGAGCAGACAGTCGCTGTGGCCGTGGTAACAGCCCTCGAACTTGATGAATTTATCGCGGCCCGTGTAGCCGCGCGCAACGCGGATGGCGCTCATCGTGGCCTCCGTACCGGAGTTGACCATACGCACCATCTCGGCGGCGGGGTAGGCGGAGGTAATCTGTTCCGCCATCTCAATTTCGAGCTTTGTCGGCAAGCCGTAGCTCAAACCGCGATCAATGGCCTCGAGCGCGCCGTCCTTCAGAAACTCGGGCGAGTGGCCGAGGAGCATCGGTCCCCAGGAGCCGATAAAATCAATGTATTCATTGCCGTCCTCGTCCCAAACGCGGTCCCCCTTCGCCCTCGCGGCAAAGACAGGCGGCACGCCGACGGAGCGGAACGCGCGGACAGGAGAATTGACGCCGCCCGGCATCAGAGCGCAGGCGCGCGCGTAGGCTTCTCTGGAAGCTGCACGGATCATACCGTTCCCTCCTTCAGCTTTTTCGCAATCTCAAGTGCGAAATATGTAATGATCAGCTTCGCTCCGGCGCGCTTGATGGCGAGGAGCGACTCATAAATCGCAGACTCGGCAAGGATCCCGTTGTCAACGGCGGAGCGAAGCATCGCGTATTCGCCGCTCACATTGTAGGCGGCAAGAGGGGCGTTGAACTCCCGGCTCGCGTCACGGATCACATCGAGATACGCGAGAGCGGGCTTGACCATGATCACGTCCGCACCCTCGTCGAGATCAGCGGCAATTTCGCGCAGAGCCTCCTGGCCATTGCCGAAATCCATCTGATACGACTTTCTGTCACCGAAGGACGGAGCGGAACCTGCCGCGTCGCGGAACGGGCCGTAGAAGCTCGAAGCAAACTTCGCGCTGTAGCCCATGATGGCCACATTGACGAAGCCCTCCGCATCGAGGGCAGCGCGCAGCGAGGCCACGTGACCGTCCATCATATCGCTCGGCGCAACCATGTCAGCCCCGGCGCGGGCGTAGCTCACAGCAATTTTGTTCAGATGCAGGAGCGTCTCATCATTCTTCACGTAGCCGTGCTCATCGAGGATGCCGCAATGGCCGTGATCGGTATATTCGCACATGCACACGTCGCCGATGATGTACAGCTCCGGGCAAAGCTCACGCAGACGGCGCATGGCCCGCTGGACAACGCCGTTCTCATCGCTCGCCGCGCTGCCGCAGGCGTCCTTGTGATCCGGAATGCCGAAGAGAATGCAGGAGAGCACGCCGCATTCCCGCATCTCAGCCACAAGACCGTCGAGCATATCGACGGAATAATGGCAGACCCCTTTGAGCGACGGAATTTCGCGGCAGACGCCCTCGCCCTCCACAACAAAAATCGGCAGAATCAGATCGCGGGCGGACAGCTCCGTCTCGCGCATCATAGAGCGGATCACAGGAGTGGTCCGCAGCCTTCTTCCACGATAAAACATGCAATCAATCCCTTTCCTTCATGGGCATATCTATTTTCCAGCCCTTGTGATAGGTCTCCCGATCCTGGTCGGTAATCTCGCGCAAAACGCGGCACGGCGTGCCGACGGCGACAACATTCGCAGGGATATCGTGTGTGACAACGCTGCCCGCTCCGATCACGCTGTTCTCCCCTATCGTCACACCCGGCAGGAGAATCGCTCCGGCCCCAATCCACACATTGTCCCCGATGCGGACCGGCAGATTGTACTGCACCGCGTGCCAGCGCAGCTCCGGGCAAACGGGATGCGTGCCGGTATCAATCGTCACATTCGGGCCGATCATGACGTGATTTCCGATATATACGTGCGTGTCGTCGACGAGCGTGAGGTTGAAGTTGGCATAAACGAAGTCTCCGAGGTGTGTGTACTTGCCCCAGTTCGCATGCAGCGGCGGCTCGATGCAGCAGCCCTCGCCCACCTCGGCAAACAGCTTCTTCATCAGTGACTGGCGCAGCTCACCCTGCGACGGGCGCGTCGCGTTGAAATCATAGAGCACCTCAAGACATTTGATCTGCTCCTCCACAATGGCGCTGTCCTGCGTATCGTACAGCTGGCCGGTGTGCATTCTTTCCCGGTTATTCATGAAACAGCTCCTCCATTTTTTCCAGTATCCCGCCGAGATCGGCATGCGCCGCCTCCAGCGTGTCAAAACCGTTTTGTCTGAGCTCCCGTGCCGTTTTCGGCCCGATGGAAATCAGGCGGCCGCACGAGCTCACGGAAACTCCGCTCTCCCGCAGCGCACCGAGCGCGCCGCGCACTGCCGACGCGGAGGTAAAGACGGCGGCGTCAAACGAAGCGTCCGCAGACAGGACGGCGTCCTCGACCGGCAGATTTTCATAGAGCTCCGGAGCACGCAGCTCACAGAACGACGCCAGCGCGGCGGCAAGCTCCGGGGCGAGCTCCTTGACCTTCGGATACAGCACGTGGGTTCCCGGCGTCAGCTCACGCCGCAGAAGAGCTTCCATTCCCTCCCCGGTGTGGGGCTCCGGCACGAGGTCGGCGCGCAGGCCGAAACGGGAAAGCTCCTCCGCCGTTCCGGGGCCGACAGCCGCGATCCGCATGCCCGAAAGCGCACGAACGTCAAGACCGAGGGCGAAGAGCTGGCCGAAGAAAAATGCACACGCATGGCGGCTCGTCAGAACAAGCGTCTCCGCCCACTCCACGTCGTGCCGCCGGAGCACACCCGGCAGCTCGCGGATCCGGCGCACCGGCAGCTCCGTGACGAACGCTCCCCTCCCGCGCAGCATCCCGCCGAGGCGCGAGGGCGTCTCTCCGACACAGGGCAGCAGGACACGCACGCCGCCGAGCGGCCCCTCCCCGAAGAAGCGGAGCGTCTCCCGCTCGCGCACCACCTCGCCGACAACAATGAGAGCGGGCGACGGAAGCGGGTTTTCGCGCACGCGCGCTTCCAGCTCCGAAAGCGGGGCGGTCACCACGCGCTGGGTCGGGAGCGTCGCCTCCGAAATGACGGCGGCGGGCGTCCCAGACGGCTTTCCCGCGGCCAGCAGCCGGGAAGTGATCTCTCCGAGCAGCGACAGTCCCATCAGAAAAACAAGCGTATCGTCCGTGCGCGCCATGGAGTCAAAATCGAGGTTGGTCAGCCCGCCCCCCTTGTCGTGAGCCGTCATCACACGGAAGCCGCGCGCGACGCCGCGGTGGGTAATCGGAATACCGGCATAGGCAAGGCCGGCGATCGCCGAAGTCACCCCCGGCACAACGACGAAGGGAACGCCCTCACGGCGCAGCCACGCGCCCTCCTCGCCGCCGCGCCCAAACACATACACATCGCCACCCTTGAGCCGCACCACCGTTTCGCAGCTTTGGGCCTTTTGTGCGAGAAGGCGGTTGATTTCCTCCTGGGGCATGGTATGGTTTCCTGCCTGCTTACCGACGTAAATTTTTTCACAGTCCGGCTTCGTCTCCAGCAGCAGCGAGTCGTTCGCGAGATGGTCATACACAACGCAGTCGGCCCGGCGCAGGCAGTCAAGTCCTTTCTGCGTCATGAGGCCCGGATCTCCTGGTCCTGCCCCGACAAGACAAACGGTTCCCGGCATGCTGTTCACTCTCCTTCCCCAATCCGGCCGCGCAGCTCCAAAGCCGCCTGCCGTGCAAGCGCTTCCGCCTCCTCCTGCGCGCCGCGCAGCGTCAGCCGCCCGCATGCGCTTCCGTCCTCCGAGGCAAGGAAGGCCGTCAGAACAATCTCCCCTGCGTCAAGACGCGCGTACGCCCCTGCCGGGGTATGGCAGCCTCCGCCGACCGCAGCGAGGAAGGAACGCTCGCATACGGTGCGCAGATGCGCCTCAGAATCGCACAGAGCGTCAAGAAGGGGACCGATCACGCCATCTCCCTCACGGTACTCGACAGCCAGCGCGCCCTGCGCGCAGGCGGGCACCAGCTCGGTTTCCGGATCGAAAAACTTTGTGATGCGATGCTCTAATCCAAGGCGTTTGAGCCCGGCGGCCGCCATCACAAGGCCATCCGCCGCGCCCTCGTCGAGCTTGCGCAGACGCGTGTCGACATTCCCCCGAATGCCGGTGATGTGAAGGTCGGGCCGCAGCTGCAGAAGCTGATACGCACGCCGCTTGCTCCCCGTGGCAATCACGGCCCCCTGCGGAAGCTCCCAAAGAGAAGAAGCGCCGCGCAGAATCAGCGCGTCCCGCGGGTCCTCACGCGGAAGCGTGCGGCAGAAGCACAAACCGGGAGCCGGCTCAGACGGCATATCCTTCATGCTGTGGACGGCAAGATCGATCCCGCCTCCGAGCAGTTCCTGCTCGATTTCCCGCACAAAGACCCCCTTGCCTCCGATCTGATCGAGCGCCTTATCCTGCACTTTATCGCCCGTGGTATGGATGACCGTCAGCTCGCACGCAAAGCCCGGATTCCGGTCCCGCAGCCGCTGCGCCACGCTCTCCGTCTGTGTGAGCGCCAGCTTAGAGCCTCTCGTTCCCAGTCTGATTTTCATGTCCGTTCTCCCCCTTCATCTGAAACAGGCGTTCAACGGCCTGCATGTACCGCTCCTGCTCTCCTTCGTCCCGCAGTCCCTTGAGCGTGAGAATGGGCGCGCGCACGAGACGGCGCATCCCCGCGTGAACAAACTTGCGCAGAACGCGCTTTTCATGCTCATTGAGCGTCAGTCTGCGCTCCAGCAGCGTACAGGTATCCTCCTCCGCCTCGCGGCAGAGCTGCTGCAGGCTTTGCACCGTGGAATCGACCCGGCTTGACGCGAGCCAATCCATCGTCTCCCCAACGCCGCCGCGCAGCATCGCGTGTCCCGTTTCCTCGAGCTCCCGGCGGCGGCGCATGCTTTCCTCTGCCGTCTGCCGGAGCGAGTCCACGTCAAAGAGCGTAAGATTGGCACGGGACGCAAGAGCAGGATCGATGTCCCGCGGTACGGCAAGATCGAGCAGAAACAGCGGCGTCTCCCGCTCCGGGAACTGCTCCGCCCGCAGCACGAGATGCGGAGAGGCCGTCGCCGAGACGATCACGTCGCACTGCCGCGCCGCATCGTACCGTTCGGAGAAAGGCAGAACCTCCAGACCGGGAAATTCCTCCCGCAGCGCAAGCGCATGCTCCAAACTCCGGTTGCAGTTGAGGAGACGCGCCGCACCGCAGCCGGTCAGGTACCGCAGGGCAAGCGCGGCCATTTTCCCGCTGCCGATCACCAGAGCCGTCTTCCCGCTCACCGCCCCGCACGACGCAAGCCGGTGCACGCCAATCGAGCAAAGGGACAGAGGATTCTCGCTGATGCGCAGCGCCGTCTTCATCTGCTTGGCCGCCGTCACGGCGTCAAGGAAAACGCGTGTGAGCTCCTTGCCCGCCGACCCGGCTCCCCGGGCAAAATCGAGCGCGTCCTGCACCTGACCGAGGATCTGATCCTCGCCGAGAACAAGGCTTTCAAGCCCCGCCGCCACCTCAAAAAGATAAGCGACCGCCTCGCGGCCCTGCCGGTGGAACAGGGTATCCGCCAGCTGCGGCTCTTTCTCCAGAAAAATGCGGCGCACCGCCTCGTCGGCCTGTACATCCCCCCGCGGGTTGATATAATAAAGCTCGCTGCGGTTGCAGGTGGAGAGAATCGCGGCCTGCGTTACTCCCGCAGCCCCGAGCGCTTCCAGCGCCTCAAGCTTCTGCGTGTCGCTGAAGGACGCTTTGTCCCGCAGACACAGCGGCGTCTCCTGATAGCTGACGCCCCAAACGGAAAACTGCATGTTGATTCGCCTTTCTTTCTCCGGGAGGATCCCGGGTTTTCCTTTACATTTTCGAGAAAAACGGAAACGGTCTCACAACAATATCCAGTGTATCATTATAAGTCGATTTTCGTCTGATTACAAGAAACCATCGTATCACTTTTTTGAATACCGGCAATTGCGTTTCGCCTATCACTGTCCTCCGTCTGCTGTGCCTCACACAACAAATACGCCCCCGTCCCAATCAAAACCGGCGGCAGTTGACTTTTCCCCTCCTGCAGAGCTACAATGAAACCGGAGAATCCGAACGCCGCAGCCGGGTCAGCCCCGGCGTTTCCCACACATTCCCCACACATGACTATATTCACAGGCAACATAAAAAAGAAAGGATCTGAGTTTTATGATCATCGCTGTCGCCTGCGACGGCTCCGCCGTCACCGGCCATTTCGGCCACTGCCAGAGCTTTGCCTTCTTCACTGCCGAGAACGGCGTCATCACGAAGGAGGAGTCCGTTCCGAATCCCGGACACAAGCCCGGCCTCCTGCCGAACCTTGTCGCCGACTTTGGCGCGAAGGTCATCATTGCGGGCGGAATGGGCGTTCATGCCGCCTCTATTTTCCGTGAGCGCGGCGTCGAGATCGTCACGGGAGCCGAGGGACCTGCCCGTACTGCCGCCGAAGCATGGCTGGCCGGAGAACTCAAGGACAAGGGAGCCCTGTGCGCCCACCATCATCACGACCACGAGGAATAAGCAAAGAGGATCGTATCCTATCCTGCCGAAAAAGCGCCGGCCCCGGTTTTTGAACCGGAGGCCGGCGCTTCCGGTTTCCGCAGGCGCTGTCGCGCGGTGAATCCCTGTCTTTCCCTGATACCTGCGGGAGAGACAGCGTTCCGCCGCACTGCAAAACAGCCGGAATCCGGGAAAAACGGGCGAATTCCGGCATTGCGCTTCTCCCGGCGGTTCTGTATAATATTCTCAAATCCTACGCAGAACGCCGCGCGGGCGACTCGACAGGTACGGCGGCCCAAACGCCGCCGCAATGGTTTTGAGAGGAGAAGCTTTTATGAAAACATTTAACATTAAAAAAATCGTGATCTCTGTTGTCATAGCACTGGCCGTGCTGGTTGTCGGCGCCAGCTCGCTGCACGCCGTTCCCGCCGGTCACACCGGCGTGGTGACGCGCTTCGGAGCGGTAGATGACACCGTCCTGAGCGAAGGCCTGCACGTTGTCATTCCTTTTGTAACGCGCGTCGTCGACATGAACAATCAGGTGACAAAGGCCGAGGTAGTCTCCGCAAGCGCCTCGAAGGATCTGCAGACCGTCAACAGCACCGTAGCGCTCAACTACCGCATTGAAAGCCTGAGCGCCGCCAGCGTCTATCAGAATATCGGCGTAAACTATGAAAACGTAGTCGTCATCCCCGCCATCCAGGAGGCGGTCAAGTCCGTCATGGCTCAATACACCGCCGAGGAGCTCATCACCCTGCGTCAGACCGTCGGCGCGGAGATTCAGGAGGAGATCTCCTCCAAGCTCACCCCCTACGGTTTTTCCACGCAGAGCGTGAACATTGTGGATTTTCAGTTCTCTGAGGAATTCAACGCCGCCATCGAGGCCAAGCAGACAGCCCAGCAGAACGCCCTCAAGGCGGAGCAGGACCTTGCCCGCGTGAAGGTCGAGGCGGAGCAGAAGATAGCCGAGGCTCAAGCGGAAGCCGAGAGCTACCGGCTCAAGTCGCAGGAAATTACCGACCAGATGCTCAAGATGGAGTTCATCGACAAGTGGGACGGCAAGCTTCCCGTCGTGGTGTCTGACGGCCAGTCGCTGTTCAACATCGATTCCATTCTGGACAGCGCCGCGTCGTCCGCGGGCAGCACGTCGGACAGCGCTTCCTCCACGACGGAGTAAAAACAAGCGCCTGTTCCGGAAGCCCTTTTCAAGCCCTCTTTCGCGGCCCCAACCGGGCCCCGAAAGAGGGCTTTATTCTGTCTGCTCCTCCCCGCTCTCCTGCGGATCGCCGCCCTCGCGATGCAGCAGGACGCCTCCGGAGAGATAAAACGGATTATAAAGCAGATCGTCCGGCTCCTGGCCGCGGCGCTCCCGCAGATATTCGCTCGGAGAAATTCCAAAGGACTTTTTGAAGCAGCGGTAAAAGGTGCGCATGCTCTCAAACCCCGAATTCATGGCGGCGCTTGTCATGGAAGCGGACTCCTGCGTGAGCAGAAGCGCAGCGCTGCGGCAGCGCAGCGTATTGACATATTCCGGAATACCGCAGCCGAAATAGGCGTGAAACAGGTGCGAAAATCGGCTCTTGCTGTAGCCGAATCTGGCGGCAAGCTTTTCCAGCGTCACATCGGAGCGGTAATTTTGATCGAGATATTGCAGGATATCGCGGGCGAGAAAGGCGTCCGTCCCCTCCTGGCTGTCCGTCAGCCCCAGCCGATCCGCCAGAATACCGAGGACTGTATAAAGGTACCCCTTGGTCAGCAGCTCAGGGGGCGCGTCGCTGTGCACCGTGCAAAGCTCCGTCAGCTTTTCCATACCATGCAGCAGCTCGCTTTCCGGATCGGGATCGGTCCAGATAAGATTGCGGAACGTTCTGCGCGCAATCAGCTTGCGGAAGGAGGGAACATAATCAAGCGGCACGGTGAGAACAATCGACCGTGAGCTTTCCGGCGTGCTGAAATAATGCACCGTATAGCTCGGCGCGGCAATCACCTGACGCGCCCCAGCCGTTCCTCCGTGACCGTTAAGAACAAAATCGATCTCCCCCTCCGTCACATACGTGATCTCCACGCAGCTGTGAAAATGCGGAAAGCAGGTGTTATCCACCGAATGCCAGCAGGAGGGATATTTTTCCACATCCCGAGAATGCTCGTAGTAGCCGTCCATCCTTTTTCCCCTTCCGCTTATCTGGATTCCGTGCCGGAGGTCATAGCAATTTTTGTCACAAAATGGGCCCGCGTTGGCACGACAAACGAGCTCCTCTTTATTATAATGCAGGTATATGGTAAGTCAACTGTTCCACGGAGAAAAACTGTGGATTCTGATGTGTATTGGAAAGGAGCAATGTTGTCATGAAATTAGGTGTAATGACGGTTCTTCTGGGCGATCTTTCCCTGGATGAGACCCTCAAGTATCTCAAGAGCCTCGGCGTTCAGGAGGTCGAGATCGGCTGCGGCGGCACCCCCGGCACTGCCCACGCGGACGCCATAAAATTTATGGAGCATCCCGAGCTCATCGAGCAGTTCCAGGAGACCGTCGACAAGTATGGGATCGGCGTCGCCGCGCTGTCCTGCCACGGCAACCCGGTGCACCCGAACAAGGAAGTCGCGAACGCCTATCATGAGCAGTTCGAGGCCGCCATCTGCCTGGCCGAAAAGCTTGGCGTCAAGACGGTTGTCGGCTTCTCCGGCTGCCCGGGCGACTGCGAGAATTCCCAGTATCCGAACTGGGTCGTCGCAACCTGGCCGGACGATTTCCAGAAGATCAAGGAATGGCAGTGGAACGAAAAGCTCATCCCCTATTGGAAGAAGGAAGCCAAGTTCGCCGAGGAGCACAATGTGCATCAGATCGCGTTCGAAATGCACCCCGGCTTCTGCGTTTATAACCCCGGCACCCTGCTGCGCCTGCGCGAGGCCGTCGGCCCGGTGATTGGCGCGAACTTTGATCCCTCCCACCTGTTCTGGCAGGGAATCGATCCCGTCGCTGCCATCCGCGCGCTCAAGGGCGCCATTTACCACTTCCACGCGAAGGACACGGCCATCGATCCTTACAACTGCGCCGTCAACGGCGTGCTCGACACAACGCCCTTTGACCGCATCACCGAGCGTCCGTGGGTTTTCCGCACCATCGGCTACGGCCACGGCGAGGATACCTGGCGCGCAATTTTCAGCGAGCTGCGCAAGGTCGGCTACGACGGCATCATCTCCATCGAGCATGAGGACGGCCTCATGACGACGCGTGAGGGACTTGAAAAAGCGATTGAGGTGCTCAAGCGCACCATCATCTTTGAGGAGCGTCAGGGCGGCATGTACTGGGCCTGAGCTGCCGGTCAATCATAAAGGAGGAAACTTCCACCATGTATACCATTGCCATCATCGGCTACGGCGGTATGGGCGGCTACCATGCCAAGCAGCTTCTGTCTCTGCCGGAGGAGTTCCGGCTCGCAGGCATTTATGACATCAACCCGGAGCGGATCGCCGCCGCGGAGCAGAACGGTATCCACGGCTACCAGACGCTCGACGAGCTGCTCGCCGACCCGGAAATCCGCACCGTTCTCCTGGCCGTTCCGAACAACTTCCACAAGCCTCTCTCGATTCAGGCGATGCGCGCGGGCAAAAACGTCATCTGCGAAAAACCGGTCATGATGAACGCCGCTGAGCTCGAGGAGGTCATCGCTGTCTCGAAGGAGACGGGACGTCAGTTCTCCGTGCATCAGAACCGCCGCTGGGACAAGGATTTCCTCATTGTCAAGACGCTGATCGAGAACGGCACCATCGGCAAGCCGTTCTACATTGAGTCCCGCGTTCAGGGCAGCAAGGGCATCCCCGGCGACTGGCGCTGCGTAAAGGAAGCGGGCGGCGGCATGCTGCTCGACTGGGGCGTGCACCTGATTGATCAGCTCATGTATCTCGTTGACAGCCCTGTTACGGAGGTTTATGCGCACCTGCTCTCCGTCAAGTTCCCCGGCGTTGACGACAACTTCAAGCTTCTGATGCGCTTTGAGAACGGCTTGTCCGCTCTCGTGGAGGTAGACACCTATACCTTCATCAATCTGCCCCGCTGGCATGTATCCGGCGACAGCGGCACCGCTCAGGTTGACGACTTCTCCTGCACCGGCCGCGTCGTGCGCGCGAAGACGGAGGAAATGCGCTGGGAGGCCGGTATCGTCTACACCGTGGCCGGCCCGACCCGCACAATGGCCCCCCGCCCGAAGGAAAGCCTCGAGGAGCTGCCCCTGCCCGAGCTGGAAAGCGACGCCCGCGACTATTACCGCAATTTCCGCGACGCCGACGAGGGCAAGGCACCGCTGGCCGTCACCCCCGAACAGGCTCTGCGCGTGATGCGGGTGATCGACGCTGTCTTTGAGTCTGCTGAAAAAGGCTGCTCCATCTCGCTTCACATCTAAAAGCCGCATGTTCACCGTCTGACAGGCGAATTGCTCTGCGGAAGGGAACCCCCTTCGAATGGCGTTCCCGCCTGCGTTCCGCAGGGACCAGTTCCCCCGCAAAAGAAATTAGAATTGACAGATTTTTGGAAAAGGAGTTGTCAGCACCATGAAAAAGTTTCCTATCGCGCTCCAGCTGTACTCGGTCCGCGACGATCTTGAGAAGGACTTCGAGGGCACGCTGAAAAAGGTGAAGGAGCTCGGCTATGACGGCGTGGAGTTCGCCGGTCTCTACGGCAAAGCCCCTGCTGAGGTTAAGGCGCTTTGTGAAAAGTACAGCCTCGTCCCGATCTCCGCTCATGTTCCGTTCGTCGACATGATGGCGGATCCGGAGAAAGTCCTCGGCGAATACGCCGCGATCGGCTGCCGCTTTGTCGCAATCCCCTATCTGACCGAGGAGTACCGTCCCGGCACAGACGGGTTCCAGAAGACCATCGAAGGGGCGCGCCTGCTCGGCGAGACGGCGAAGAAGCTCGGCATGACGCTGCTCTATCACAATCACGATTTTGAATTTGCGAAGATCGACGGCAAATACGCCCTCGACGTTCTCTATGACACCGTGCCTGCCGAGCTGCTGCAGACCGAGCTCGACACCTGCTGGGTCAACGTCGGCGGCGAGAATCCGGCTGCCTATGTGCGCAAGTATACGGGCCGTGCTCCCGTCGTTCACCTTAAGGATTTCTTCCTCTCCGGAGAAAAGCCGGAGCAGATGTATGAGCTGATCGGCATTGAGTCTGAGAAGAAGGAAGAGAAGAAAACCTTTGAGTTCCGTCCGCTGGGCAAGGGCCTGCAGGACTTCCCCGCCATCCTGGCTGCCGCCGAGGATGCAGGCGCGGAATGGGTTGTCGTCGAGCAGGACGCCCCGAGCATGGACAAGACTCCCATGGAATGCGCTGAAATCAGCATCGCATATCTGAAGACTCTGCTGTAAGCAGCTGTCTTTCCCCGCCATAACTTTCCCCATCATAATTTGAAAAGAGAGGAATCGTACCATGTCTGATACTGTTCTCAACCAGTTTACCCCTCCCACCGAAGAAGAAGAGATTGACGTCTCCCGCAAGCTGAAGATCGGCATCATCGGCACCGGCTGGATTGCTGAAGCTCACATTGAGAGCTACAAGCAGATGCCCGACGTCGAGATCGTCGCCGCCGCCGACCTGATCCCCGGCAAGGCGGAGAAGTTCTTCAAGCGCTACGGCGTTGAAGGCGTCCGTCTGTATCCCGACCACAAGTCCATGCTCGACGCCGAGGCGGAGAACCTCGACGCCGTGAGTGTCTGCACCTACAACGTCACGCATGCGGAGTGCACCATTTACGCGCTCCAGAAGGGCGTCAATGTACTTCTGGAGAAGCCGATGTGCGTCACGATGGAAGAGGCCGCGGCCATCTGCAAGGCGGAAAAGGAGAGCGGCAAGCTTCTCTCGATCGGCTTCCAGCCCCGCATGGACGACAACATGAAAATGATCAAGAAGATCGTCGAGTCCGGCGAGCTGGGCAAGATCTATTACATCCAGACCGGCGGCGGACGCCGCCGCGGCATCCCGAACAGCACCTTCATTGAGAAAAAGACGGCCGGCATCGGCGCGCTCGGCGATATCGGCTGCTACTCCCTGGACATGGTGCTCAACGCCATCGGCTATCCGAAGCCGCTGACTGTGACGGGCTACACCTCCAACTTCCTCGGCACCAATCCTCTTTACAACAATCCGGCTGACGCCGCCCGCTTCGATGTGGACGATTTTGCCGCCGCGTTTGTTCGCCTGGAGGGTGATATTATTCTCGATTTCCGTATCGCATGGGCGATGCATGTTGACACTCCCGGTGACACGATCATCATGGGCACGAAGGGCGCTCTGCGCATCCCGTCCACGGAGTGCTGGAACGGCACCGTCGGCGGCCCCATGACGCTGTACCGCGACGTCGCGGGCGAGCAGACCCAGACGACCATCCCGCTCTGCCCGGAGGGAGACTCCTTCGGCGGCCTCTTCTACAAGAAGATCCGTTCCTTCCTCGACGCAGTCAAGAACGGCGGCGAGGCTCCCGTCCCGACCAGCCAGATTCTCTACAATCAGGCCATTATCTCCGGTATTCAGAAATCCGCTGAACTGGGCCGCGAGATTGAGATTGAGATCCCGGAGATCTGAGTCTCCCCTTTCATCTTTCCTTTCGGAACACAAAAGAGCGCCCCTGCCTCCTCAACCGGCAAACCGGTCGGGGAGCAGAGGCGCTCTTTCTGTATCCAGAGATGTGTCAATGAACCTCGGAGAGGTATTCCTCAATGAAATGGGAAGCCATCGCGCCGTCCGCAACGGCGGTAACCACCTGGCGCAGCGGCTTGCGGCGAACATCGCCCACCGCAAAAACGCCCGGAAGATTGGTACGGGTCGTTTCATCCGCAGCGACATAGCCGCCGTCGAGAGCAACACTGTCCGCGAAGAGGGCCGTATTCGGCTCGTTTCCGATTGCAACGAAAATACCGGCGCAAGGCACATCCTGCGTCTCGCCTGTCTTTTTATTTTTCACCCGCAAGCCGGAAACAGCGTTCTCTCCGAGAATCTCGTCCGGCAGGCTGTCCCAAAGGATTTCCACGTTGCCGCACTCCTGAAGAGGCTTGAGATATGCTTTCGAAGCACGCAGCGTATCGCGGCGGTGCACAATCGTCACCTTTCCGCAGAGCTTTGAGAGATACAGCGCATCGGCGGCCGCTGTGTTGCCTCCGCCTACCACCACGACCTCTTTGCCGCGATAAAACATGCCGTCGCACGTCGCGCAATAAGAAACGCCGCGGCCGCGCAGCTCGCGTTCCCGAGGCAGCCCCAGCTCACGGGGAGCCGCCCCGGTAGCCAGAACCACGGTGCGCGCCTTGTATTCGCCGGAGGAAGTGACGACCGTTTTG
>ERZ1673738.2600-NODE-2600-length-22635-cov-5.694420_pt1 | contig 22635 bp, 20 predicted proteins | sample MGYA00580198_ERZ1673738 | MGnify/ENA primary metagenome ERZ1673738 (study PRJEB41218, sample SAMN15661784) | gut metagenome | host: Homo sapiens | place: Canada: London | collected 2015-08-20/2019-03-30 | study: EMG produced TPA metagenomics assembly of...
TTGCGTCACGACGAGCTGGGCGAGGCGCTCCCCGTTTTCCACAATGCCGGGCTCGTTTGTGAAATTATACACGCCGATTTTGATTTCTCCGCGGTAATCGCTGTCGATCACGCCGACGCCGTTGGTCAGCATGAGGCCGCGGCGCACGCCGAGGCTGCTGCGCGCGAAGAGCAGGGCCACGTAGGCGGGACCCGGCAGCGCGATGGCGATCCCGGTGGGAATCAGCGCCCGGCCGCCCGCGGGGATGGCCAGCGGCTGCTCCAGGCAGGCGGAAAGATCCAGCCCCGCGGAGCCGGAGGTCGCGCGCTGCGGCACCACCGCGCCCTCGCGCAGCTTTTTGAGTTTCAGTTCGTTCATACCGTTCTTCCTTTCCCGCGGCGCTGCCGCTTCTTATTCTATCCCACGATATGCGAGTCCCCGCGTCCATTCGCCCGCGGGAGGTTCTCCCGCAAAGCAGCGGCGCAGCACCTCGCCCCATTGTGTTTCCGGCTCCACCGTCAGGCGTGCCACGCCGAAGTCCGCCCAGGCGATCTCGCCCGGCCTGCCGCACAGCTCGAGCGGCACGCTGTTGAGCACCTCGCTGCACGCCCCCATGCACTGGACGGGGAAGCGCACGCCGCGGCGGTCGGTCAGCTCGGGGATATGTCCCGTTTGCCTGCAGTTCAGACAGCCCTTCGGCCCGTTGGCCGCGGGACAGGCCCGGGTCAGCATCAGAGGCAGGCGGCCGTACACGAGAAGGCCGCGCGGGAGCGTCCCGCCGAGGCGCGCCCCCTGCGCAAGCGTCAGCTCAAAGCTCAGCTCCGTGTCCGCGAGGCCGAACTGTTCGTAAAACGCGAGGGCGGCGGTGTTCGTGACGTTCAGCGAGAAGCCGCCGTGCACGGTGAAGCCGCACTCCCGCGCAAGGCGCGCCGTGCCGAGATTTCCGGCCCAGCAGCGCGTCACGCCGGCCTCGCGGGCGAGGGTCAGGCGGCGTTTGGCCTCCTCCTCCAGTCCGAAGAGGCCGCGCGGCAGCTCCACGGCGAGGGAAAAGCCTTCGGCGAGCAGGCGGCGCAGCTCTTCGGGGCGCGTGTCCCACGGGACATAGCACAGCTCGCAGCGCAGGGCCTCCTCCGGCAGCCGGGCCGAGGGGAAGCGGGCGCGCAGCGGCAGAGGCCCGTCCGCGCGGCGGGGGTGCGGCGGCGCGCCGAACGGCACGGGGGTGAACGGGACGGCGGGCCTGTCCGCTCTTTTTTCCATCAGAGCGTCAAGGGCCTCGCGGCGCAGCCGGTTGAGCGCCGAGACGGGGAACGACAGTCCCTCTCCGATGCGGCATTCGACCGCTTCGGCAAAGAACGGCGTGCCGCCTGTTTTTCTGAGCTGGGCGGCGCAGCGCTCCGGATCGGCGGGACGGGTGCGCGCGGGCTCGGGAGGATCGCCGGAGACGGAGACGGAAAAGCCCTCCGCGTCGGCGGCGGTGAGCGTGAGCGGCTCCCCGGCGCGCGCGTCAAGCGCCATGCGTACCGGGACGCGCGGGTACTCCTCGCGGGTGAGCTCGTGCAGCTCGCCGAAGACGGCCCCGGTCGCGGCGGCTGCGTCCTCCTCGCGGCGCGTGCCGAAGAGGGCGCGGGTGCGGCCTCTGCCGGGCGCGTCGAAGAAGCCGGAGGTAAAGCCGGAGCGCGAGAACACGGCCTCGAGGTTTTCGAGCAGGCGCGGCGGGATCGGTTCCCCGTCCGCGGCGCGGCGGCACGCGGAGACGGCGGCGGCGACGTACTCGGGACGCTTCATGCGTCCCTCGATCTTCGCGCTCATGACCCCGGCGGCCTCCAGCTCGGAGAGGCGCTGAATCAGGGAGAGATCCCGCAGGCTCAGATCGTGGCCGGTGCCGCCCTCGCAGGAGAAGGGCAGGCGGCACGTCTGGGCGCACATGCCGCGGTTGCCGCTGCGCGAGCCGAGCATGGCGCTGAAATAGCACTGGCCGGAGACGGACATGCACAGCGCGCCGTGGACAAAGCTTTCGAGCTCGATGGAGACGGCTCCGCGCGTTTCGCGGATCTCCTTCGCGGTCATTTCCCGGGCCAGCACGGCGCGGGTCATTCCGGCCTCCTGTACGGCGGCGGCCCCGGAGGGCGTGTGCAGGCTCATCTGGGTGGAGGCGTGCAGGGGAAGCGCCGGAGCGCACGCGCGAAGGCGCAGCAAAAGGCCCGTATCCTGCACGAGGACGGCGTCGACGGGCAGGGTGCAGGCGAAGCGCACAAACTCCACGGCGCGCTCGAGCTCCTCGTCGCGCAGCAGGGTGTTGACGGCAAGATGGACGCGCACGCCGCGGGCATGGCAGCAGCGGACGGCGCTGCGCAGAGCGTCGTCGTCGAAATTATGCGCAAAGGCGCGCGCCGAGAAGGAGCCGCCTCCGAGATAGACGGCGTCCGCTCCGGCGCGCACCGCGGCCTGCAGGCTTTCGGGGGATCCGGCGGGGGCAAGAATTTCCATGCCGGTCACTCCTCGTCCGTTTTCTTTTCAAAGAAGGAGATAAAGCCCTTCTCCGCGTCGGGATCCGGCTCCGTCACGGTCGGCAGGGAGGAAAGAGCCTCCTGCGTGGCCTGCCGGGCGGCGGCTCTCTCCTGACGCGCGGGGCGCACGGGAGGCTGCTCCGGCGCGTCCCCGGACGGCTCCGCGGTGAGGCGGGCGCGCAGCGTGTGCAGCTCGCGGCTGAGCCGGTCGATCTCCCGGCGGGCCTCGTCGGCCTCCATGCGGGCGCGGGAGGCGTCCTCGACGTAGTTTTTGATCTGCGAGCGCAGATTATCGGCGGCGGCCTGCGCCTTGCGGCAGTCGTCGCAGTAATTGAGAGCGGCAAAAACAGCGGCCGCCGTGACGGAGATCCGCTCGTTCTGCTTGCGCATGGCGTTGATCGAGCGCGAAACCTCCGCGCCGATGGTGCGGATATATTCTTCACTGTCGTCGCTGGAAATCACGCATTCCACGCCGCAGATTTCGAGGCGGATTTTATTTTTACTCAAAGCCCTTCACCCTTTCCGGCAGAACCTCTCACGGAGGCGATATCGCCTATATCATAGCACGAAAGGAGGGAGGGCGGCAAGCGGTACGGAGAAAGTTGATAAAGGATTGAAAAATGAATGGTACAGTGATGGTTGTTCTTTCCCCTTGCGCCGCGGACGGGTTTTGGTATACAATGAGGTTGCTCTTCCCGTTCCGAAAGATTTCGCCGGAGGAAGGAAAGCGTTTAGAGAAGAAGAAAAAGAGACTTTATTGTGAAATGATGAGGTTTTTGGATGAGACTGTATTTTTCGAGTAAGCTGAAAAGGAATCTGTTCCCGATTCTGACGATCTCGATCACGATGATTTTTGTCCTGTATTTTCTGCTCTCCAACGGAGGCGTGCAGAATCTCGGAGAGATTGTGATGCGCCTGCGGTGGGAGTGGCTCGCACTGGCGATCGTGGCCTCCGGGGCGACGTTTTTGCTGGAGGGCTTCACGCTGAATCTGTTCTGCCGCCACGTCTGCCCCTGGTGGAGCTTCGGGCGGTCGTTCTCCGTGGGCATGACGGGCCTGTTTTACAGCGCCATCACGCCGTTTTCGACCGGAGGCCAGCCGATGCAGATTTACGCCATGAACAAGATGGGGCTCGATACCGGCAAGGCGGGCAGCATCATCGCGATGAAGACGCTGGTGTATCAGGTGGTAATGGTGCTCTATTCCCTGGTTCTTGTCTCGACCCAGCTCGGCTTTTTCCAGACCAATATCAGCAACTTTTCCTTTGTCACCGTGATCGGCCTGCTGTCCAACAGCGCGTTTATTGCCGCCGTTCTCACCTTCACCGTGAGCGCGGGAGGGACGGATCGCGTCCTGCGCTTTATCCTGCGCCTGCTGTACCGGATGCGCATTGTGCGCCGTCCCATCCAGCGCTACCAGAGGATTCACGCGCAGCTGTCCATGTTCCACAAGAGCGCCGGAATCATGGGACGCTCGTTCAAGCTCTATTTTACGACGGCTCTTCTCACCGCGGTGCAGATCACCGTCAACAGCCTGATTTCGTACTTTATTTATCTGAGCTTTGCCCTGCCGGTGGAGAGCGTCTCCGTCGTCACGATGGTGGCGGCCCAGGTGTTTGTTTCCATGGTGTCCGCGTTTGTACCGCTGCCCGGCGCGTCCGGCGGCGCGGAGGGTTCTTTTGTGATCTTCTTCAATAAGTTCTTCGGGCACGACGTGGTTCCCGCCATGTTCCTGTGGCGGATCCTTACGTATTATGTCAACATCGCCCTCGGCGGTTTCTTCTCCGCGTGGGGAGGAAAGCGGTACGGCACGAAACCCGCCGCCTCCGGTTCAGAGGAAGCGGCGGGCTGAGAGAGGGCCGTTATTTGTCCCCCTGCGTTTCAGCGCCCGGCGGCATGGAAGGCTCTTCCGGGCGGCAAGACGGATCTCTCCCGCGTTTCAGCGCCCGCCGTGGAAGGCTCTCCTGGGCGGCAAGGCGGCTCTCCCCCTGCGTTTCAGCGCCCGGCGTGGAAGGCTCTCCTGGGCGGCAAAACGGCTCTCCCCCGCGTTTCAGCGCCCGGCGGCATGGAAGGCTTTTCCGGGCGGGGAAGACGGCTTTTCCCCAGTATTTCAGCGCCCGGCGGAGAAACCGGAGCCCTGTACTGCGGCGGTTCCTCCGCGGTGCAGGCGATCGTTGAGCCAGGCCTGAATGCGGACGATCACCGCGGGAGCAAGGGAGAAGCCCGCTGCGGCCAGCCATTCCTGCGCGCTGAGCGCGGCCACGTCGAACAGCCCCGCGAGAGGCGGGATCACCAAAACCGCGCACTGCAGCCCGACGCACAGCGCCGCCGCGGGAAGCAGACGGCTCCCCTTGCGCTTGCGCGAAAAAACGGGGCCGCCGCGCATGTTGAACGTGTGGGCGATCTGCGAGAACGACAGCACCGCAAAGGCCATGGTGCGCCCGATCACCGGTTCCGCCGGGTCCGCGTCGAAGAACGCACGGCCGAAGGAGTACGCCAGCAGCGTGAACGCCCCGATCAGGCATCCCTCCACCGCGATCCGCCAGCCCATCCCGCCGGAAAACAGGCTCTCGCCGCGCCGTGCCGGAGGACGGCGCATCACGCCCGGCTCAATCGGCTCCACGCCGAGCGCCAGGGCGGGCACCGAGTCCGTCACAAGGTTGACCCACAGCAGCTGGATCGCCAGAAGCGGCGACGGCAGACCCATCAGGAAGCCCGCGAAAACCGTCAGAATTTCCCCGATGTTGCACGACAGCAGGAAGTGCACCGTCCTTCGGATGTTTGCATACACCCCGCGGCCCTCGCGCACGGCCGCCACGATGGTGGTGAAATTGTCGTCGGCCAGCACCATGTCCGCCGCGCCCTTAGCCACCTCCGTGCCGCCCCGTCCCATGGCGCAGCCGATGTCCGCCGCGCGCAGGGCCGGGGCGTCGTTGATTCCGTCGCCCGTCATGGCCGCGACCTCGCCGTTTGCCTGGAAAGCGCGCACAATGCGCACCTTGTGCTCCGGCGAGACGCGCGCGAACACGTCGCAGCTGCGCACCGCCTTTTTGAGCTCCGCGTCGCTGAGCTCGTCAAGCTGCGCGCCTGTCAGTACCTGCCCGGAGTCCGTCAGGATGCCGAGCTCGCGCGCGATGGCGGACGCTGTCGCCGCGTGGTCGCCCGTGATCATCACAGGCCGGATCCCGGCGGCGCGGCATTGGGCCACCGCCTCCCGGACTCCGGCGCGCGGCGGATCCGTCAGTCCCATCAGCCCCGCGAAGGTCAGGTTCCGTTCCAGCTCGCTGTCCGGCCCGAGGGAGTCCGTGTCCCGGTATGCCACCCCGATCACGCGCAGCCCCGCCGAAGCCATGGCCTCGTTTTTTGAGAGAAACGATCCGCAGCCTCCCGCGCAGTACCGCGCCAGAACGTCCGGCGCGCCCTTGCAGATGATCCGGTAGCCGCCGTTTGGGCGGCGGTGGACGGTCGTCATCCGCTTGCGCGACGAGGAAAACGGGATCTCATGCACCCGGGGCCAGAGCTGCTCGAGCGAGCTTTTTTCCTCCCCGCAGGCGTTTGCCAGCGCCGTTTCCGTCGGCTCGCCCCGGTAATGGCCGCGCGTCCCCGTGCAGTTGGTGCACAGCACCGCGAGCGTCAGAATGCGCCCGGCTTCCCGCGAGGAGAGGGAAACCTCGCCGCCCGGCCCGGCCACGGTGCGCACCGTCATTTTGTTTTCCGTCAGCGTGCCGGTTTTGTCCGAGCAGATCACGCTCGCGCTGCCGAGCGTCTCCACCGCGGGCATCCGCCGGATGATGCTTTTCTTGGCCGCCATCCGCCGCACGCCCACCGCCAGCACGATCGTGACCACGGCGGGAAGGCCCTCCGGGATGGCCGCCACCGCGAGGCTGATCGAGAGAAGAAACATGTCAAGCGGAGGCGTATGCTCAAGCAGTCCGATGAGAAAGATAATGGCGCAGATCACCAGCGCGCCCGCGCCGAGCCAGCGGCCCGTCTGTGCCAAGCGCTTCTGCAGCGGCGTTTTCGGCGGCTCCTGCGAGGCGATCAGTCCCGCGATCCGTCCGACCTGCGTGCGCATGCCGGTGTCCGTGACCACGCCCAGCGCGTTCCCCGCCGTGATCGCCGAGGGGGAAAAGATCATGTTTCTCCTGTCCCCCACCGCCGCGTTTTCCGGCAGGACGGCGTTTGCGTCCTTTTCGGCGGGCAGGCTTTCGCCGGTCAGCGCGCTTTCGTCGGCGCTCAGCCCGTGCGACTCAAGCAGCCGCAGATCCGCCGGGGCCACGTCCCCCGCCCGCAGGCGCACCACGTCGCCCGGCGCCAGCTGCGCCGCGTCCACCGTTTCCTCGTGTCCGCCGCGGATCACCCGCGCTCTTGGGCTGCTCAGCCGTCGCAGAGCCTCCATCGCGTGCTCCGCCCGGCTCTCCTGAATCAGGCCCGTCACCGCGTTGACGACGACGATGGCCAGAATAATAATGGAATCCACATAGTCGTTCGTCCCCTCGATCCGCGAGGCCAGAAACGAGACTGCCGCCGCCGCAAGCAGGACGAGCACCATAAAATCAGAAAACTGCGCCAGAAACCGCACCGGCAGACTTCTGCGCTTTGCCCTTTGAAGCTCGTTCGGCCCCGTCTCGCGCAGACGCCTTGCGGCCTCCGTCCGGGAAAGTCCTCCCTGCGCATCCGAATGCAGACGGCGAAGACACTCCTGCGCCGTTATACTGTGCCACTCCACGTACGCCCACCTCCCAAAACTGCGCGGCGCACTGCCGCTGGTTCCAATATATGCCCGTCCGTCCGCCGGTAGTCCTGTTCCCGCGAAGCGGGAACGTCTGAAGCATTCGTTTGCGGCGCTCAGCGCCGGAAACGAACGCTTCAGCGGCTGAGTGGAAGACGGTACCGTGGTTCGCGCCGGAAATGGACGCTTTTACTTTACTTTTTATTCTTTGGAAAGGAGACTGCATATGGATTTCGAGATCCTGCTCTGGATTCGCGACCACCTGCACAACCCTGTCACCGAGGTCGTTTTCCCCGTGATCAGCTTTCTCGGCAACGCCGGTCTGATCTGGCTGCTGACTGCCGCCGTCCTGCTCTGCTTCCGGCGATCGCGCCGCGCCGGGGTTCTGGTGATCGTCGCGCTGGCGGTCACGTACGTGTGCAACGATCTGATTCTCAAGCAGCTGGTCGAGCGCCCGCGGCCCTTTTTGGACTATCCGGAGCTGGGACTGCTCATCGACGCGCCTTCCAGCTGGTCCTTCCCGAGCGGCCATTCGGCTTCGTCGTTTGCAGCCGCGGCCGTGCTGCTGTGGGAGACCAGGCGGCCCATCGGCGTCGCCGCTCTTGTGACGGCCGCGCTGATTGCGTTCTCCCGCGCCTTTCTCTTTGTGCATTACCCGAGCGATATTCTGATTGGCTCGCTGATCGGCTTTGCGATCGGATCCCTGTGCGTCCTTGCCGCCCGGCGGCTGGCGGAGGTGCGTTCGCGGCGACTGGGGTAAACTTTGTCTGTGCCGGGGATTATTCGTGCGCGGGTTTTATCCGTGCGCGGAGGCAATTGCGGCGGCAGAGGAAAACCGGGTTTGCACCGCGGTTTTTCTGCGCGGGGTGGCCTGCGGCGTCCGGAGGACGCCTTGTGTTCCGGAGAGAATGTCCGCGCCGGAAATTTTGTTGCAGACGGCTCTTTTTCCCTGTGTGTTTCTCTGTGTTCTGTGCGAAGTACAAAAATGAGAATAATTATTGTTTTTGTATTGACAAACAGGGACAGGGTATCGTATACTATGGACAAGGATGAAACGGCCGCGAAGGCCGATATAAAAAAGGAGAGTTACGAAATGGAGAAGTACATCTGCAGCGCCTGTGGTTACATTTACGATCCCGCCGTCGGCGATCCGGACAACGGCGTCGCTCCCGGCACCGCGTTCGAGGCTGTTCCGGACGACTGGACCTGCCCGCTCTGCGGCGTGGGCAAGGATATGTTCACGGCTGAATAAAAAAGAAAACGAAAACGCCCTCTCCGCTCGGAGAGGGCGTTTCTGTTTATAAAAAAGGGTTTTACCGGGATTTATGCGGCTCTGCCGGCAGCCTGCGGGCAGCCGCTTACGCGCCGGCCGGAGGGGCCTCGGGCCGGGGCTGCGGCGTTTTACGACAGGCCGCTGCCTGCGCGCGCCTGCTTCAAAGCCTCTTCAAAGCTTTCGACGGTCCGGTTGGCGATCAGCTCCTGCGGAAAATCGATGCTTTCCAGCATGCGCACGGCGCTTTCAAACGAGCCGACCTGGAACGAGGAGTGCGCGTCGCTGCTGACGGTGATGAGCACGCCCAGATCGCGGCAGGCCTTCGCGATTTCCAGGCACGTTCCCGCGCAGCGGTCGCCGTAGGAACCGAGGCTGGCGTTGTTGATCTCGACCATTTTGTGCAGGCGTTTGGCCGTCTCAAGCACGGGCCGCAGCTCATACGGATGGCCGGAGCGTCCCGTGTGGCCGAGGATGGTGACGTACGGGTTTTCGAGCACGCGGCAGTACATGCGCGTGTTCTGTTCGACGGTGCCCGTGTCGCGGTCGAACGGCGTGTGCACGCTGGCGATGACGACGCTGCGCGACGGCAGCAGCACCTGCGCGCCCGTGAGCTCGGGGCGGAACTGGTCCGGCGTGCGTTCAAACGCGAGGGTTCCGTCAAAGTCCACGATATCGATCTCGACGCCCTTCCACACGCGCACGCCGTACATTTCATCCGGCAGCACCTTCTGGTTGGAGATGGCTTCGATGCTGTTGGCGCGCTGGGAAAGCGTATGCGAACAGTGATCCGTCACCGCGATCCCGCGCAGGCCGCGTTCCGCCGCGTGACGCGCGCATTCCTCCACGGTGCTGTAGGCGTGCAGGCTCACCACGGAATGGGTGTGCGGATCCACTTCAATCTGATACATGTCAAGTCTCCCTTCTGCCGTCCGCCGCCGGGGGACACGCCTCGCGCCGGTCCGCACGGAGCCGGGCGCAGGCGAAGACGGAACGGCTTCTCCCCCTGTTCCTTCTTTTCTGTACCGTTCTCCATGATACCATCCGGGGCGCGATTGCGCAAGTCCCGCCGGAGCGGGGAACGGCCGCCTCTTCCCTGACGGGAAAAATCCGCGCGGCCTCATTGACGCGGGCAAAGCGTTCTTTTATAATAAAAGCAACAAAAAAGGCGGCCTTCGCCGCAAAAAAGAGGAGGAACCAGACAATGTTCTGCAAATTGATTGTCTGCGCCAACCAATGGATGAAGGAGAGCACATGGAAGGATCTCGCGCTTGTCAAATTCTGCCTGTGCGCGGTCGGCTCCATTCTCGGCCTGACGGTGCTGCGCAAAAACAAAAAAGCGGCTCTTGCAATCTCCGTCGTTGTTTTTATCGCCACGTGGCTGCCGCTGATGAAGCGGTTCTTCGAGGTCGTTTGCCGGACGTTGGGATCGTGCCGCTCGTCGGACGGCGAACCGGAGAAGGACGAGGCCGCGTGCGGCTGCGCCGCTCCCGCCGAGGAGGATTTTTCCTGCGATCTGGATCTGGCCTGACGCTTGCCGGCCTGCCTGCTTAGCCTGCGAAGCCGAGAAAGGCCATGGAGAGGACGGCGATGGTCAGCAGAGCTGCCGGGAGGCCCCGGAAACAGTCGGGAGCCGCCTGGCTGCGGCAGCGCTCGTAGGCGGGCGTGAGGACGAGGGAGGCGAGATAGAACATCAGCGCCGTGCCCGCGGCGTAGGCCAGTCCCTGTATCGCGTCGAGGGCCAGCGTCTGCCGCGCGTAGGGAAGCGCCAGCACCACCGTGTTGATTGCCGCCGGGGCGAGAACGGAGCCGTGACGGCGCAGAAAGCCGGGCAGAAGGCGGCGGAGCGCAAACGAGGCCGCGAGGTATGCGGCGGCGGCGCACAGGGCCAGGCAGAGCGGGCGCAGTACGTTCGCGTAAGCGGGAAAGAGCTGCGGGGGGATCAGCAGCGACAGCTCCAGCGAGATCGCCGAGAAAATCCCCACAAAGATCGCGTACCATGCGCGGTGCTCCGGCTTGCGGGCCGCGCGCAGCATCCGGCTGAAGCCGAGCGTGCCGGGCAGCAGCAGGTTTTCGACGGTCATCGCGGCGAGGAGCGTCCAGAGAATCTGAAGCAGCAGCGTCATAGCTTGGTCACTCTCCTTCTTCCGGCGTGCTTCGCGCGGCGCGCGTTAACGGCCTGCACGGCGGCGGCGAGAAAGCCGAGAATCAAAAAGCCGAAGAACGGCAGGGAGGGCGCGTCTCCCAGGGGACCGGGCAGCTCCGCGGAGCCGCTCCACAGATCCGCGCCGCGCAGCCAGCTGCGCAGGGCCGCCTGCAGACAGATCAGCAGACCGCCGCCGAGCATGCAGCCGAGCGCGTCCGCGAGGACGGCCGGGAAGATATGCGTCGGGGCGTATTCATTCAGGCGGGAGAGCACCATGGAGTTTGCGATTTGCAGGACGGCCGCCGTGCCCAGAGCGTCCAGCGAGCCGGGAAACCAGCGATCCATGAGGAGCGCCGCCGGGACCCAGCAGATGGCCGAGCAGGCCAGCACTGCGCCGGGGCGCAGCCAGCCGGGCAGATAACCGCCCGCCAGACAAAGGATCGTTCCCGCGAGAACGGACTGGACCACGAGCAGGCAGGCCATCGGCACGGCCTCGGAGAGCGTGCCGCAGACCGCGGCCGGGTACAGGCCGAGCGCGGCGACAAGAATCGGATTGCGCAGGAGAAGGCTGTTTCCGAAGACGGAGCCGATCTCCCGCAGCCGTTGGCTCTGTTTCACGGCAGACGCACCCCCCTTCTGCGAAGCTCAATCACGGCCCGGTCGAGCACCGGGGTGAAGGCGTTGGCGATGAGCACGGCAAAGCATGCGCCCTGCTCGTACGCGCCCGCGTGGCGGATTCCCATGAGCAGGACGGCGGTCAGCACGCCGAAGGCGCACCGTCCGGTGAACGTGCGGGGCGTCGTCACGGGATCGCCGAGGAAAAAGACGGCGCAGAACAGCAGGGAGCCGGTGAGCAGCTCATACTTGACGGACGTGAGCGCCGGACAGTAGATGCGCGGGAAAAGGACGGCGGCGAGAGCGGCGGCAGCCAGGAAAAAGACCATGGTTTCGAGGCGGATTGAGCGCCGCGCAAGCAGGAAAAGCGCCGCCGCGCCGAGCACCAGAGCCGCCGTGCAGCCCATCGGGCCGGGGTAAACGCCCCAGAGAAGGTCAAGCGGCAGGATGGACGGCTTGAGCCCCTGGGCGAGCGCGGATCCGGGCGACGCGCCGAGTACGGACGTTGTGTCGCTTGCGAGCGGCAGCCAGCCGTAGTCCGGGTTGGGGTAAAGACAGACGAGATCCGGGCGGCAGACGGTGACGAAAGCCACGCCGGCGGCCGCGGGATTGAACAGGTTGCGCCCCGTGGAGCCGAGAGGCTCCTTCACGACGAGGATCGCGAAAACGCCCGCGAGGGCCGGCAGCCAGTACGGCGCGTTTGCCGGAAGGAGCAGGGCGATGGCGAGGCCCGTCACCAAAGCGGAGGGATCGCCGGAGCCGAAGCTGTGGCGGAAGATGAGGCAGAAGAGGATATCGCAGGCCGCGCAGGCTGCCATGGACACGAGAGCCAGGAGCAGAACGCGCGGGCCGAAATACACCGTGGGAAGCACGAGCAGCGCGCAGAGCGCAAGGAGGGCGTCGGTCATCATGGAGACGGCCGTCTTTTCCCGGCGCAGGAAGGGCGCGGAGAGATTACGAAGCGTCAAAAGAAATCACCGCTCTTTCTGATGGCCGCGGCGCGGGCGACCTCTGCCGAAAGCGGCAGGCCGGAGGGGCACACCGCCGTGCAGGCGGCGCAGCCGATGCAGCTCTGTACGTTGAGCAGAAGGAAGGGATCGACTTTATCCCCGTGCAGCGACTCATGGATCTGCCACGGCAGGATCCCCTGCGGGCAGACGCGCGCGCAGCGGCCGCAGCCGATGCAGGCCATGCGGTGCTGTCTCTGCGTGTGCACAAGGGCCGTGATGCAGCGTGCGTGCAGCGGGATGGGCAGATCGAGATCCGTGACGGCCTGTCCCTGGCAGGCAGGTCCCACATAGACGAGGGAAGCGTCCTCCAGCAGGCCGCAGGGAGCCAGAAGCTCGCGCAGAGGCGTGCCGGTGGGGAAACGCAGGGTGCGCGGCGTGCGCACGCCGTCTCCGGAGACGGTGACCACGCCCTGTGTCTGCGGCTCTCCCCGCATGGCGGCGGCGAGCGCGGCGAGCGCCTGCGGCCCGAGAAGGCTCGCGGCGGTTCCGGCGGCGCGCAGACGGCGCAGCAGGAAGGCCCGGGCGGGGTATCGTTCCTTCGCGGCTTCTATCCGCATGGAGGGAAAGCGCTCCCGCGTTTCACGGACGTTTTCCGGGCAGACGGCCACGCCGGTTTCCTCCGCGCCGCAGAAGGCGGCGGCCAGGCGCAGGCCCTCCGCCACGTCTTCGGGCGCTTCGGCCAGCACCGACAGCGCCGAGGAGCACCAGGGGTCGTCCTCGATCCCGCAGGCGAGCAGAAGGGAAACCTCGCGGCGGCGCAGGCGGTACAGCTCCTGGTAGAGCGGACGGCCCGTCATTTCGTCGACGATCCCCGCGTCCGCGGCGGCGCGCAGGATGCGTTCGTCCCGGTTTTGTCCCTGTGCGGGCCGGGGCTGGATCGCGCGCGAGCCGCCCACGCGCAGCTTGGCCGCCCACACGTTTCCGCACGACGGGATGTGGCGGAACTCGACCGATTCCATCACGCCCGGAGCGGGAGCGTGGGCCACGGCGGCATATTTCGGTGCGCTGAGCACCTGACCCTTGGCGACTTCTTTTCCCTCCGGGACGATGCGGGCGTACGATTCCTCCGCTCCCGGCAGGGGAATGTAGAGCGTTTCCGGAAGAGGAAGCTCCTCGACAGGCTGAGGCCGCCTGTGGTTTTCCATACGGTATCCGTGCAGCAGAGGCACGCTGTGTCGCCTCCTCTCAGCCCAAAGCGGCCCGGGCGGATTCCCTGAGCGCGCGGATGGCTTCGGCGGCGTCCGGGGCTTTGAACACGCCCGTCCCGGCCACGCAGATCGACACGCCGGCCCGCGCCGCCTCGGCGATGGTTTCCGTGTTTACGCCGCCGTCGATCTGGATCGGCACGTCCAGCCCCTGCGCCATGGCGCGGGCGCGGATGGCGCGCACCTTGTCCATCATGGCCCTCTGGAATTTCTGTCCGCCGAAGCCCGGCTCCACCGTCATCACAAGCACCATGGAAAGCTCCGCGAGATACGGGAAAACGGCCTCGGCGGGGGTGCCGGGCTTGAGCGCCGCGGCGGGGCGGCAGCCCGCCTCGCGGATGAGGCGGATCGTCTCGGCGGGGTCGCCCTCGGATTCGAGGTGGAAGGTGATGGAATCGGCTCCGGCCTTTGCAAAGTCGGCGATGTACTGCTGGGGCCGGAGGATCATCAGGTGCACGTCGAAGGGGACGGCGGTGTACGGGCGTATGGCGGCGATGACGGGAGCGCCGAAGGTGAGGTTCGGCACGAAGCTTCCGTCCATCACGTCAAGGTGGATCAGATCCGCTCCGGCTTGGTCCATCCGGCGCGTTTCCTCCCCCATCCGTGCAAAATCGGACGAAAGCATGGACGGCGCAATTTTCATCATGGTTCAGGATCCTCCATTATCAAAAAATCATCTGCCAACAAAAAGGATCTGCCAACGGCATTCCCCGCACCGGGCCTTCCTTCCCGGCCAGCGGGAGAGAAAAGCGCGACAGGAGGCGTTTTGCATGCAGAATGGGTTTTCAACCGTTTCCGGTTCTGCTGTGGAAAACCGGCTGGCTTTGTTTCTTTCGGAGCGGTACGGGCTTGCGGTTTGTTCGCTCCGTGCGGCCCCGCCCGAGCGCGACGCATGGTTTTTCATGCACCGGGAGAGCCGGACGCGCGCGATTGAGGAGGCGCTTGCCGCCGCCGGCCTCGTCTCCCCTTCCCCCTGATCTCCCTCCCATTGTACAGGAATCCCCCAAAAATTGCAACCGGACCTGCGGTCGGCAGTTCGCGCACGCCTCGTCCCTCGGCGGGCCTCGGTGGAAAAGCGCCTTGCTTGTCGCCCGCGCTGCTGCCCCGGTGGTTTAGGTAGCTTGCATACTGCCCCCCTCATCCTGTACAGCGGGCGCGTCCCGCTCGCCGCCTTCGGGTTAATTCGGGAGATTCCGTTTGTAGCGGGCGGGAGAGACGCCGAGCTCCTCCTTGAAGACGCGGTAGAAGGAGGCGGTGTCGCTGTAGCCGACGCGCTCGGCGATCTCGTATACCTTGAGGTTGGTGGTGCGCATCAGGTCGGCGGCTTTTTTGACGCGGAGCGCGCGCAGGTACTGTGAATACGTCGTGCCGGTCTCCGTTTTGAACAGCGTGCTCAGGTAGTTCGGATGGATGCCGAGCCGGTCGGAAATTTCCGTCAGGGAAATATCCTTCATGTACTCCTCCTCGAGCAGCTGCTTGACCTTTGAAACGTTGTAGCTGTCGCGGTTGACGGTCTTTTCGCGCAGAGCCTCCATGTACAGGTGAAAGCTTTCCATCATGCGGCGGCGCAGCTCCATGGCGGAGGTGGCCTCCTCGATGCACGGGAGGAGATCGTGCTCGGTGAATTTATATTGCCCGACCACGGCGATCAGGTGGTTGTTCTGCGCCATGGCGCGGTAGAGGATCGAGGTGAGCAGGCGGCGCGTCTCCTCCAGATCCGGCCGGTCGCGGCACAGCGTGGAGAAGAGCTGGGAGAGAAAGCCGGAAAATCCGATGAAATCGCAGGCGCACACGGCGGAAACCAGCTGCTTCATCAGTCCCTCATAGGGGAACGGCTCGTGCACGGCGGTAAAGAGATCCGGCACGTCGTAAAAGAACAGATTGAGCTTTTCCATGCAGCGGGAGAAGGCGGCGGGCAGCTCCGGGGCGGAGCTGGTGCGGTCGTCGCAGCCGAAGCGGATTTTCATTCCGAGCAGGACGCGGTGCAGCTCGCGGGCGGCCGCGGCGGTGCAGGGAGAGGCGAGCGCCATGGCCCAGTACCCGCGGTATGCCCCCTGCAGGAGGACCGCGTCGCCGAAGGCCTCGCGCACGGCGGCGCGCATCTGGATAAAGGCGGCGCGGCGGCGGTTTTCATCTGGCACGCGCTCGCGGAAGAGATCGGCGATGCACGCGATGGCCGAGCCGCTCGGCAGGAGGGACGCCCCGTCCGGACTGCCCGCCGTCAGCAGGTCGACGGCGTGCTGGGCGCGGTAGATCTCCTCGGAGAGGCTCGGCGGGGCGCTGCGGCGGGCTGTTTCGCGGCCGGGCCGGTCGAGGCATTCGCGCAGGACCACACGGAACTCCTCCTGCGCGATCGGCTTGAGCAGGTAGTCGGACGCGCCGAGCTTCATGGACGAGCGGATCAGGCTGTAGTCCTCGAAGCCGCTGATGATGACGACCTGTCCCGCGTAGCCCAGCTCGCGGAGCTTTTCCATCATCTGCGTGCCGGTGCACAGAGGCATTTTGATGTCGGAGAAAATCAGCTCGATGGGCCGGGCGCAGACGGCCTCGATCGCTTTCTGGCCGTTTTCGGCCTCGCAGGCGACGAGAGCCTCCCCCGTTTCGCGGCTGTATTCCTCAAGAAAGCCGCAGAGCTCGCGGCGGATCACGGGGTCGTCGTCCACGACGAGAATGTTGCGCATGGGTGTGCTCATGTGTGCTTCGGATCTCCTTTCTGATTGGGCTGCGTCTTGGGCTGCGTGCGGACGGGCAGCGTCACCGTCACCATGGTGCCGCGCCCGGGAGCGGACTGCACCAGAACGCCGTAATCTTCGCCATAGCACAGGCGGATGCGGCGGCTGACGTTTTTCAGGCCGATGCTGCGGAAGGCCTCGTTTTTGCCGCAGATGTAGTCGTTGAGCAGGCGGACTCTGTCCTCCTCCATGCCCTGGCCGTTGTCGGAGATGCGCAGCACCAGATTTTCGCCGTCGCGGTAGCCGAGCACCTGCACCTGCCCGCCGCGCTCGAGCGAGGTGACGCCGTGATACAGGGCGTTTTCCACGATGGGCTGTAAAATCATGCGCAGGCAGGCGCAGTCGAGGATGCCGGGATCGATGGAGACGGCGAAGCGGACCGTGCCGTGATAGCGCAGCTCCTGCAGGCGGATGTAGTCGTCGAGGTTTTTCGCCTCGTCGCGGAGGGTGACGGGGCCGGAGGGATCCGACACGCCGTAGCGCAGGATCCGCGCGAGCAGGACGGCCATCTCCCCGACCTCGCGGTTGCCCTCGAGGTACGCCACGGAGTGAATGCTCTCGAGCGTGTTGTAGAGGAAGTGGGGGTTGATTTGGATGCGGAGCATCTGCAGCTCCAGCCGGGTGGCGGCGAGATCCTTTTCGTATCCCTCGTGGATGAGATCATCGATCTCCTGCGCCATGGAGTTGAACGCGCCGGTGAAGGTGGCCAGCTCGTCGTGGCCGGTGTTGTCCGATACGGGGGTGTAGTCGCCGCGGGAGATCCGCTCGCAGGCTCTCTGCAGCCGCACGAGCGGCTGGGTCACGCTGAGCGTGAGCAGTCGCATGAAGATGCCCAGCAGGATGAAGAGCGCGCCCACAAGCAGGAAAAGCGGCAGGTGGCGCAGGACGGTGCGGACGGTCAGGGGGGTCAGCGGCGTTTCCAGCAGAAAGATGCAGTCGTTGTTCACAATGGTATAGTGATACTGCATGGAGCCTCCGTCCGCCGAAAGCGTGATTTCCGAGGACTGGGAGCGTATGTCGTCCGTGGTGATGTCCGCGTTTTCCAGCACGGCCGCCGCGCGGTCGGCGGGCAGATCCCCGAAGAGCAGATCGCCGTCGAGGCTGTAGAAACCGTACCGCTGCGAGGAAAAGCTGAGGCTTTCCTCGAGAAATTTTTGAAGCTCGGAGATGTCGCTGCGCACCAGAATGTAGCCGATGATGTGTGAATTGCTCGAATCGACGATCGCGCGTCCCGCGTACAGGGAGGTTTCCCGGGAGGGGAAGTTTGTCTCGTCAGCGGTCTGATCGTAGGGGATCAGCTTCATCAGGCCCAGCCCCTCGTCGAGCTGCCCGATCCACTCCGATTCGGGATCGACGGAGACGCGCAGCGTCACGGAGTTGCCGTGGATTTCGCGCGGGCGGTCGGCGCCGGAGAAGAACTGATAGCCGGAGCCGTCCGGCTTGTAGATGGTGATCCGGCGGGCTTCGGCGGAATACAGGCCGAACAGCTCCTGCGCGAAGGAAAGGCAGGCGTTCTGGTAGGTGAAGTCCGTCAGCTCCGGATGGCGGTCGAGCGTGCCCTGATCGTAGATGGAGAGGTACTCGTATACCAGGCTTCGATCGGGTGTGAAAATGACCGGGGCTTTCGTGACGGTGTAGAGCGTCTGCAGCTTGTTGCCCAGAATGTTCGAGGCAGTCTCGAGCGTGTGGGTGTTGCGGCTGCTCATTTCCGCCCGGTCGCGGTCAATGGAGACGGCGATCAGGTAGGACAGAAAGCTGATCGAGAGAATCAGAAAGGCAATGGTCAGAAGGGACAGGCGCGCGCGGATTGAGACGCGGCGGAGAAGCCGGATCCCACGTCGCTGCCGCCGTTCCGGGAGCTTCATAAGACGTCCTCCTTTCGCGAAAAATAAAAATTTAAGTCTGATTATAGCATGGCATTTGGGAGGAAACAAGCGGGGAATTGTGATAAAAGATAAAAAGAAGGCTGTTTTCAATATGGAATTGTGCAATTGCATGAGAAACTACAAAGAAATATGAAATTCAGCAATTTTTTTTTGACACTCTTCACGGTACAATAGAAGCACAGCAAACGAGAAAAATACCGCTCCCAAAGTTCCGGGGGCGGAGCAATGCAAGGAGGCTTCCTGATGAAACTGAAAAAGAGTGTCGCAATTCTGATGGCTTTGGCCATGCTGGCCGCTTCCGGCTGCTCGAGCGCGGAGACGGGTACGCAGTCCGCCGCGGACGGCGGCGAATCCGCTGCCGCTTCCACGCAGGAGGACGGCGGAGAGGACGCCGCAGCGTCCGTGGAGCTTGAACTGCTCATGACGAAGCCCGAGACGGCCTCCGTCATGGAGGAGATTTCCGCGAAATTCTGCGAGGAGAATCCCGGCGTGACGATCAATGTCACCTCGACCTCGGACGGCCGTACCGTCATCCAGACGCGCCTGTCCTCCAATGAGATGCCCGATCTGATGAACACCTTCCCGCTCGAGGACTTCTACAAGTCCATGTTTGCCGACGGCCGCTTCATCGACATTACCGATCAGGAGTTCCTGAGCAAGGTCAACCAGGACACGCTGGCCCTGAGCGAGTATGAGGGATCCTACTACGCCGTTCCGATGTCCGTCTCCACCTATGGCATCTATGTGAACAACACCGTGCTGAAGGAGAACGGCATTGAGGAGACCCCCACCACGTGGGATGAGATCCTCGCGGCCTGCGAGACCCTCAAGGCCAACGGCGTGACGGGCTTTTTGATGCCTGACCAGGACGTGGGCAACGTGGCGCAGCGCTTTGAGCGCACGGTCGGCGTCATCAACAACGACTCCGACAGCGAGTTCCAGAAGATCGCCGACGGCGAAATGACCGCCGCCGAATCCCCGACGCTCGCCGCCTGGTGCGATTACAACGATCAGATTCTCCAGTACGCCAACAGCGACCACATGGGCATGGACTACGACGTGGCCTGCGCGAGCCTGAGCAACGGCGAGGGCGCGTTTATGCTCAGCGGTACGTGGATGCTTTCCACCATCAAGCAGAACAATCCTGACGCCGACGTTTCGCTCATTGCTTTCCCGAATCCGACCGGCGGCGAGACGAAGGTGCCGATCAACGTTGACACGGCATTCTCCGTGGGCGAGACGTGCAAGGATCTCGATATCGGCGTGAAATTCCTGGAGTACATGACCCGGCCTGAGATCGCGCAGATGTACTGCGATGTAGACGGCAACGTCAGCCTGATCGAAGGCGTGACCTACGACATCCCTGAGCATCAGGGCATGCTGGACGCCGTCAACAGCGGCAACGTGTTTGTGACGGCCGTCAACTTCTGGCCGAACGGCCTGCGCGAGGAGATCCGCCCCTACTGCCAGGTGTACCTGCAGGATCAGGATCGCGACGCCTTCTTTGCCGACGCCCAGACCGCTATTGAGAGCATTTATAACGGCTGATAACGGCTGAATCCGCGCCGGAAAGCGCGTAAACGGCAGGGGGAGGAGCTCGCTCCTCCCCCTGTTCTTCCGTTTTTCCGGCACAGACCGGGGCTGCGCGCCGCGCGGGCGGCGGCCCGGCAGAATTCTGAAAGGAGAGAATCCGCTGTGAAAAAGGCTTCCCGCATCGGCGCGGCCAACCGCCAGCAGAACCGGGTGTTCGCCCTGTTCACCGTGCCGGGCTTCCTGCTCTACTGCGCCTTCTTCATCACGCCGGTCCTCATGGGCGTCTATTACAGCCTGACGGACTGGGACGGCGTGACGAGAAAATACAACTTTATCGGGATGGAGAACTACGGCAAGCTTCTGCAGAACAAGCAGTTTTATAATTCGCTTCTGTTCACCTTCCGGTACACGATTCTTCTGATCGTCTTTACCGTTGTGCTCGGCGTGATTCTGGCGCTTCTGCTCAACCGCAGCATCAGGGGGCTGGGCTTCTTCCGCGCCATGTATTTCATCCCCGCCGTGCTCAGTATGCTGACGGTCGGCCTGATCTTCAAGCAGCTTTACTACCACGTCGTGCCGGTGATCGGCCAGACGCTGGGGATCGAGGCGCTCAGCCAGAACCCGCTTTCCGACAGCACGCTGGCGATCGGGGCGATCCTGTTTGTGAACCTGTGGCAGGGCCTGCCGATCCCGACGCTGCTCTTCCTGGCCGGCCTGCAGGGAATCCCGACGGACCTGTACGAGGCCGCGGCCCTCGACGGCGCGAGCGCGTGGCAGCGTTTCCGCACCATCACGATCCCCTTCCTGATGCCGGTGCTCAGCGTGGTGCTCGTGCTCACGCTCAAGAGCGGCCTGATGGTTTTTGACTACATCATGGCGATGACGGAGGGCGGCCCCGGCACGGCTACGCAGAGCGTGGCGTACATGATTTACCTGCACGGCTTCACGCAGAACAAGTACGCGTACAGCATTGCGGAGGCGATCGTGATCGGCATCATTATTGCCCTCATCTCGGCGGTGCAGATTTACTTTACCAATAAAAAGAAGGCGGTGTGACGGATGGTCGGAGCGAAAAGACAGAGCAATATCATTACCTATGTGATCCTGATCGCCGGACTGCTGCTGATTGTGGTGCCGCTGTACATCACTCTGGTGACGGCGTTCAAGTCGAATGAGCAGAGCTCCCTGAGCTATTTCACGCTGCCGGATCCCGTCTATCTGGACAGCTTCAAGCAGATCCTGACGTCCGAGCGCTATTACACGGCTCTCGGCAACACGATTTACGTGACGGCCTTTGTGCTGATCGGCAACCTGATCATCATGCCGCCGATGAGCTACGCCCTGGCCCGCCGGATGCCGCATTCGCGCGTATACCGTTATATGTACTTCTTCCTCCTGCTCGGCATCTTCATTCCGTTCCAGGTCAAGATGATGCCGCTGGTCAAGCTGCTCAGCGCGCTGAACATGATGAATCCCACGGGTATGAGCGTGCTGTGCATTTCGAGCTCCACATGCGAGAGCGTGTTCCTTCTGGTGGGCTACATGAGCGCGATCCCGCGCGACATGGAGGAGGCGGCGTACATTGACGGCGCGGGCACCTTCCTCACCTACCGCTGCATTGTTTTCCCGCTGCTCAAGCCCATGCTGGCGACGGTGCTGATCCGGCAGGGACTGTGGATGTGGAACGATTTCATGCTGCCCCTCATCACTCTGAACCGCTCGTGGAAGTACTGGACGCTGACGCTGTTCCAGTATAATTTCCAGACGGACTACGCGGTTGATTACAGCCTCACCTTTGCCACCTTCGTCATGTCCATGCTGCCGATTCTCGTGTTCTATTGCTTCATGCAGAAGGCGATCATCGGCGGCCTGACGAGCGGCGCGGTGAAGAGCTGACGCAAAAAGGAGGCATTCCTCATGCAAATTCAGTATTTCGGCACCGCGGCGGCCGAGGGCTGGCCGGGACTGTTCTGCCGGTGCGGCGTCTGCGAGCGCGCCAGACAGGCCGGCGGCAAAAACCTGCGGACGCGATCGCAGGCTCTGATTGACGGAAAGATCCTTGTCGACTTCCCCGCGGACACGTACCTGCACATGCTGCGTGACGGGCTGGATCTCCCCTCCATCCACACCCTGATCCTGACGCACTCGCATCAGGATCACTGGTATCCGGAGGATCTGGCGTTCCGCGGCGAGGGCTTCTCCCACGACATCGACGGGATGCTCGACATATACGGCAACGACGCGTGCGCCGCCCGCCTCCGCGCGATTCTTCCCATTGTCGGGCAGGGGATGATGGACGCGATGCAGGCGCGCTACCATGAAGTGACGGCCTTTTCCCCGTTCACGGCGGAGGGCTATACCATCACCCCGCTGCGCGCCCTGCACAACCGCGCCGAAAATTGTCTGATTTATCTGATTGAAAAGGACGGGAAGGCTCTGCTTTACGCGAACGACACGGGCCTGTTCCCGGAGGACACGTGGGAATACCTGCGCGGCAGGCGGCTGGATCTTGTGAGCATGGACTGCACCATGCAGCAGGTGAAGGAGGGCACGAACCACATGGGGATCGAGGACAACGTGGAGCTGTGCGCCCGTCTGAAGGAGCTCGGCTGTCTCCATGAGGGGACAAAGTATGTCGTGACCCACTTTTCGCACAACGGCGGCCTTCTGCACGAGGAGCTGGAGGAGCGCGTGCGCCCGTACGGCTTCCTTGTTGCCTACGACGGCCTGACCGTCGATTTCTGACGCAGGCCGCCGCGCTGCCGGAGAGTCAAACGCAGCGTGTTCGCCGGGGCTTTTTTCGAAAGAGCGCCGTGTGCCGGCGGCACACTCTGCCTCTTTCCTGTACCCGGCCGTGTGATTCCCCCTGCGGGTTATTTGCCCCCAGCTTTTTTCGAAAAACCCCCATTTCGGCAAATTGTAAAGCCGGGAAAGACGTTTCACCGTCTTTCCCGGCTTTTTTACATTACGGTATGAATGCTGCGGTGCGGGTGCTGTGACGTGAGTGCTGTGGTGCGGGTG
>ERZ1673738.2604-NODE-2604-length-22611-cov-5.526467_pt1 | contig 22611 bp, 26 predicted proteins | sample MGYA00580198_ERZ1673738 | MGnify/ENA primary metagenome ERZ1673738 (study PRJEB41218, sample SAMN15661784) | gut metagenome | host: Homo sapiens | place: Canada: London | collected 2015-08-20/2019-03-30 | study: EMG produced TPA metagenomics assembly of...
GCAGAAACGCGCTTGTGAGCAGGAGCTTTTCCTCCACCCGCACCGTCAGCGGGGAGGAGGACACCACGCTGCCGAAGCGCAGCTCCAGCGGCTTTTCTGCCTGCACAGCCTCCACGGCCGCCTGCTTGACGAGTCCCACAGCGGTCTGTGCCATTTTCCTCACTCTCCTTTTCTCAGTTCCAGATTCATCGTGTGCGCCTCGCCGGAAAAAATGTGGCGGGCACTCTCCACCGTGAACACGCCGGAAGCCGGGGGCAGCTCGGCGTGCAGCGACACGCCCGCCCGTACCTGCGGGCTGCCGATCGCCCCCGTCACCGTGATGGACGTCACGGGAGCGTTGTGCGCGCGCAGGATCGATTCGACGAGCGATTGTCCGCCCGTCGGATCCTGCAGCTTTTCAAAGTATTGCAGCACGCCCCAGCGCTCCTGCAGCGATTCGTCGCCGCCGGAGAACAGCTGCCGCACGCCGCGCCGCCCGTCCTCATAGAGCAGCCGCACACGGCTGTACGCGCCCTCGTCGATCGTCTCCTCGCAGCGGTACGCGCTCACCGTGTTCTCGTCTAGAAGTAAAGGCAGCGCGAGGCTCCCCGCGCTTTTGAGGCAGAGTTTCCCGAAATCGTCGTAGAGCACATACCGCCGTCCCGTCGCGCGGTACGTCTCGTCGAGGGCGTTCTCCACCATGTCCCACACCGGCACGTTTTCCTCCGCGCCGATCGGAATCGCGTAGCCTGTCTCCTCAACGTCGCCGAGCGTCAACCGGAAGTCGGCGGCCAGCATCCGCAGCAGGGCGGAGGCCGTCTTGCCCTCGTAGAGCAAGGTGTCGCGGCTGCGCAGGTAGCGCAGTTGGTCGTACGCCGTCACTTCCACGCGGCCTCCCGCCGAGCGGGCGCGCGTAAAGACGTAGCCGCAGAAAAGACCCTCGCCGTCGAGGCGCAGGCTCACCCGCGCCCCCTCGCGCAGCGACGGCGCGCCGTCCTCCTCGAGAGCGGTGAAGGTGAGCGTCCCCGGCGCGCCGCTGCGGTGTGTCTCCCATGTTACCCCGTCCAGCGCCGCGGGTACGAAGACAGTCCCGTCCTGCTCGGCGAGCAGTTCAGCGGCCATGAGCGCGCCTCACGGGATCGTCAGCACCTGACCGGGATAAATCAGGTTCGGGTTTGTGATTTTGTCGCGGTTGAGCGCGTAAATCTCCGTGTACCGCGATCCGTCCCCGAGCAGCAGCTTTGCGATGTTCCACAGGCAATCCCCCTTTTTCACCGTGTACGTTTTTCCCGACGGCGCGCCGGACGTTTCCCGGTCCCCGCCGGACGAGCCGAGCGTCTGGCTCACCGTTTTGACGCTCCAGGGCTTCCACTCGCGCAGCCGCAGTGTCACCCGTACGTCGTCGCCGAGCGTTTCGGCGTCCTCCTCAACCGCGTAGTCCTCGAGCGTAACCGTCAGATTTGTGCCGAAGCGCAGCCCGCCGTCCGGCTGGGTGCGCGAGACGATAAACTGCACGTGACGGCGTTCCGTCTTGAGCCGCTCGAAAAAGTCGAGGTAATAGCCGGGCGGCTGCCGGCCGCTGTTGACGAACGGATAGTACCGCTGCGGGATCAGCGCCTCAAGCTCGACGACGGCGGGAGCGGGAGGCTGCACAAGCGTGCGTTCCTCCCCGCTGAGCAGCCGCACCGTCTCGTTGCGGCTCTCCACCGTCGTTTTGAGCCGTCCGGGCGTTACCGGCAGCAGCACGCCGTCGAGATAGAACCGATAACTCATTTATCCATGCACCCCCTCGGCGGAGCTGTGCAGCTCTCCGGCAAACCGGCGCGCCCACAGTCCCCAGAAATCCTCCGTCCCGCTCTCCTGCGTGTCACGGCGGGCGGCCGAGCGGTTTTCGCCGCCTTTCTCCGCGCCGTCTGGCTCCTCCTTCTTCCCGGCGGGCCGCGGCAGGGAGGTGAGCTGCGCCTCGCCGGAAGCGGGGAGGCCGTTTTCCGGCAGCGCGGCGGAAAAGCGCACACTTTGCTCCGGAGTGTCCGCGAGGGCGAAATCCGATTTCCGCGCTGCCTGTCTCATGGACGCCCACGCCGCCGGAACATCCCCGAGGTTCAAAACAGCGGTGCGGCTCAAAGGCTCCTCTCCGGTTTGCGCCGCGAGGCTGCCGGTCCCCGGCAGGACGGCTCTCGGCCCCCATGCAAGGGCCGGAGACGCGCCGCTCCCGGCTCCTCCCGCCACGGCAAGACCGGATTCCGAGCGTTTCGCAGCCGCGCCGCCCGCATCCCGCATCCGTCCGAGCGCCGGGCTTTGCTCCGCCGTACTCCACGCCGATACGCTGTCCGCCGGCGCGCTCTCCGCGAACGTTCCTCCCGACACGGCGGGCGCTTCCCGCAGGCTTTCCGCAAGCCCGGCTCCCTGCGTCAGAACAAGTCCTGACGCGAGATCAAGTTCCGCGCTTTCCATGGCCGCGCCGCCCGTATCCCGCATCCGTCCGGGCGCCGGGACAACCTCCGCTGTATTCTGCGCCGCGCTCTCCAGGAGCCGCGCGCCCGCACGCAGCGCGTCCTTCGCCGCGGGAAGCGCCGTCCTCTCCGCGGCCCACTGCTTTCCAGCCAGCCGCAGTCCGGCCAGCCTCTCAAGCTCCAGCGCCGTTTTTCTGCTCATCTGCTTCCTCCTTCCTCTACTCCCCGCGCTCCGCGCGGACCTGCAGCGCCGCGAGCAGGAAGGCCCGCTCCCGCCGGTCGAGGGCAAAATACTGCGACGGCGTCAGCGAGAACGAAAACAGGCAGGCATACGCGGCGGCGGCCTCCCCGTCGCCGCCGCGGATCAGTTTTTTGCCTCTTCCACCTCATCCTGCATGGTGCGCGTGAACCCGCACACCTCCTGCACCTTGTCGAGATAAGCGGCATACTCGCCCGCCGTCAGCATGGCGCGCAGAAGCTCCTGCGCCCCGAGAACGCCGTAGCTGTCCTGCAGCGCCCGGTCGTTCAGGTCGGGGTACACGGTGCAGGCCGCGGCGAGGCTTGCGAGGTACTGCCCCGCGTCCGTCTCGCTCATGAACTGCCCGCGCCGCCCCGGCACCGGTACGCACCGCGCGCACGAGCGCCGCAGCGCTTCGTCCTCCGCCGCCGTCAGACTGCGGATCTCCCACCGCTCGGGCTCGCCGTCCTCCCCGAGAAAGCGGGGAGAGACGGCGAAAAAGCCGTGCGAGACGGGAGCCGCGTTCTTTGCCAGAAACGCGCTCAGGCTCATGTTGTTTCCTCCTTATTCCATGCCGTCGAGCACCGTGAAGGTCTCCGGCATCTCAAAATCCTCGAAGGTGAAGCTCAGCTCCTCGTCGAGGTAATCATCGTCCGCGTCAAACCGCGCCAGCACGCCGCCGTCGATGTTGCAGTCCTTGAGGATGACGGTCTGCCGCCCCGCCGAGGAGGTCGGATCGTCGTTCGTCACCTGAATGTCGAAATAGACGTCCTCGCCCGTCGACTTGTAGCGGTACATCAGCTCGCGGAAGATCGACGTATTATAATGAAAGGCGGCCTTGCCGGTTCCCTTCCAGCCGGTCGACTTGTTGCCGCGTCCCGTGCGGCCGAGGATCGGCACGGTGGATTTTTCGCGCTCAAATTTTGCCTCGAGGTTGATCGCCTGCATGAAGCTGTAGCGCTTCTCGCCGATCGTCACGAAGCACTCCGCGAGCGCTGCGGAGACGGTATCCTTTGCGTTCATTGTCAGCATTCGCTATTCCCCCTCTCTCACGCCGCGCCCGCGACGGTGACCGTCATATAGAGCTGCTCCATCGCGCAGACCGGCGTTACCGCGCCGTTCACCACGACGCTCCGCTTCGTCTCCCCCGCCGAGACGGTTACGTCCTCCGGGGAGAAGTTTTCGATCGCCCGCTGGCGCTCAAGCTCCTGGTGGTGCTTCACGATGTCGTTCCACAGGCTGATTCGCCCGGCCTCGTCGTTCGGGATCTGGCCAAGGTAGCGCGTGCAGAACAGGACGGCCACGTCGTTCGCGATCTGGTCAAGGACGCGGACGGTCTGGTTCAGGCCGAAGTCCTCCGAGCGCGCGTTCGTGTACGTCGTGAGCGTGTTGATGTCCGAGAGGACGCGCACCGCGCCGCCCGCAAGGTGGAAAAGAAGCTTGCCGCTCTTCATGCCCTCCTCGAGCTCCGACTGCGTATAGTCCGTGTCCACGGTATACTCGCCGTCGTAGAGCTTGTTGGAGCAGCTCGCGTTCACGGCGCAGCCCGCCGATGCGCCCGTCACCCAGTACACAAGAGCGGGAGCGTCCTCCGCCGCCTCGTTCTCCACGCTGATGACGCCCTCATAATCGGCGGCGGTGCGGTACAGCACCGTCTGGAACTTGACGCCCGACTCCTCGCGCATGCGGCGCGTGAAGGAGACGAAGAGATTGTTGATCTCCTCGTCCTCCGAGGCGCAGCCGAGCGTCTGGAAGGTGTACGGCTCAATCGCCCGGAGGAAGGCTTCATAGTCGGCCTTCTCCGCCGTTTTGTCCGTGCCGCCGGTCAGCGGTTCGCCCGCCGTGGCCGCGAGGGCTTCGTCTGTAAAGGTGACGAGATCGTTGTCCTGAAGCTCCTCGGCAGTGCTGACCGTCTGCACGTCGGCTTCCACGCCGTCCACCACTGTCGCCACGTCGAACTGTTCACCGTTCTCGCGGATCACGATTTGAATTGCGTTGCCGCCCGTGCCGCCGTATCGTGCCGAGGCATGCGCGCTGTGCGCCTTCTCCCCACCCGCCGGACGGTAAAAGAGAAGCGTCTCGGCTCCGCGCAGTACCTCGCGCACCGGCCGCAGCGCTTCGCTGTCCGCGGAGCAGCCGAAAAGCCCGAGAGCCTCCTGCTCAAAGTAGTCGGCCTTCACGCTCGTCACCACGCCCTCCGGACCGTAGGGCAGCGTGAGCAGCAGAGCCGCCGTGCCGCGGTCGGAAAGCTCCGCCGAGGCGCGGGCCGCACTGACAAAATTGATATAGGCTCCCGGCAGCACTTTGTTCTGCGCCGTAAAGCCTCCTCCGCCAAATGCCATCTGTCATTCCTCCGTTTCTTGTCGTTCGATGAAGGGACGCTCCCGCCGGAAGCGCCCCTTGTCCGTACAATCGCCTGCCTCCGCGCCGACCGCAGGTCCGTGCAGGCTCAGTCTGCACATAGAACGAGTTCCTGCAAAATGCTGTCCATCGGCTCGCCGGGGGCTTCGCTCTGCGAGAGAACGACGGCGTACCGCGCCGAGACCTCCGTCTGCTCCTGTCCGTTCTCCCCCGCAAGCTGCGTCCCGCGCAGCAAGGTTCCGTCAGGAAGCTCCACGACGGAGAGCGCCCGCGTCAGCCGTTCCAGCGTTTCCCGCAGCTCCTCATTGTCCCGCGAAAGATAATTCGCTGTCACCGTGAGCGTCAGTTCCTCCCGTCCGAAGGGCAGCGGGCGGCGGTTCGCGACCCTCGCCTCAAGAAAAACGCAGGGCCGCTTCACTCCCTGCTCCTCGCGGCCGAGGTAGACAGCCGTCCCCTCGCCAAATACGCCGCGCACTGATTGCGCCGTGCCCTCGAGCAGCTCCTGCACCGCCATGTGGTTTCCTCCCTTCTACGCGATCTCGTCCCACAAAGCGAGAGCAATCTCCTGGTGCGAGCCGTACACGGCGGGCTGGCCGCTGCGCGCGTACACGCGCGTCATGCCGCGGCCCTCCACCGTGATTTTCGAACCCGCCGGAATTTCCCGCTCCGGCGCGAGAAAGAGCTTCACGCTCTGCTCCGCCTCGGACCACAGCCCGGCTTCTCCCGCCGCCTCCAGTCCCGAGAGCGTCTGGCTGCTTGCGCCGGAAAACGAGAGGCGGCACGGCTCCCCGGAGAAAAGCTCCTCCTCGCGAAACCGCGTGACCGCGCCGTCCTCGTACGGCACACGCACCGTCACCGTTGCCGTGCAGTCGTACAGGCTCTCAATCGCTTCCCGAACGCTCACCAGATCAGCCTCCTCCACCGCGTGCAGTCACGGCGCGCCCCGTCGATGAGGTCCTCCGCCAGGCGGCGGCGCATCGCCGGAGGCGCGTTCTCCTCCGAAAACTGCACCTGCGTGTCGCCCTCTTTCACTGAGACGGCCTCCCCTCCCCCGGCGGAGGACGCGCCGGGAAAGAGCAGATAATAGCCCGCGGCGAGCGCGCCCGTCTCCTCGAGCAGGGAGTCGGGCGCGAACGTCCCGCCGCACAGGTTCATCACCTCGCAGACGGCGCGCTCCGCGGCGGTGAGGAGATCGTCCTCGCGCACCTCGGCCCCCGCCGCCGTGACGTAGGCGCGGGCGCGTTCCGCCGCCTGCTGTGCCGTCACGGGCTGGCTCATGCCTTCACCTTGATTTTGCGCATGACGCCCGCGGCCTTCGTCGCCTTGAGCGCCACCGCGGCTACCATCTCGACCTCGCCCGTCTTCACCGCGCCGGCCGTGCGGTAATCCGGCAGCCACTGGCGCACCGGGCACACGCCCGCCGGGCTGACGGCGTGGAAGCCGTCGAGGCCGAAGCGCACCGCGTAAAGCGACGTGCAGCCGGTGTCGCCCGAGTCAAGGATCGGGACGATCGGGTCGTTCGTGCCGGGCTTCGCGCCGAGATCAACAAGCGGGATGGAGCCGTACTGTTCCACCTGCTGGCCGAAATCGTTGCGGGTTGTCTGGTACATTCCCGCCCGGCGGGCGCAGGCGCGCAGCTTCGCAATCAGCTTGGTGTTGCCGCCGATGAAGTCCGGCGCGCCGTCAAGCCCCATCAGGAACTCGTCGAGAGCGTCGAGGAAGTACATATAGTTGGTGTCGATGAGCTGCGAGGTCGAGAGATCGATCGCCGTCTCCGGGATAAATTCCGTGGAGGAACCGGTCAGCGCTTTTTCCAGACCGTCGAAGGCCTTGGAATCGGTGTCGGAATCGCCGTTGATCACCGTGTCGGTGAAGAGGGCCGAGGCCGCCTTCACCTTCTGCGCCATCTGGAAGCTCACCTCGTTCGCCGCGCCGCCGAGATCGGCAATCACGCGGTCGATCTGGAACGCGCCGCCGAAGATCTTGAGGTCCACCGAGTGGCGTTCCTTCGCGGCCTCCTGCGGGGTGTATTCCTTGTTCAGCTCGCGGAACTCAGCCGTCGGCTGGGTGATGACGCGCGTGTAGCTGTACGTCATCGTCGACCCGCCGCCGGGCTGAGCCACGCAGTCGTCGAACGGAATCCGGTCGAGCAGAAAGCTCGACTTGCGGAATTCGTCGATTACCAGAGGGGAAAGCTTGTCCTGCAGGCTCACCTTTGCCTGTTCGAGTGTTACTGCCATGTTTCATCCATCCTTTCCTTATTCGTCGTCGTCCGTCTGCATGCTCTGCTCAATGGCCTGCGCCAGCGTGAGCGCCTGCCCCGCACCGCCCTCGCCGGGGGAAAGCCCCTCCGCCGGGCGGAAGCCGGAAATCTGCGGCGCTTCGCTTCCCTCGAAGAGGAACGCCGCGTCCTCCCTGCCCTTGAGAGAGGCAATCTGTTCGGCCAGACCGGGCAGCGTCCCGTCCTCTCCGGGAACAGCGTCCCCGGGGAGATCGATGAGCGCGCCCGCGGCTTTGAGATTCTTCGCCCCGGCCTGCGCGAGAGCCAGGAACACGGCGTGCTCCCTCCGCTCGCGGGTCAGGGCGGCCTCCCACTCGCCGCGCGCCTGATCGAGCTCCCGCCCGAATGCCTCGGCCACCTCCTGCGCCGTCTCCGGCGCAAGTCCGAGCTCCTGTAAAGCCTCCTGATTCATGTCGCTTCTCCTTTCTCAGAATCGGAAACCGCCTGCTCCCGCCGCAGCCTGCCGAGCTCACGCTGCACGTCCTCGACCCATGGGTGCTGCTCGAGCAGCGTCTCACGGGAGAGGAGGTCAGCCGATCCGGCCACATCGGCGATCACCTGCGATTCGTTCACAATGGTGTCGCGGTTGAACACGAGCGACGCTTCCGTGTTTTTGACGGGTACGCCCCGCGCCGCGAGACACGCGGAGGCCAGCGGGACGAGCTCCCGGAACATCAATTGCAGCTCCGCCTCGAGCATGTCCGCGTCGAGGTCAATGTCGCTGAACACGGAGCGCAGATTCATCTCGTTCGGCGTTCCGGCGGCGCGCAGATCCTTCGCGTCGTAGCCCCGCGCGTTCTCAACGAGGGCGCGCTTCAAAAGGTCGAGCACCGCCTTGTAGTTCTCCCCGTTCACCTCGAGGGAGAGCGTTCTCACGTCGCCGCCCGGCGCTCCCGCGTCGCTGCGCACCTTCACGGCCCCGTAGGCCGCGAGGTTGCGGCGGAACTCGCCGAGGTTCTGCCCGTCGTAGTTGACGAGCACGAGAATCGTGTTGCGCGGATCCTCCTGCATGCCGTTGACAAAGTTCGAGAGGATGAGGTTCACCGCGTCCTGCAGCGACTTCACCCGCTCGAGGAGCGAAACCTCCGCCGGGCCGTTCTTCACGGCGAAAAGCGGGATCGTCTCCCAGTTGTACGCGAACGCCCGTCCGCCGAGCGAGACCGTGAGATACGGCAGGTGAAACGGCTCGTCCGGCACGAGCGCGCGCCCCTCCCGGCGAAAGCGGAACACGCCGTCGCGGGTGTAAAGCTCCGCGTACCCGGCCCGCGTCCTGCCGCGATCCGTGTGCTCCTCGCGTTCCCAGACGCGCAGCGCCCCGTCGAGCTCCGTGTGGTCCTCGTCCGCCCAGAAGGGCAGCACCTCCCACGGGCGGAAGCGCCGCAGCCGCAGGCCGCCCGTCCCGTCCGGGCAGGCAAAGAGCCACCCGCAGCCGCCCGCGAGCGCGTCATGCGCCGCCCCGCGCAGGGCGCGGAAAAACCCCGGACCGAACACGCCGCGCAGCGCGGCGGCCCAGTCCCTGTCCTCGCTCACCACCACCGGCGGCCTGCCGAGCAGATAGTTGACCTTCTGGTCGAGCAGGCGGGCGTACTGGTTATCCGTCAGACGCGCGTTCGGCAGGTTGGTCACCTCCACAGGCGCGCCCTCGGGGCCGATTACCGTGCGCTTGCGGCGCAGGATTTGCTGCTCGCCGCGGTAATACAGCTCCCCGAGAAGCTGGCGGCGGCGCGCGGGCGAGGCCTCCCAGTCGCGCAGCTCGCGCGCGAGGAAGCCCGCCTCCCCCAGCCCGCCCGCCGCCAGCCGCTCGGGCGGGAACGCAAACGCTCCCGTTTTCACCATGGCGCTCCCCCCTTTCCAAACTCATGCTGCCTGTCTGTCATGCTGTCTCCTCCCGTCCTTTCCTGTTTTTTCGAGGAAGTTTTTTGGCCCCGTCCCGCCGCGAAAACCCGCACCCCTTCGCCCCTCACGCGAAGCTGAACGTGTCCCCGCGCAGAATGGTCCGCACGAAATAACGGATCTCATCCATCGCGTGGTCGTTCTCCTTCACGGGCCGGTCCTCGCCGCTCTGCTCATCCCAGCGGTAGAGCGAAAACTCGCGCAGCGCGCCCTCGCAGCAGTCGCAGACGGCGATTCTGCCCTCGTGCAGAGCGGCGGCGGTATCGCGGATTCCGGCGAGGACAGCGTTGTCCGCCGGACGCACGGGCCATTTGCTGCGCCGCCGCAGCGCCGCGAGAAAGCTTGCCGCCGAGGGATCGACGACCACGGCCTCGAGCCGCCTGCCGCCCGCGAGCTTTTCGAGCTCGTCGCAGTACTCCTCATCGGTGAGCTGCACACGGCTCTCGCGCCCGCTGTGATAATACTCCGCGAACCGGTACCACACGCCGCTGCAATAGCCCCACAGCCCCATCGAGCACGGGTTGAGCGTGCCGTAGTCGACGGAGACGGCAAAGCGCGTGTACTCGCGCGGCTCGTCCGGCACGACGCCCTCGCCCTCGGCGGCCCGCGGATAGACAAGGCCTTCCGCGGCCACCCATTTGCCGAGGATATACCGGTCGTAGAACACGCCCGAGAAGCTCGCCTTGGCCCGTTCGATGGCCTTGCGGCTCAGGCCGGGGTTGTCCTCCAGCAGAAAATGCAGCCGCTTGACCCCGCGTTCCTCCGCTTTGCAGATCCATTCACGGTAAAACCAGTGCGACGGCGAAGCCGGGTTGCAGTTGAACCAGAGCTTCGCGCTGTCAACGCTCAGCGTTCGCGTGACGGCCTGCTCCACAAACGAGCGCGGCATCAGGGCCGTCTCGTCGAGGAGGACGCCCGCGAGCGTCATGCCCTGAATGAGCATGTAGCTTGATTCGTCTCGCCCGCCGAAAATGTAGAAGCTGTTTTTCTTCCCGCGGTACTCCGCCGTCAAAAGCGAGAGCGAACGCGCGTACCGCAGCTTATACTTTTCCGCCACGCTCCGCAGCGCGAGCACAGGCTCGACGATGTTTCGCTCCGCGGAGCGCACCGTCTTTCCGCACAGCGCGAAGTTCATGCCGGAGAAGCCGTGCATCGCCCACTCGAGAAAGGCCGCCGTCATCAGGACGGTTTTGCCCGTTCGCACGGCACCGTCGCAGATGAGCGCGCTGTACGGCTCGTGGATGAACCGGAAAATCTCGAGCTGCTTTGGGGAAATCCGCTCAAACCTCACGCTCTACCGCCTCCGCCAGCGCCGCGAAGAGATTGTCGTCCTCCTCCGCCGCCGTGTCCGGAGCACCCGGCTTGTCGCGCCAGCGGTCGGGCCGTCTGTTTTTGAGCCAGAAGACCTGCGCCGTCGTGTTGCCCGGTACGTGAACCTCCTCCTCGGCGGTTTTCAGCTCCTCGCGCTCGCGCACCTTCTTCCCCGTCGCGGGGTCGTAGTCCACACATTTGACCTTGTACGTCTTCATAACGGGCTTGTCGTAACCCGTCGCCTTGTAAAGCAGGGCGGTCTCGACGTCCCACGCCGCGCCGCGCCCGCGCCGGATCGCCTCGTCGAGCTTCTCCAGAGCGCGCCGCCACCGCCGCAGCGTGCGCTCCGGCACGCCCATGTGCCGGGCAATCGAGCGGTCGTCCTCGCCGTCACGTGCCCAGCCCTCCACAAGCCGAAGGCCCTCCTCGCCCGTCCAGAATTCCTTTCGCCTCGTCATACTCTGCGCTTTTTCTCCTCCTTCCGGCGCTGCTTCCCGCCCGCGAAGGGGCACGAAGGAAGCACGCAGAAATTCACCCCGGTCATCCATTTGGGGTTATAGATACATTTGCCGTTCCGGCAGCAGCTCACCGCTTTTCCCTCCTTTCCCGGAAGAAAAGAAGGAACCGCGGGCCTTGCGGCCCCGGCTCCTCCCTGCTTTCCTGATTGTAACGATATCACACGGCAAGCGTGACATACCATGACACGGGGCGACATTCCCTGCCATCTTTTCAAAAAAACTTTTCAATCCTCCACCTCCCCTCCCGATTCCCCACTTTTCTTTCCCTGTACTCCACAGAATCTTCCGCTGCTTCCCATTTTGGCCTCTCCTGTGATACGGTCCTCCATTTTCCTCCCGTTTTCTCCCTTTTTATTGCGTCCGGCGGGAGAATCCCCCACCGCCCCGACGCGGATCTGTCTTTATCTCCCTTTTTGCCGCGTCCGGCGGGAACATCCTCCGGCCAAAATGCCGCGCTCCGGCAGAGCAGCTTTCGGCCGCCTCCGGAAAAAACGGACATAACAAAAACCGGAAGCCCTCAGGCTCCCGGCTCTTTTCGGTTCTGTCCAAATCCGGTTATACCGCGCGGGGAAGCACCCGGGGTTCGGACAACCGTTCGCCGTCCTCCTCCAAAATGCGCTCCACCTGTGCGAGCGCCGCCATGTGCAGCCGCTGGATCTGCCGCTCCGAGTACCCCATGTGCTCCGCCGCCTCCGCCCAGGTGAAGCTGCACTGGTAGTACAGCCGCAGCACCTCCGTGAGCCGCGCGTCGTTCAGCCGACCGAGCACATCCTCCTGCCGTTCGCGCAGCGCGTGCGCCCGCTGCCTTGTCCGCTCGATCGCGGCTTCCAGCTCCGCGAGCTCGCACGCGCACGCTTCCACCCGGCTTGAGCCCTGCTCCTGCACGCGCGCTCCGCCGAGGCACTTTGTCGTGCGCTCCGCCGTTTCCTGCCAGCGCCGCAGCTGCTCCATGCGGATTGCGAGCTCCCGGGCCGCCTCCTGCGGCTCGCGCAGAAACCGCCGCGCCTCCTCATACCTCCTGATTCCCGCCATCGCGACTCCTCCCCTTCTGTTGAATTTGGTCAACTCAATCGCAATATTAGAACATATGTTCTGTCTTTTGCCCCCATTATACGCGCCAAGTCATCTTATGTCAACCCCTGAAAGTAAAAAAATTCCAGTGAAGCCAAAGCCCCACTGGAACAAGCGAAAAAAACTTCCGATTTGTAATTTTCTATATTTTTATACAATTTGTATTTTCTTTTGCGGCATGCTCCCCTCCGGCTTATTCAGGAAGTCTCTTGCCCCGCCGGTTTGTTCAAGAGCCCTTCCCCCTCCGCTGGCTTAGTTCAGAAATCTCCTTTCCCTCGCCAGCTTGCTCAGGGACTCTCTTCCCACGCTCCCTTAGCTCAGGAATATTCCCCCTCCGCTGCCTTGTTCACAAGCCCTCTTTTCCTCGCCGGCTTTCTCAGAAAACCTCTCCCTCCAATGCCTCAGCTCAGGAAAATCTTTCTCCCCGCCGGTTTACTCAGAAATTCCCTTCCTCCCCCGCCGGCTTGACGCGGCGATAACCGGAGGCGTCCCGTTCGAGGAGATGTTCGCCGATCATGTCGCGGCGGATGGTGCAGAAATCGTCGTGAAATCCGGCGATGATCAGGTTGACCTCCCGCTCGGGGTAGGTTTTGCCGTACGCAAATTGCTCCGCAATAACCTCCAGCACAATGCGGCGCTTTTTCTGCTGGGCGGGGATGGATTTGAGCTTCCCGTACTCGAAAAAGGCGTCGATCACCTTCTGACGGTATTTTGCGTCCCGCTGCTTCTGCAGCTCCGCCTCGTCGGACTGCTCCTGCAGAATGGAGAGCAGCGTCACGTCAAAGAGCGCACGGTTGAGCGAATAGATCGTGTAATACTGGCTTTTCCGCGAAGTCACCGCGCCCGCCTCGGCCAGCTTTTTCAGGTGGAAGGAAACCGTGGGCGGAGACACGTTCAGACGCTCCGCCAGACGCTCCACATACATGTCCTCGATCGCGAGAGATTTGAGAATCTGCAGCCGCGATTTGTCGGACAGACACTTAAACAGGCGAATGGCCTCCGTCTCGTTCACGCTCTTCCCTCCCAGACCTCGGCAAATTTTGTCTGCACCTTCCGGGCGGCGTTTCGCTTGATGCTCTCAATCCGCATTCTTTCCGCGTCACCGTGCAGGCGGGCTTTCTCGTAGGCCGCGTTCCAGCTTGCCGTAATCTGCTCCGCGCGCTGCAGGAAAAACCGCCTGACCGCGTCCGCGTCGCCGCCGCTCTGCTTCACGGCAGCCGCCAGAACCGTGCGGAACACATCGTAAATGTTCGCCCGGATCTTCTCGAAGTCGGCCTCGTCCGCGCGGTCGTCGGCCTGCAAGGCTTCCCGCCGTTTCATGCAGTCCGCGATCTGCTCCCCGAACCACCCGTTCATTTTCATGAGCTTTTCTTCCATGGTATTCTCCTTTCTCCGTTTCGTGTCAAAATACAGCGGACGGCATGCCGTACCGTGTGAGGCCGTTTGGCCCTTCTACAATATGATTATATATTGATCAAATTAAAAAGTCAATATTGATTAGATATATATTTAATTAAATTTAGCTTTCCCCCGCGTTCCGGAGGCCTTTGTCGCCTGCGAAACGCCGTTTTCCGCAAAAAGGACGCAAAAAAACGCCAGTCCGGCAAATCGTCGGATTGGCGTTTGAAGACGCGGAAGCGGTTTTCTCCGCTCTGTGCGGCAGAACAGGACACGGCGCACAAGCCCGTCCGATCCCGCCCGCACACCGCGGGCACAAGTCAGACGGAAGTCCCGCCGTTCAGCCGCACATTCAGCTTGACGGCAAGGGTGCGCAGCGGTTTCCAAAGCACAAGCGTGAGAAGCGTGTTGGAAGCGCAGTGCACAAGGTCGAAGGGAATTCCGGAAATCCAGTAGGAAACCCCTCCCGCGGGGCCGCCAATAAAAAAATACGGGATGGCGCACAGGAAGCCAAAGGACAGCCCGAACGCCCCGGCGAGAGCCGCCCACACGGAAGCCGGCCGTTCTTTTTTCCGCAGAAGCAGGGCGGCGAGGGCGAGGAGCGGCCAGATGTAGAGATAGCTGAGCCACCACAGGCCGAAGCCGTAGAAAATGCCTTCCAGCAGGAGGAATCCCGGCAGAATCAGGGGCAGGAGGCGGGGAAACGACACCGTATACCACAGGATCAGGACGGCGCACAGATGTACGTTCGGCAGGACGGACAACGCCACCTGCTGCACAAACAAAATCGCCGTCAGAAGGGCGGCAAACGCCAGCTCCATCACCGAACGCTTCATCTCACCAGCCCACCATCAGCGTCAGCTCGAAGTGATCGCCGTCGGCGATCGGCGTGGCGTCAACGCCCGTGTCCACCTGTCCGCCCTCCTTGGTGACGCACCACCACTCCTGTTTGGCGTCATCGGCGGTGATTCCGTCCACCGTCAGGAGGAAAAGGCCGTAAGCGCTCTCCTCTCCCTCGACCATTTTTTCCTGTTCCAGCGCGCCGCGCAGATACTCCGCGTCGGTTTGGATGGTGTGAGTCTGTACCGTCTCGCCCCCGGCAATTACCTCGACGGTGACGGTTTTGGCTCCCTCCACGGTCTGCGGCCGGAACGTGAGGTAGATGCCCGCGAGCAGCGCCGCCGCGCAGAGCAAAACCGCGAGACCGAGGAGCGCTTTCCTTTTTTGCTTCATGTTAAAAGAACATTCCTTTCGTATACGATTCCATAAACACCGGGTCCGTGGAGAGATCCACCGTCTCCGCGCCGAGCGCCATCTTCTCGCTCTCGCTCCGCAGCGCCGTGTCGAGCAGCATCATGGCCGCCCCGTCGAGCGAGGCGTTTCCGACCGCGCGCGTCCGGCCTGTCATCTCCTCCGGAATCAGGCCGATTTTCCCCGCGCTCTCCAGATTGAGATAGCTTCCGAACCCGCCGGCCACAATCAGCTCCGCCACCTCGTCCCAGCGCAGACCCGCGTGGTGTGCCAGCGTCCGCATTCCGGCGCAGACCGCGCTCTTCGCGAGCTGAATCATCCGCACATCCTTCTGCGTCAGGGAGACGGCCCCGCACAGAACCGCCGGGTCGTCCTCGAGGTATCCCGTTTCGTCGAGCAGCTCGAGCTCCAGAAGGCAGGCCACCGCGTCCACCACGCCGCTGCCGCAGATCCCCTTCGGCTCCCCGCCGCCGATCACATGCGCGGCGAGCGCGCCGTCCTCCACCCGCAGGTGGTCGACCGCCCCGTCCGCGCCCTGCATGCCCATCGAGAGACCCGCGCCCTCAAACGCCGGTCCTGCCGCCGTCGAGCAGCAGCGCAGCGAGCCACCGTGCCACAGCGCCATCTCGCCGTTCGTCCCGATGTCCGCGAGCAGCTGTGTCTGCTCCGAGCGGCACAGCCCGCTGGCCGTAATCGCCGCCGTGATATCCGCACCCACAAAGGCGGAGATGCACCGGGGAAGGTACACGGCCGCCCCTTCGCCGATCGGCAGGCCGAGCGAGGAGGCCGGCGCTTCGCAGCCGAAGAGGCGATCCGCCTCAAACGGCGCGCGGGACAGGGCGTCCGGCGCGCTGCCCGTGAGCAGATACAGCATCGCCGTGTTTCCGGCGATCACCGCTCCGTCGATTTCCTCCGTGCGAATCCCGCACTTCTGCGCCAGCTCGCCGAGCAGCGACGCAATCCCCTCACGCACGACGGCGGCAAGCTCTTCCCTCTTTCCGTCCATCGAGGCCTGAATGCGCGAAATCACATCCGCGCCGAAACGGCTCTGCGGGTTCATGCGTCCGCCGGAGGCCAGCAGCTTCCCCGACGCATCATAGAGCCGCGCGGCGATCGTCGTGGTGCCGAGATCCACCGCCGCCCCGATCCGGGAAAAGGCGGGGCGCACCGCGGCGGTCTGTCCTGCGCCGCCCGTCTCGATCGCTTCCCCGGAGGAGACCGCCAGCTCCGCCTCGCAGTCTCCGAGCACAAACGTGCGGCAAGCGAGGCGCACCCCCGCCGCAAGCTCCTCTTCGGACAAAAGCAGCCTTTCCTGCCCGTCCGGCTCGCTGAGCGCGCCGCGGGCCGTCACACGGCATTTGCCGCACCGTCCCAGCCCGCCGCACGGCCACGAGACCGAAACTCCCGTCTGCGCGAGCGCGTCGCCGAGACGAACGCCCGCCGGGATTTGATAGGGATTTCCGTTGACTGTCAAGACCGGCACTGCCATTCCTTCCTTTCTCTCTCAGGCATTCCGCGCAGCGGAAAGGAGCCGGGTCCCTGCGCCCATCTCCCTCACGGGACTTTTCCGGCGCGGCCCCGGCTCCTTTCCGTTCGCCCGCCGCCGGAGGCCCGGCCTGCGCCGTCCTCTCCGCCCGCGGAGCGTTTCCTTTTCTCCCCAAAACACAGCCGCGCCCCGGCCGGGCCCGGCTTACGGCGTAAACAGCAGCGCCCCGAAATAGGTGACGGTGTTGGCCCCGTTGATGTATTTCATGCCGCACAGCCTTGCGAGCTGCGACACGTTGACGCCGTAGGTCTCGAGCGAAGCCATCGCCAAATCGGGATGGCGGCACGGCTCATCCGTCCGCTTCGCGCAGACGGGGCAGACATGACAGCCACCCGCGCCGAGGTGCAGCGCGTCGGAAAATCCGCACGACGCAAACACGGGACGCAGCTTTTCGGACACCACGCTGTGCGCGTGCGCCGCCTCCATCATGCCCTCAAAATCATAGCTGTCCTCGAGCTGGCCGATCGTCTGGTAGACGAGAGCATAGCGGAACGACTTCGCCCGCTCAATCAGCTCGTCGATCGGGCCCGCGTCCGGCGGACACATCCAGCACTTGCCGTAGTTGCCGCAGGCGTTCGACTCACAGGCCTGGCGGAAGGCGGGCTCAAACTGGATCTCCTCCACCTTCGCAAGCCCGGCCCGGCAGCCTGCCGCTTCCACGCGGGCAATCAGCTCCGAAAAATCCTCCATGGCCGTTCCTCCGTCAGGGCTTCCAGTGGTTCGCAATCTCCTCGCGGATGATCGCGATAAAGCGCCTGACCTTTTCCTCATCGTGGTTGATCGTGTAAACGTCCCGCTGGGTGAACTCAAGCTCGCAGCCCTGCGCCGCCCGGAGCGTCTTGCGGATATGCTCGCGCAGACCCTCCTCGTCGAGCGTCTCGCCCACGCCGAGGAAATTCGGGCTCGGCTTGCGGTGGAAAATCGTGCGCCGGCCGCGCAGGTTTTCGCCCATGACCTCCTCGTTGCACCACGGCGAGCAGCTCACCTTGCGCAGGTTTTCGAGCGTCCCGACATACTTCCACACCGGGTCGACCGGCTCGCAGCAGCCGTAGGAGAGCAGGCCGTAACACTCCGCGACCTTTTTGTAGTAGGGGAAGATAAACTCGCCGTACATGTCGGGCGAGATGCTGACCGTCTCCTGCGAATCCATGAAGCCCCACACGTCGCCGGGGCCGGAAACGGAATCGGACGGCAGCTCCGTGGTAAAGCAGCGGCTTCCCTGACCGACAATCTGATGGCCGGTCGTCGGCAGCAGCTTCTCCTTCGCGAGGAAATCAAAGTACTCCAGATAATCGTCCGTCAGCTGATCCATCATTTTGTGGAACAGCTCCGGATAGTCGTACATCGCGAAGCACATGTTCTCCATGCCCATCAGATGCACAACGTCCTGCGTGGGAACGGCGTAGAGGCCGTTCATCACCATGCGGGGCGGCAGAATGTCGCCGAAAATTTCCTGCGCCCTGTCAAAGTCGGCCTGCGTACCGGCGCGGTCGACGCCCCAGGTGGACTTGCCGACCTTGTCCCAGTCGTCCTCCAGGTCGCTGACAAGGTATTCAAAATGATGCCCGACAGCGTTCTCGCCGGAAGCGAATGTGCGCTTGATTGCATGGCCGAAGGGGGTGAAGCCCGCGTGCCAGTACACCGGGAAATAGTCCGGGACGACCCAGTCGTCGTCGAACAGCGTCAGATTGAGGAAATTGCGGTAGAGCGCCGTTTCGAGCGCGCGGCCCTCCTCGCTCTCGCAGCGCAGCCGCTGCGGGATCACCTCCTGCTCGAAGGTGTCCAGCTCCACATGCACAATCGGGCGCTCGCCCCGGAAATCGTTATGCCGCTTCCACAGCTCCACGCGCGCGAGGTTCTTCTCGCTGTTTGCGGCTTCGAGCTGCTGCCGCGCGGCTTCCCGGAGGATCTCCCTGTCCTTCTGCAAAATCACGGTCACACCGCTCCCTTATCACTGTAATACTCCGCCACAGCGGCGAAGAAGGCGTCAATATTCTCCCATTTCGACAGCGGCGGAATGTCGCAGCCGGAGGAGATCACAAAGTTCGGATAGCCTCCGCATTTGGCAAGCAGATCCAGCGTCGCCTTGCGGATCGACTCCGGGGTTCCGTTGCGGAACTCGCCGGCCGGGTCGATGTTGCCCATCGTCACGGTGTCCGACGGGACAAGCGCAAGCGCGTCGGACATGTCGATCGCGTTGCCGAAGTGGTACGCCGCGGCTCCCGTCGCGAGGATCGAGTCCATCATGCGGAGCACGGCGTTGCCGCAGTTGTGGTAGACGACGAGGAAGCTGTCGTCCTGCACGGCCTCGACAATGCGGCGCACATACGGCTCGGAGAACTCCTCCGCGAGGGCGGGCGAGAGCAGGCCCGTCACCGGCTCCGCGATGACAACGCCGTTCGCGCCGAGCTCCTTGTAGGCCCGGCAGTACTCGACGAGGAACTGCGTCGCCTTCTCCATCACGGTGTGCACCATGTCGGGCTCATCGTAGCAGTCGACCATGATCTCCGTCACGTCGAGCAGACGCGCCGCCAGCGAGAACGGGCCAATCACGCCCGCGAACACCGGGCGATCGGTGATGCGCTCCAGCGCCTTTTTCATCGCCTCGAGGTAAATTCCCGTTCTGCCCGCGCCGACGGCCGGGACGGCGAGGGCGTTGGCCTCGTCCTCGTCCGTGACAAGCGCGCCCGTCACGGTGGGGACCTCGTCGTCCGAGACACGGATCGTCGCGCCGAAGCACTCCGCCTCGAGCGAGAGATCCATCAGGCTCACGGCGGCGGCCGCGTCCGTGCGCTCCGCCACCAGAGCCATGCCTCTGGCCTGCGCCTCGCTGTCGGAGATCAGCTCACGCACGCTGATCCCCATGAGCTGCACTGCCGGGAACGAGAGCACCGGCATCGCTTTTTTCACGGGCGACTCGCGCATTGCGTCGAGCCACTCTCTCATATTTCGCTTCATGCGTTCCTCCTGTCAGGCAGAGGCCTTGCAGAACGCCACGGCGGCGTCCGCCGCGCTGGCCGCGTCGGGGGTGTAGCAGTCCGCGCCGATCTGATCGCAGAACGACTGCGTGACAGGCGCGCCGCCGATCATGATCTTGACCTTGTCATGGATACCGGCCTCGTTGGCCTTCTTCACGACGTTCTCCATCTCGCACATCGTGGTCGTCAGCAGAGCGGAGCAGCAGATGATCTGGCAGCCCTGATCGATGGCCGTCTGAACGTACGTCTCCGGAGCGACGTCCGTGCCGAGGTCGATGACCTCGAGGCCTTTGCCCTCCATCATCATCTTCACCAGGTTCTTGCCGATGTCATGCAGGTCGCCGCGCACGGTGCCGATGCAGACCTTGCCCGCCGCCACGACGCCGGCCTCGGCCATCAGAGGCTTGAGCAGGGCCGCGCCCATGTTCATGGCACGCGCCGCCACGAGCACCTCAGGCACAAAGACTTCGTTGTTCTTGAATTTCTCGCCGATGACGCTCATGCCGCTCAGCAGGCCCTCGTTGAGGATCTGCTCCACCGGAATTCCCTCGTCGATCGCCTGCTGCACCAGCTGCTTAACGATCTTGGCCTTGCCCTTCTGCAGGTTCTCGGAAATGTCGTTCAGAATGCTCATTGTGTTGTCTCCCTTTCCAATCCAAAATGCAGGCTCCCGCCCGTTTGTCTTCAATATAGTCCTTTGCCCGGAAAAAACCTTGTACAAAACAAATCTTTTTGGTATTATTTTGCACTCTTTCTTGACACTCCATTTTTTGCGCTCTACAATGAAGGCAGACGGCCCGCGGGGCGCGCGGATCCGGCAAGACGGAGAAAAAGGGCGCGCGGCGCGGCACAAAGCGGCGGGGATAAAACCGGGACAAGGCCGGAACAAAACCGGGACAGGCCCCGGTTCAAAGCGCCGAACACGGGGAAGGGAGGCGGCCTCCATGCGGGAGGAAGCGTTTGACAGGAAGCTGGCGGAGGAATGCGCGCGGGCGTTCTCGCTCTCGACGGGTCTCGGCTGCACGCTCTCGGACAAGGAGGGCGCGGTTTTCGCGGACTACGGCTACAGCTGCGAGCAGTGCCGTCTCTGCGAGGTGACGGGCGGCACGCGCGTGGGCTGTATCCGCGCGCACATTTACGGCATGACGGAGGCCGAGCGCTTCGGCGGCAAGTACATTTATTTCTGCCCGAAGGGGCTGACGTGCTTCGTCTCTCCGATTCTGAGCGAGGACGGAGCGCAGGCCAAGATCACCGTCGGCCCGTTCATCATGGTGGAGCGGCAGGATTTTATCGACTGCGAGCTCATCGAAAACGCCCGCCTGACGGGCGAGACGCTCGAGCGCGCAATCGCCGTCGTGGAGGAGGTTCCCCTCGCTCCGCCGGAGCGCGTCAACCAGCTCTCAACGCTGCTCTTTATGGCCGTGGGCTTTCTCAACAACGTATCGGCGGAAAACCGCCTGCTGCAAAACCGCCGTTCGGACGCGATTCAGGGCCAGATCACGGCTTATATTCAGACGCTCAAGCTGGACGGCAGCACGCCCGACTATCCCTTTGATCTGGAGCACCGCCTTTTGCAGAGCATCAGCCGGCAGGACCGCGAGGAGTCGCAGAGGCTGCTCAACGAGCTTTTGGGAGCCATTCTCTTCGCGGACGGAGGCAACCTCGAACTCGTCAAGTCGCGCGTTTACGAGCTGCTTGTCCTGATTTCCCGCACGGCCATCAACAGCGGAGCCAACCCGCACCGCACGCTGCGCCTGAGCCAGGACTCCCTGCAGCGCCTCGCGGGCTTCCGCACGATCGACAGCCTGTGCCTCTGGCTCTCCGGTACGCTCAACGGCTATATGGACGAGCTCTTTACCTTCGCCGACGCGAAGCATGCCGACGTCATTCACCGCTGTATCCAGTATCTCGGCGAGCACTACGCCGAGCCCATCACGCTCAGGGACGCCGCCGATCACGTCTACCTCACCCCCACCTATCTCTGCCGCGTCTTCAAGCGGGAGACGGGCCTCGCGTTCAACGAATATCTCAACCGCCTGCGCGTCAACAAGGCCAAGGAGCTTCTGCTCAACCGCGAGCTGCGCCTGACCGATATTTCCCTTCTCGTCGGCTTCTCCGACAAGAGCTATTTCACCAAGGTTTTCAAACGCATCACCGGCGTGCTTCCCCACGCTTACCGGGCGGCCTGCGGACAAGCGCCGGTGAAGTGACGCCGCAGATTTCCAAAAGGCAACCATGAAGGTTTCGCCGTTCCGCACCGGGCCGCTGAAGCACCGCCTTTTTCACCCGCGCGAGGGCGGCTCCGTGCGGCTGCGCAGGGCCCGGCTCCTCCGCGTCCGTGCAGGAGCGGGCGGGGCCGCGCGCGTGGATATAGATCGTTCTCGTGCGGTCGCGGCAGGGGCGTTCTCCGTAGTGGTGCCGACCCGCCGTCAGGATGAGCACATCCCCCGCCCGCAGCAGATAGGGCGTGCCCTCCTCAAAGACCTCCCATTCCCCATCCACGAGATAGATGAGATCGTGTTCCTCCATCACCCGGTCGGGATGGGGAATCCCCTCTACGAAAAGATTGTGATACGCCTCCCGCACCTCGTAAAAGGCCGAGGGGACAAACACCGTCAGGCTCATCGCTTCCGCTCCTCTCCGTCCGATCCGCTTCATCCGGCCCGCTTTGTCCGGTTCACTCCGTCCGGCCCGCTCCGTCCGGCCCGCTTCATCCGGTTCACTCCGTCCGTACTGCTTTGTCCGGTTCACTCCGTCCATCCTGCTTTGTCCTGCGGGCTTTGTCCGGCAGGCAGATATTCCAAATCATACAAAGCCGCGTTCCAACTTATCAATGGATCTTCCCTCCCGGACGCGCTATTATCATGATAGTCCGAAGAAAACCCGGGAGTCAAGTCCAACCGGACGCGCCGGTCACGGCGGAGAAAGGAAGAACCAGTATGAAAAACGGAAAACTCAAGGCGGTCATCGTCGGCCTCGGCTTCGGCGGCGCGTTTGTGCCGATCTGGCGCGATCACCCGGACGTGGGGGAGGTCGGCGTCTGCGAGCTCGATCCGAAGCTGTGCGCGCGTGTCGCCGCCGAGTACGGCATTTCCCTGATTTACCCGAGCCTTGACGAGGTGCTGGCCGACGAGACGGTCGACGCGGTCCACCTCGTCACCGCCATTCCGGATCACGCGGAACAGACGGTGCGCGTCCTCGACGCGGGCAAGCACTGCGCCTGCACCGTGCCGATGGCGACCACCATGGAGGGCATTCAGGCCATCCGCGGCGCCGTCGAACGCTCCGGCAAAAAATACATGATGATGGAGACTAATCTTTACACCTACCAGT
>ERZ1673738.2616-NODE-2616-length-22509-cov-5.757816_pt1 | contig 22509 bp, 28 predicted proteins | sample MGYA00580198_ERZ1673738 | MGnify/ENA primary metagenome ERZ1673738 (study PRJEB41218, sample SAMN15661784) | gut metagenome | host: Homo sapiens | place: Canada: London | collected 2015-08-20/2019-03-30 | study: EMG produced TPA metagenomics assembly of...
TTGGTGGGGACAATAGGACTCGAACCTATGACCCCCTGCTTGTAAGGCAGGTGCTTCGTTTTGTGGGATTGCTGTTGTCGTTTTATAAATTTGAATAAAAGCAAGCAAGATACAAATAATATTGACAATTTGCTTGACAATGTATACCAAACAGTATATACCTTTCATTGAAAGGTAGTGATTATATGGCAACTGCACCTACTCAAATTCGTATTGATTCTGATGTAAAAAAACAAGCAAATGATTTATTTAGCCATCTGGGGCTTGATATGTCAAGTGCAGTAAACATTTTTCTCCATCAATGCATTCTTCGTGGCGGTCTTCCGTTTAGTGTTGAAATGCCACAATTCAATCAAAAAACACTGGATGCCATGGAAGAAGCTAAACGCATTTCTCAAAGCCCCAACATTGAAGGGTACGAGACCATGGATGAATTGAGAAAGGCATTGGAAGATTAAGTGTATACAGTTAAATTTACCAATGCTTATAAAAAGAGTTATAAGCTTATGAGAAAGCGTGGTTTAGACTTGTCGCTCCTTGATGAAGTTGTCGATACACTACGTCAAGGTAAGCAACTCGACTCAAAATATCGGGATCATGGATGTGGATACAGGTTCCCATTCCGATATTTTGAAAATTTAATCTCTCATCATTAAAGCAGAACTCCACATGAGCTCTGCTTTTTCCATTTAGCCAAAAACCGGAAGTACTTCCGGTTTTTTATATTTTACCCGTATAGCAATGCGGAGACTTTATTACAGGAGGACATTTACATGTCAATTAAAATTGCTATCACAAACGAAAAAGGCGGCTGCGGAAAAACCACAAGTGCCGTCAACATTTCGGCCATCCTCGCCGAACACGGCTACCGTGTGTTGCTTGCGGACGTTGATCCGCAGAGCTACGCAACTATGTACTATGGTCTGTATAATGCCGATGATCCGTCCTTATATGACGCCATCACCGGTGTTTGGCCGGTGAATGACGCCATAGTAAAAACCGTTTTTGGTGTGGATGTATTGAAATCGAACACTAAATCGATGAGGCTCGAAGAAATGCTCACAGAATATAAACTTCGCGGCAGAGCATACAACGATTTACTCTCTAAGCTCCTTACACCGATTGAGAGCGACTACGATTACATTATTATAGATTGTCCGCCGCAAGGCTATAAGCTTCTCGAAAACGTACAGCGCTATGCAGATTACATCTTGATCCCGATGATCCCGGACGAATTTGCACTGCACAGCTTATATTAAAACCCAAATACGGCTATCATGGCGGCACTTTAATTATGAAGCATTTTAATGGCAGTTATGAATGCACATCGTCAAAGCTTATTTTACAAAACGGTGCAATGCAGACGATTGCAGCCTACACCTATAACGAGGCAGACACCATGATCCGCAAGCTGTACCGAGACGGAGAGCTTTGCCCGGAAAGGCAGGATGCAAAATGAGAGTTACAAAAGTCGACGTTACTATTCCGAGTAGTGGTTATTACCTTGGCTACGTCAGTTTGGTTCTGGATAATGCGTACACCTTAAACGGTGTGCGCATCACCAGACGAGCAGACGGCGGGTTACAAGTCCTATATCCGCATTTGGCCGAACGCGAAGGCAAGCGCCGCCAAATCTTTGCTTTTAAGCCAATGAACCCCATAGCACACAAACACATCGAACAAGCTGTGCTATCCGCATATAAAGAAGAACTGAGAAAAACCGGAAGTACTTCCGGTTTTTGAACTTTTGAAGAATTGTATATACTCTCTTGATAGATTTTCATAAAATACAGAAAAGTACTTAAAAACATATAGGATGAGGTCTCTAAATGAACACTAAGCGTTACACCCTATCTGATGCGCACAGCACGCAGTTTTATCAACTCCCGAAATGGCTTGTGGCGCTTCGCGTAGAGGCAGAAATCAGCAACGAAGCAATCCTACTGTATACTTACTTGCGAGATCGCGTACAGCTGAGCATTACAAATAAGTGGATCGACGATAACGGTGAAGCTTACCTCTACTTTAAGCGTGAGCAAATGGAAAAACTGCTTGGGTGCAAAAAGGATAAAGTGCAAAAAATTATTAAGGAGCTCAAATCCGTAAACCTGCTCGATGAAGTCCGGCAAGGGTTAAATCAGCCAAATCGCCTCTACCTGCGCTACCCCGATAATTCTGAACTCATAGAAATGAGTATCGATTTTGAAGATGAAGACGAAGAAAACGGTGAGCAAGAGCCTGAAAGTCCTGAAAAACCCAGTGATTATGCGGAGCGCGGAAAAACCGCACTCCGGAGTACTGAAATTCCGCAGTCCGGACTTCTGAAAAACCGCACTCCGGACTGCGGAAAATCCGAAGTCAAGAGTGCGGAAATATCGCAGTCAAGAGTACTGAAAAACCGCAGTCTTGACTTCTGTAAAACCGCACCTAATAAGACTGAGTATAATAAGACTGAGTATAATAAGACAGACAGTCAGAGCGACGGCGATTTTGAATTTTTGATGAGTGCAGATGTTCCGAAGGATTTCGCGAAAGCCTGCGTCTCTTTGATCTGCGAAATTACTACTACTCCCTTATCGACTGTCCGCATCGGTAGGCAAGTGCTTCCAAGCACGCAAGTATGCCAAGCACTGCATCGGTTAACGCCGGAGCATTTGCAGGCCGTCTACCGCATAACCAAATATTCTAACAATGTGCGGAAGCCTAAAGGGTATCTGCTTGCATTGCTGTACAACGCCGCCCAAGCTGCGCCGGAGAGTAATCTCTACGCACAGTTTTTTGCTATGCCGCCGGAAGAACACAAGCCCTCGTTTGACATCAAACTCTACGAGAAATACGATATTTTCGATTACTTAAACGAAGAAAGGAGCCCGGAACATGGAACATGAACTCGACGCTTATCGCAAGCAATGCGCTGACATTTGTGCGGCAGTACCCAAGAATCCGACAAATCTCAAGCTATTTCGTTGTAGTGGGCCTGATTAAACGCAATTCTTCGAAATATATCTTTAAGCCCTCTTATTAAATCTATAAAATGGACTTGCACTCGGTTGAGTACAAGTGTTTAGTAACCCCTGAAGAATTAAATTCTGCAGCGCTGTTGACTTTATTGCATGAAATGGATATAATATAGATAGAATATTACTATCGTCATAATTCAAGGAGGTATCATTATGAATATTCGTCCATCCGCAGCAATTCGCCAGAACTACAATGAGATTGCCGATATGTGCAGAAAGACCGCAGAGCCGGTCTTTCTAACCAAGAACGGCGAGGGGGATTTGGTGGTTATGGACATCGGGACTTACAACCGCAGGGAAAAAATGCTGAAGCTCCGTGAGGAATTGCTTGCCGTAGAGGAGGACAGGATGCGTGGAAGCAAAGGTTACTCTGTTGAAGAAGTCACTGCGATGATGCGTAGTGCAATCAAGGAGGCGGCAGGTCATGGAGCAGCAGAATAAATACCGTGTGATTGTATCGGAACGGGCAACGCAGATGCTCATTTCCCACGCCGCATTTCTGGCACAGGTCAGCCCAGAAGCGGCAGAACGGCTCACAGCCGAGTTTGAAAAGATCGCAAATTCCTTAGAGCTGATGCCGCAGAGATGTCCGTGGCTCACAGGGGAATATATTCCCAGAAATGCCTACCGTTTTATCCTGTTTGAAAAACGCTATATGATAATCTTCCAGATAGTAGACGATATAGTTTACGCCGATTATGTGGTGGATTGCAGGCAGGATTACAATTGGCTTATCCGGTAACAAGAAAATAAACCGAGCAAAATCGTCACTTTCATGGACTTGCACTCGGTTGAGTACATTGGCTTAGGAGAAGTGAAACGATGAGTATAATAACACTATATCACGGTACACCTAATGAATTTGTTACACCGCAATATGGTTACGGTGAAGATAAGCACGACTATGGAAAAGGCTTTTACCTTACTGAAAACATAGAACTCGCCAAGGAATGGGCAGTTTGTAGACCAACCGAAACGAATGGCTGGGTTCATAAATACGAATTAGACATTTCTGATTTGAAAATACTGGATTTTCAAAAATATGATGTTCTCTCTTGGCTTGCTGAGTTGATGAAGCACAGAGACGCAGCGGATACAAAGCGCTATAAAGTTCTTTCTAAAAAATTCATAGAGAAGTTCGGAATCGATACAAGCACATACGATGTCATAAAGGGTTGGAGAGCTAACGCTTCATACTTTTATATTGCCAAAGAATTTGTGCGCGACAATGTAGATACGGACATACTCGAAGAATTGCTATCATTAGGTGGGCTCGGCATCCAATATTGTATTAAATCCGAACTTGCTTATTCCAAACTCACGGAGAATAAAGAAGGCTTGATCCGAGTCGAGTACAGCGTGTTTAACGATAAATACAATCAACGCGATGTACGTGCCCGAGAAAACATGCACGATCTCATCGAGTCAGATGCAAATAAAGTAACAAATGTATTCAGCACATTATTTTAGAGGTGATATGATGCGAGCTTATCCAGAGGTATACTTACATGATATTGTTGAAAGCCAAGGAAAACTGTTCGATTTTGTATCGCAGAATTATCCTGAGAAAGATACATCGGATTTCATCAATACTTATATGACAAGTAAAACAAGAGAAAGTATCGATCAAGGTAAAGCCTATGTTAGCACCATGAATGCTGCCGAATTGTGGGATTACTTTCAGCAAACAGAACACTATCATCTCAAAAACGGCAAAGCACTCAAAGGGTTTATTCCTGATTGGATAGGTGAATTTTACGCCTATTATCAATGGTTCTACAACGTCTCAAGCAAGGAGATTATTAAAAAAGTGCCATTGGATTTTTTAACAAAAGCCTACATGGGATTACACGATTTAGAACTTGATTTGGCCGTAAAAAAGGTTGGTGGAGCGCCATGAAAATCCTTTGCTTTCATAACCCTGACGAAGAAAACGGATATTTGAGTAATTGGTATTTATCCGAATTCAACGTATCCAATATCACCTTTTCCTCAATGGAGCAATTTATGATGTATCAAAAAGCCATGTGCTTTTGTGACCAAACTATTGCAAAAAAGATTTTAACCACTCATGATGTTGCTCAAATAAAAAAATTCGGGAGACAAGTTTCTAACTATAACGAAAACCGTTGGAATGGCATCCGACAAATCGTTGTATATGAGGGACTGCTTGCAAAGTTTTCTCAAAACCTCAACTTAAAAGATCTTCTGAAAGCTACCGGCGACAATCTTCTCGCAGAATGTGCCGTCAAAGATAAGATTTGGGGCGTGGGCCTATCAATGAGTGATCCAGATCGACTGGACATAACTAAGTGGAAAGGTCAAAACTTATTAGGCTACTCCTTAATGATGGTACGCGAAAAGATATGAAAATAAAACAAAGCAACAAAAAGGTTTGTTACCTGTACACACAGGCAGCAAACCTTTTTTCATACAGTTTTTTATGAAAGGAATGATTTATTTATGAGCTATAAGTCTTTAGAAAATGTCACCATCGTTTTTAGCACAGCGAATATTACCGTTTGTGCCGATGAGTGGGGCGATTTGTATTACACGACCGAAATTCCGGATGAATTTGTAAATCAGGGTGAGCCGTATCCCCGCTCCAAATGCAAGCCGATTATTGATCTGCCACCCGAACAATTTGATCGTGTGTTGGCAATTTACAAGGAATTGCCGGATGACCTACTTGAGCACTTGATACGCGGAGAGGAGCAAGAAGATGCCTAAAAAAAGAACATTCTACTCCGAAGAAGAACGTAAAGCACATCACGAAAAGAAGCAAAGAGAAGCAGATTTGCAGATTCAGGAGCTCACAAAGCACTGGGAAAACGATCCCAAGGACATCGCAGAATACCTCGCATTCAGCACTCAGTTTTACAAATATTCTTCACGAAACACAATGCTGATCTACCGGCAGCGTCCTGATTCCGTATTTATTGCCTCATACACACATTGGAAAGAACTTGGGTATTATGTGCAGGAAGGTGAGCATGGTGCTAATATTTATCGGCCGGAAACCACGCGCTATTTCAAGCCAAACGTGCCAAATCCAACATGGGTTCTTTTATCTAAAGCCTCGCCGGAACAACGCCATGAAGTTGAAATCGGCATGCTCGAAAGCCGTGATTTTACCTATTTCAAACCCTGCACGGTGTTCGATATTTCGCAGACAAATTGTCCGCCAGAAGACTACCCCAAGCTCTGCGGCGTAGGATACAACAGTACGCAGCACAAAGATATTTACAACACTCTTTGCCTTTATTCTGAAGAAATCGGCGTGCCGGTATCCGAAGAAGATTTTGAAGGAATCGGCACACGCGGCGCTTATAACCCGCGCAACAAGCACATCCATATTAACCAATTACTCGGCGACACACAGAAGCTCGATACATTGTTGCACGAAATGTCACACCACCTTATGGGGCATAGTCCTAACATAGAAAAGCCTACCATGCAGCGTGAATTTGAAGCCGACGGTCTCTCTATTATGTTTGGAAAAACGTTCGGAATTGAGCCCAGTGACGCCCGAAAAAGCCACCTTGCAGCCTGCTACCAAGAGCTGCTTAAGGCACAGCCGGAAGTAAAAATCGATGCACTTTTGGCACCGGTTCGCGAAAAATTTCAGCAGCATATTGAGGCAATGGAACAGGAACTTTCTCTCGCAGGCGTAATACCGCAGCAAATCATTTCTTCCCAAAAAGCTGCTGAACTGAAGCGTGAACAGGCTATGAAAAAGGAGCCAACCGTAACCGTTATATGGACGGAAAGCAAGCGTCTGCACGACGGCCAGACCATGCGATTATCGCGTGCAAACGAACTCTTTAAAGCAATCGATAAGGCGCAACAGAAGTACCCGAACTGCTACCACAAAGCAGCTTTTCGCATTGATTATATGCTGCACGGAGAACCGAGCAGCTATGAAGGCCGACAGAGTTTCGGCACCGGTGAAGGCAGTCTGATCGACCATATCAAGCGGCTAAATACGCTGTGCAACGAGAACCCTCAGTGGGAAAATTACTTGTTAGAAATAGGCGGCAGCGATGCACTTTTACAGGACAGACACGAAAAAGAATACATCTTAAACGAGTTCATTCCTTACTTAAATCTGCATGTTACGCTTTCCGAAATCGAACAGAGCGTTTCGGAAAAGCTCGGTGAAACCGATGAACTCACGCTCGAAAGGAGTGAACAATTCGCCGCCTTGCAGCAAAATGTGCGTACTGTCCGTGCTATGCTGAACCAAGGTAATTACGATTTTTCCGTGGCACAAATCAATGAACTCTCTCCAAAATTCGCAGAATGGATGCGTCAAATCTCGAAAAAATCCATTCAGCAAAGCTCTGAAAATACACTTACAAAAGAAGAAATCATACACGATTTTGAGCAAATCGCAACACAAAATCGTGCAGAAATCAGGCAAGAACAGCATGAAGAATTTGAAATCACAATGCTATAAAACCGGAAGTACTTCCGGTTTTTCGGAGGAAAAATGGCAAACCCGGTTTTAATTGCGAAGCTCGCTTTGGTCGCAGCCGACCCCAAAACATGGCAAAAAATCATTATTGCCTGCATCTCTATTTTTATCATTTCCGCTGCACTGCTCGGCAGCTGCGGTGCAATGACTTTTACCGATTTAGGCTTCGACTGCTCGCAGCTTTTCTCTGCAAAACTGAACGAATACAGCGCTGTTTTTGACTCCGGTGCACGCATAAATGATAAGCTTCTCTATGCTGTGTACGCCAAAATCTTTGCGGATAACGACCGATTAAAGAACCAAACCGATGAGCTGATTGACTGCTTTGTTTCAGATGATAAGCTCTCCCCGCTAACCGATTCCGATGAAATTTTTGATAAAATCGAGCGCACGTTTGATCTCAAAATCAACGCATACATGCGCTCGCAACTGCTACGGCTTGCAGAGCAAATGCCCACCGGTTATGCCGACCGTTCTACGCTGATCCGTAACTTAAAAAGCAGCGACGGCAAAACAAGTCAAATCCGATCTCAAACCCCGGTGGTTTCTGGTCGTAATATTTTTAAGCTATTCCGCATCTCGAAAACGCGCCAAAATCTCTCAAATCGGTGTCTTTTTAGAATGCAGGATAAAGCAGTAGTACCACTTCGTGTTTCTACTGCATCACAAACCCGCACAGTGTGCGGGTTTTCGGGTTTTAAAAAGTGGTACTACTTTTTGAACGGTAGTACCACCTTGCCGCCTACTATTTCATAAAACAAACGAAATATTTAGCTTTCAAGCCAAATTTCGGTGGTACTACTAGTGGTACTACTGAAATTTGAAGCAAAAGGAGATGCTATAAATTTAAAATGGCTACTGACAAAAAGAGGGTCTCAACGTACCTTGCAGATGATGAAGTCCGTATGTTAGATGCTATTGTTGATCTTTTGCACCTCAATCCACAAAACGGACGAAGTGAAGCAATTGAAGCAGCTTTGAAATTTTATTTCGCCTATTTGAGTAATCAAATGAACACAGACTACCTTTGCGGCATCTACGGCAGACAAGTCGAGGCGATTGTGCAGAGGGCAACAGACCGCATATCTTCGCAGCTCTTTAAACAAGCTGTTGAAACAAACATGCTAACACGTATCGTCGCATTCGAATACGAACTATCGAAAGATGAGTACGATAAAATGCGCAGCAAAGCTGTTGCAGCCGTAAAACGTTCCACCGGCCGCATTTCTCTGTTCGATACAATGCAGGGCAGTGAGGAATAAAGCCTTGAAATGATTTCACGAACACTGTATAATGGAGGTGAAAAATTAAAACATGGAAAAATTGATTCGAGTGTTGGAAGGTATTACAGCCACTTTGTGGGCAATAACCATTCTATATTCTATCTTTTTCTTTTCACTGGGAAGTTTTCTTTTGAACGATATTTTTCAAGAGATTCTAATTGGCTTAATAACTGGTGCTATTTCTTCTCTTGTTTTTACCTCGATTTCGTATTTTGCATTCTTACACAAAATTCCTGAAAAAACATATGAAAAAATTGAAAAGCTCTTAAATGATCGATTAGGCTACGAAACTACAAATCATAACGCTGTAATGGGTGCTCTTAATCCAAATAACGAAGTTTTGCTTAATTTAGTTTCAAAAGACCATCGAGAATTAAAAGTGCTTACGGGCGAGACCTTACAGCATCTACGTATGGAAAAAGCCGCTAAAGAAAATCGCGAGCATATATTGACCAACGCAGAAAAAGAAATCGATAAACATATTGAGAGTTTACGCGCTTTTTCCGACATCATGGTAAAGCAACAAGAAAGAATTGTGCATTTAGAGAAAGAAAATATGGAACTCAAAGAGCAAATTCAAAATTTAAATGCACAGCTAAATCAGCAGCATGAACAAAGCCAATATCACAAACACGAAAATAAACAAGATTTTGGAATGTATCTATAAGCAACGCTTTAGGAATAAGGAGGTGTCGCCATGCACTACACATTGATGCACAAAGAAATACCCGTAGTCGATATTGAACTGGACGATGCGTCCGGCGCGATTACTCGTGTGGATGACGTGCATAATGCTGCGCACATTCCAATCGGCATTGCGTACAAGAACGACATTCTCGACCGCAAGGCACTCAACAAATGGTGGTATGGGCGTTCCATTCCGGCAAGCCGTCAAGGCATCCAACAAGCACTCGCTATTCTGCGTATCGGCAGCACGCAAGAGCTTATCGATAAAAGCTACGGCCTTAGCCTTTCGGATCAGTATTGGATCAAGGAGAAAGGTTCCTCGTTGGAATGGGCTGAGATCAATTTTTTCACAAATGATTTTTCCCGTGACATCGGTGACATTCTTTTTGGCGGTCACAGCTCCAGTGCGAAAATCGATTTGATGTCCCCGGACAATACCTCCGATGGTTGGCTACGCAAAAAGTGGACGATCATCGACGGCAAGCGCTGCCTCATTAAAGGCGGCAGTGGCGTGAACCAGCAGGAGCCATACAATGAAGTTATTGCTTCTGAGCTGATGGAAAAGCTCAACATCCCTCATGTTCCCTATCGGATCATTATGCAGGGCGATTATCCTTACAGCGTTTGCGAAGACTTTATCGATGCGGACACAGAACTTATCTCTGCTGACTACATCATGAAGTCTCAAAAGAAAGCAAATCACCTCACGACATATCAGCATTACCTTAACTGCTGTGCCGCCTTCGGCATCTCTAATGCACAGCAAGCCGTAGATCAAATGATTGTCATCGATTATTTACTCGCCAATACTGACCGTCACTATAATAACTTCGGTGCGATTAGAAACGCCAACTCCTTAGAGTGGATCGGTTCTGCGCCGATCTACGACTCCGGTACATCTCTTTGGTGTAATACACCGACCAAACTCATCCGTCCGCTGGCCTCTGATTTGCCTTCAAAGCCGTTCAAAGAAACGCATGAGGAACAACTTAAACTCGTATCGTCTTTCGATTGGGTTAACTTTGAAGCGTTACAGCACTTTGGAAACCGTGTGTGCGAAATCTTCGCAGAGTCCCCCTACCTCGACTCCGAACGCTGTGTTTGTCTTTCGAGCGCATTAGACCAACGTATCGAACGTCTTGAAGGTTTGGCGCTAACCATGAACCATGAACAGCGCCACAGTCCAAAAATTGAAGAAGAATTTGAAATCAAGCTGTAAAACCGGAAGTACTTCCGGTTTTTCCTTTTCTCATTGAAATCAAATTAAAAAGCTATTATAATATTCTATATGAGGAGTGAACGACTATGAAGAAAAAGATCACAGCAATATTGATGGCGGCGCTTACGGTATCGCTTGCGGCGTGTGCGGGCAGCAATACCGAAAGCGTCGTAACGGAGAGCTCCACATCCAGTGCGGTAAGCAGCACGGTATCGGAAAAGAACGATGCGAGTAGCAAACCGACTGCAAGCTCAAGCACTGCAAGTGCAAAGCCTACGGCGACGCCGGGCGCAAAAACGGAAAGCAGCAAAACCGAGAGTTCGAAGGGAAGCAGCTCGTCTGCCTCGTCTAAAACGGAAAACAGCACAACGAGTAAGCCGTCGTCTTCAAGTTCTACCGGCAGCACAGTATCGAAGCCGAGTGCAACGACTAAACCTGCCACGAAACCCACAACCGCTCCGACGGCCAAGCCTACGGCAGCTCCTACAGCAAAGCCTACACCGGCTCCAACACCAAAGCCTACACCTGAACCGACTCCAGTGCCGACGCCAGAGCCGACTCCCGAAGAGCCTTACCTCATAGGTGGATATATTAGCGATGGGCTTTTCGATAGCTCTTACGATGCTGCTGTATATGCGGAGTCTGTTGCAGGTTTAAAAACTTTGCCGGATGGAAGTTATGTTAATGGTTATTATATCTTAGACGTGTATTATTCTGACGGGAGTACGAAATACACCGTTGAATGGTACTGATACAAAAAGTCCGCGAATTGAAAAAATCTACGGACTTCCACATAATGAGTGAGTAAGGTTTGCTGATAGACGGCAACCCTCGGTTTTAGCTAAGAAATAAGCCGTATCCGTAGTAGGGGCGGCTTATTTCTTTTTATAGCAGATATTAAGGAGCTGTCAACAGAGCCTAACTCTGCGCAAAAAATAGAACTGGAATTAGAGAATTGATTATATCAATTCTCTTTTTTTTTGGTGGAATTCAGGTCGCATACAAACGTTATGCTACCTTTTACATAAATATTTCTAGGAAAGGATTTGAGAGAGAATGAAAAGATTGAGGAAGCCGATTGCATGGATTCTATCGGTAATGATGATCCTCACAACTCTTCCGATCACAGCTCTTGCAGACGAAGTTACGTTAAGTGATAGTAGCTCATCTACTCTAACGGTAACATCTACGCCAGAGCTGGAAGTAACGCCGACTCCGGAACCGGAGGTAACGCCGACTCCGGAACCGGAGGTAACGCCGACTCCGGAACCGGAGGTAACGCCAACTCCGGAACCGGAAGCAACGCCGACTCCGGAACCGGAAGCAACACCAACTCCGGAACCGGAAGCAACACCGTCTCCAAAGCCGGAACAAGTTCCTGGATATCAGGTGGCAGAAACCGACCGAAACGGTGATTTTCTGTGGCCGGTCCCCGGATATGGCACGGTGTCGCAAGGATAAGGACATCGATGCGGAAGATCAGACCGTCGAAATCCGCGTACCGAAGATTGGAACGACAGCGACCTCTGAGGATGGCCACCGCGTCGATCCGCTCGGTGAGGTAACGATTTTTGATGAAGTATCGTATACCAATCTCAAGCCTGAAAAGGAATACACCGTATCCGGTGTACTCATGGACAAGGCGACCGGCAAAGCGTTTCTGGATGCCGATGGCAAAGAGATCAAGGCCGAAACCACCTTTACGCCGACGCAGCCGACCGGCACAGTGACGGTTGAGTTTGTATTCAACGCAACCGGCTTGCATGGCAAGGAAGTCGTGGCCTTTGAGACTCTTTACTATGAGGGTATCGAACTGGCAACTCATGCGGAGATCAACGATGAAGGGCAGACGGTCGAGCTGAAGAATCCGCAGATCAGCACCGTGGCTGTCACGGAAGATGGCAGCAAGACCACCCTTACCGCAGATGATGTGCAGATCACGGACACGATCTCCTACAGCGATCTGACAGTCGGTGTAGAGTATCGGATGACTGGTATCCTCATGGACAAGGCAACCGGCAAGCCGTTCCTTGATTTCGATGGGAATGAAGTGACCGCCGAAGCGACCTTCACACCGGCGGATGCAGACGGCACAGTGGAGTTGACATTCACTTTTGACAGCCGCCAGTTAGATGAAGATACAAAATTGGTTGTCTTTGATGAGCTGTATCGTGCTGACACGCTGCTGGCTGTGCATAAGGACATCGATGCGGAAGATCAGACCGTCGAAATCCGCGTACCGAAGATCGGTACGACGGCAACATTTGAGGATGGTGAAAAAGAAATTATCGCGAATGAAGAAATCACCATCATAGACAGCGTAGCTTATTCCGATCTCAAACCCGGCAAGGAGTACACCGTATCCGGTGTCCTAATGGATAAGGAAACCGGAAAAGCGTTCCTGGATATCAACGGGGAAGAGGTTAGAGCCTCAACCACTTTCGTCCCAGAAGAACCTACAGGTACAGTTGACGTGTTGTTTAAGTTCAATGCAGTCTTTGTACAAGACAAGACAGACATTGTTGTCTTCGAGGATCTTTATCATAAGGGCATCCAGCTTGCAACCCATGCAGAGATCAACGATGAGGGACAAACTGTAACGGTCAACCCGCTGCATGGCTCCATTATGACCACCAAGGTAAACGCAGACGACCCGACAGATAAAATCTCCGGCGCGACGTTCGGCGTTTACTCCGATGCAGACGGTGACGGCATCTTCAACGCTAAGACCGATAAGCTCGTTGGCACGCTTCAGGAAGGCGACACCGGCGTTTATACGCTGGATTCCCTCCCTTACGGAAAATTCTTCCTACACGAGGACAAGGCTCCTGAGGGCTTCGTACAGGACAACATCTACTATCCGTTTGAGATTAAAGAAGACGGGCAAATCGTAAACTTTGAGACTGTTCCCGGCAAAGATTTCCCGAACAAGCCGATCAAAGGCACTGTCACCACCACAAAGGTGGATGCTACCAACCCGCAGCACAAGCTTTCCGGTGCAGTGTTTGAAATCTACCGCGATGCAGACGGTGATGGCCGCTACACAGAGGGTGTAGATACGCTCATCGGCCGTATGGATGAAATAGAAACCGGCTTCTATTCCCTCTCCAACCTTGTTTACGGAAAATACCTAATTTACGAAGCACAGGCTCCGGCAAACTTCGTGCGCGATATGATCTACTATCCGTTCTCTATCACAGAAGACGGCCAGACCGTGACGTTTGAAACGATCCCGGGCAAGGACTTCCCCAATAGCCCTGTTCCTAACCGCCCGAAGACCGGCAGCAGCCGCAGTGTTCTTCCCTACATTGCTTTTGCCGGTTCTGCTTTAGGTTTGACTACCGTACTTCTGGTTCGCCGCAAAAAGAGCTAATAAATTTTGAATAGCATTGCAAAAAGCAAGAGCGCCCGGATTATCCCGAGCGCTCTATGTGCAATGCAAATCTAATATTTACTTTTTTGTATTTTCTTTATTTTGCTGTTCCTTTTTATTCGCAATTCTTATCAGAAAGGAACTCTATTATGCACAAACTATTTATATACGCAAAGCTGTTCCATATTGGTCTATTTATTATAAACCTATCTTGCCTCATATTCAACATTTATAAAATCTTCACTCACACTTCAACCAGCAACAGTATTTTCATCTACTTATTAGGAGCTATAATCTGCGCGCTCGGAACACTCATAACTTTCATTCTAATGATTCGGGAATTACTAAAATAAATTCAAACAACGATGCACATAGAATACACAAATCACCCCAAGTGCTCTATACCAGATTTGATTTGTCTTCAATTCAATTTTACCCATGCAGAGCGAAAAAGCCTACTATCGCCGGATAGCAGGTTTTTTTTATGCAGGAAGACCGGTCGCTACCCCGGCAGGGCCTGCTAATTTAGTTTTAAAGGAAGGAACCCCATGGTATCAAAAGAGTTTTTTGAATTTATATCGGCACACTGCGGAAATGTGGTTGCATGGCTTCTAACTTTATGGCCGTTTATACATTTGTTGCTTATGATTTTTCAATTTATTTTTGAACTTCAACGAGAATACAAAAATTTGCTAAAACAACCGAATTATAAGAATATTTCACCAATATGGATAATGGCTTTTGAACTTGCAAGTGCAGATATTTTGCCGCACATAGTTCTTTATTCTTTTTTAACGATTTTTTACTTTGACGCAAAGGTCGGAGCGATTCTATTTATTGTTTCAATCATACTGTTCTTAATCTTTGTTTTAGATTTTACAATAGAATTACAAGTAAGTATAACACCAATGGCTGTTATTACCTTGATAGGAGCAGTTTTATTGATTGAATTACTTTTTTACTTTTTAGGTTTTTGATTATCTAAGCCTATTGATTCCAAGATGTCTATTGCAGAAATATCAAATGAAGATGAACAATGTGGACAAAAGAATCGCATTTTAGAAGTATCTGATACTCTAATCTTCAGGGGTTTGGAACAGACCTTTTTGCATTTGGGGCAAGGCTTAGATGTGACCTTATATGTCTTGTGGGATTTCGCATTGTATACATATGGCCCAAAACAGAATGTGTGCTTCAACATTACAACATCCTTGATTTTTTGAACACCAATCAACGTAAAAAAGAATGTTACTGCACATTCAATGCAAAGAACTGCGAAAAGAATAGATTTTCCCGTAGCAATATCAGTTGTTGCCTGTATTATTCCATGAATAACATTGCCATCTAATCGATTGAAACAAAAATCAAAAACAGTTGCGGCTGATGCTAAAAAGCTGAAAATAGAAGCTATAGTTTCCTTTATTAAGAAATTACTTGCCTCGGTCTTTTCAATCAAGTCCTCCGTTTGCCATTCAGAAGATTCGCTATTATTCGAAATACTTGTATTGATTACAATTTGTCCTGAATTTTTAATGTTGTTTAAGTCGTTTTTAATTTGATTCTTCACGTTTTACCACGGCCCCTACAATCATAGTATTTTGAAAAATTATCATAGATATTGTAGCGCACTCGAGTTTATAAATCAATATATATTTAAGAAGCCCATGCAGAGCGAAAAAGCCTACTATCGCCGGATAGCAGGTTTTTTTAATGCAGGAAGACCGGTCGCAACCCCGGCGGGGCCTGCTAATTTAGTTTTAAAGGAAGGAACCCCATGGTATCAAAAGAGTTTTTTGAATTTATATCGTCACACTGCGGGAACGTAGTTGCATGGCTACTGGTTTTACTGCCATTTTTTCATCTGACTTTTATAATTGGTCGATTTATTTGCTATTTATTTCGAGAGTATAAAATTGTATCACAGGTGATAGGGCATGATAGCGATACACCTCTTTGGATGGTAGCTTTTGAGCTATCCTGTATGGATATTTACCCAAGCATTATGCTATATGCTCTGCTTTCTATGTTTTACTTTGATGTTAAACTCGGTGCAATACTGACAATGGTTTCGGTAATTGTATTTTTAATTTTCCTACTTGATAAAGCCGTAACAGCGAAAAAGGATGTCGGGTTTTATGTGAGTTTCCTTATAATAGGAATGGTAGTCGCGACGGGAATTCTTTATCACTTTTTTGGTTCATAATTTTCATCAATGCGATTGAGTATATCCGCAACAGGTATACTTTCATTGATGAGCATTTAATTTATCAAGATAAACAAGGCAACATCGTATTTGTATGCTATGACTGCTTCGGCCGCGTAAAATCAGCTCATAAGCGCGGCACGAATTCCGCGCAGCGTTACCGTAGCTTTGTGACCGGCGGCGAATTCAACTGCGGCTTTTCATACGCCAATGATAACGCCACGGTGCTGTATGTATTTGAAGCACCTATCGACTTGATGAGCTTTCTAACACTGCATCGGCATAAACCGTGGCACAGAGCAAGCTACTTATCGCTTGGCGGGCTTTCAGAAGATCCTTTACGCCGATTTCTCAAGGAGCACAAATCTATTCAACGTATCGCTTTCTGCTTTGATAACGATATAAATAAGCCCGAAAATCGAGGGCAAGAAGCCGCCAAACGCTTCATGCGGCAGTTTTCCGGCAAATACATAACCTCTATTCTGTGCCCGTGCAAGAAGGACTGGAACGACGTCTTGAGAGACAAAATTCAGAAAGGAGAGTTTCTATGACCCCACAGCAAATTATATTTTTATCCATCGTCGGTATTGCTTTGGTCGCTTTGATCTTTTTATCCGAGTCACAAAAGCGCTACAATTTGGACTCTATTAAGCGTAAAACCGTCGGCGACGGCCAGTATGGCACTGCCCGTTGGGCAACACAAGAGGAGATACAGAGTTCGACTATCCAAGTTCCTTACGAGCCGGAAGCGTGGAGATACAACAAAGAAAGCCGCCCGACTACCGCAGGCATCGTCGTTAATTTGAAACAGAACAAAAAACAAATTCTCGCAACCATCGATCCTTCAGACAGCCACACTCTCATGGTTGCCGGAACCGGCGGCGGCAAAACCACCACCTTTATGATTCCGAATATCGAATACGCGCTCGCTTGCGGTACTTCCTTTATCTCAACGGATAGCAAAGGTGACCTGCTCCGTTTATACGGTAAGCTCTGCGAACAATACGGCTATACCTGTTTGAATATCAACTTCCGCACACCGATGAAAAGCGACAGCTACAATTACATGCAGCTCATCAATCTCTACATAGATATGTGGCGCGATGACCCTAAACGTGTAGACTACCACAGCCGCGCCGAGCGCTACGCAAAAGCTCTTGCAAACTCTATTGTCCACACAAAGGGCTTTGACGGCGGCGGTCAGAACTCGTATTTCTACGATTCCTCTGAAGGCTTGATCACCTCCATAATCCTGCTTGTTGCGCAATACTGCAAGCCGGAAGAACGTCATATCGTTTCCGTATTTAAAATACTTCTCGAATTCGTCCAAACCGTTAAATCCGCAAATGATGAGACCGATAGCCAAAGGAAAGTCAAGCAAACAAAGCTGAATGAAATTCTCAGTCTTCTACCTGAAGATGATAAAATCCGTTGGTTTGCAGGCTCCGTACCGGGCAGCGAGGGTATGCAGTATTTATCTGTTATCACAACCTCCATGTCCCGCCTGCTTGCCTTCATCGACTCAGAGTCAGAAAACATTCTCTGCAAGAATTCCAAAATCACAGTCGCAGACATCTACCAGAAAAAAGTTGCCGTATTCATCACATTCCCAGAAGAAGACGCCACAAAACACGTATTGGTCTCCCTTTTTCTTAGCCAGATCATCAATGAAGCCATCGTCTATGCAGATGAACGCACAAAAGAAAATAAGCTTACACGCCGCCTTTATATCTTCGCCGATGAATTCGGCATTTTTCCTTATATGGGCAACATTCTCGGCATGTTCGGCGCTTCGCGATCCCGTAACATTATTATCGTGCCCTGCATCCAGTCACCGGCACAGCTCAGACAGACCTACGGTGCAGACGGCGAAACTATTATTCGAGACTGCTGCCAGACCGTTATTTTCGGTGGCTTTTCCCCCATGTCCGATACCGCCGTTACCTTCAGCAAGCTGCTTGGAAATCAGACGGTCGCTGCCGGTTCCGTTTCAACCAACAACCGGGAAGGCCGCAGCCTTTTTGGTAGTGGATCAAATAGCAGCCGCAGCGTCAACATGATTGCACGGCCATTGATGACACCAGACGAATTGCAGCTCCTGCCCTTTGGCAAATGGGTCGTCAACCGGCGAGGCAGTCACCCGTTTATCGCCAATATGCCGCGCTACGATAAATGGGGCATTCGCCTAGAAGCTCCTTATATCTCAGAAACACGAGAGTATGTTCCCACCGCCTACGCCAAGTTGGATGATGTTATACGAACTATAAAAGAAGAAAAATGGCGACAGACCGTACAAGAAAAGCGAGAGTCTGCCAATCCGTCAGAGTCCGTGGGCAGCACCGCAGATTATTAAAAACCGGAAGTACTTCCGGTTTTTCTGTTATCTTCAAACATTTTGTTTTTGAATGCTTGCATTTGTAAACAAACTTGTATATACTATATTTTATAAGGAGCGTATCCCAAATGGCAAAGACTACCGTAGTTTTCGCACGTGTTGATACTGAAGTGAAAGAAAAAGCCGAAAACATTCTCACACAGCTCGGCATTTCTCCAACAAGCGCCATTCGAATGTTTTACAGCCAGATTGTTCGTGAAAACGGTCTTCCTCTAAGCTTGCAGCTATCTTCAGTAAGCCCCACAGTCACAGATGATACAAGTCTAGAAGAAATTGACGCTGAACCAACGAAAGAAAGTACTTAAAACAAAAGCCCTACGCATCGGATGAGGCAAGCTTTCCTCGTAAGCCTTAATTTGCCGCAGATTTAGCTCAAAAACCGGAAGTACTTCCGGTTTTTCTTTTATCAAAATCAAAACTCAGAAAGGAGACGCCAGTATGGCAAAGCAAAAGAAAACCGGCTTCGGCACGTACATTACGACACTTGTTGTCGATTCTGATCTCACAACCACCGAAGCCCGCCTGTTTGCATTCATGCAGCTTCATGTCGATTACCGTACCGGTGTTTTCGATCTGAAGCGCAAAACGACCTGCGCAAAGCTTGACATCAACCTCACCACATATACCCGCGCTCTGCGCACCCTTATCGAAAAAGAGCTCGTTTCTGTCAAGCACCGTACTCGCGGCGGGCAGCAGATTACCTCTCATATTCAGCCGCGCATGGAGGGATTCAAGCTGCGCTTCCCGCGTTACTTGATTTCCGAGCTCCGTGATACCGCCTTTTTGGTCTACGTCGAGCTCTTAAACCGCTGCGGTAAGGAGTCCTGGTCTCTGAGCCGTCGTGTGCTCGCCAAGAAATTCCACTGCTCGGCCCTCACAATCAGCCGCGCAATCCGGCAGCTCAAGGAACGCAACTTGATTGATGCTGTACCGGACTATGACCGTCAGGGCATCAATCGTTTCCGTGCCCTCTCCCTGCATGAGCGCGTAGCACGCTTAAAGCGCCAGCAGAGCCGCACCATGCTCTTTTTCTATCAGATGCACAAACTCGTGCTCGAACGCAAGAGACAGCGTACAGCTGCCCTGAAGCGCCGTTATGCGTATTCCCTTTTTGCAGCACCCTTATCATCTATGCACCTGCTCTTTCCTATACCCCGTTGTTTTATTAGTAAGGAAAGAAAAAATAAAAGTTTACCATTAGCTAAGAGTAATTCTCTAATGGGGCTTTTGCGCCGAAAAGTAATGGATCGTGCACGAAGTCCCATGGTGGAGTTTTCCGGATAGAAAAAAGAAAATGAGCTGTGACCGGGTGAAGGAATCAGCTCATTTTCTCAGGCAAGGTGACACTACAAGTGCCCCTTTTCTGCTTCCAGTATAGGTTATTTCTCTCCGTTTGTCAAGCAAAAAGCGGAAGTACTTCCGCTTTTTCGATTTCTATTTTCTTTTATAGCTTCTACATTTATCTTCTAGCAACGCATAATCATTACATCTCCGAGCTAACGAGGTTGAATCGCCATTGATCTGCTTGTGTTTATATAACGCAGCAGCATTCTTCTGAATCTTTTTCTGCACGGACTTTATGTAGCGATATTCAGCAAGAAGTAATGATTTGTAATTGGGATCTTTGATCGTTTCAAAATTCACATATACACGTTCACTGTACGGTACAGGGAACATGTTATTCAAATTTATCACTGCATATCTGAGAATTTTGATAAAATCCAATCCCTCTTTCATTTTCTCGTGTTTTGGTTTAAAAGAAGACAAAGGTGCAAAATACTCCATGTCGTTTATCTGAAAAACGATTCCGATATACTTTCTCTGATTGGCTTGTCCCTTTTTACTATTATGAAATAAATGCGGTGCATACGGAGCAAGATAGTCAACATATTTTGCATTGATTTCGTAAAATCTGATATTATCCATTTCCCCTCCAAGATAAAGAAATAGGGCGGACACAAAGCCCGCCCTGCTAGGTTACGTTCGCATTCCGAGTAGCGAAACACTCACTTGTAAATGTCTTGATATAGAGCCAAGAGAAGCTCACGTATTAAATGTCTCACTTATGGGCTGAGATACACCCTCTAAGCGGAGATGCAATATCTCCACTATTATTATATGCAAAACAACTTTCTTTGTCAACAGATTTGCTGTTAAAAAACCGGAAGTACTTCCGGTTTTTTTGCTTTTCATCTTCGCCTTTGTTAGAATTCAAGCACCCTATGTGGGGAATTTTAATAAAGGAAGTAGCAACATGTACGAAACAAACAAAAGGGATTACACACTCGGCGAATGGCTTGATATTTGGCTCGAAGAAATCGCGCCCACAAAGCGAAAGCCCAACACCATAAGCATTTACCGGGACGCCAGACGGCGGCTGCTGACCCATCACCCGGAGGCCGCCGGTATTCTTCTCGTTGAGCTCAATGCTTTACAGGTTGAAGGCTGGTTGGACTCCATGCGGCAGAAGTATGCAAAGTCAACGCTGCGCCATATCCGCGTTATGCTGAATCAAGCATACAAATCCGCAATAAAGGGACATAACTGTGACGATAATCCCGTTAAAGACGCAGCACTTCCCGCCGCGCGAGAAAAAGAAGTTAAAGCGCTTACACAACGAGAACAGGCCGCATTTGAAGGATGTTTTCACATACTGAAAAAACCGATAGATGAATACATTCTGCGCATGTATTTATTGACCGGTCTGCGCCGGGATGAGCTACGCCTGATGCAATGGCGGCAATACGATCCGCAAAACCGCACGCTCAAAATTCCTGAAAGCAAAACCGAGGCCGGTGTCCGCCTTCTCCCTGTTTTGCCCGAAGCCGCCGCTATACTCTACATGATCCGGTGTAATACCGAGTATAACAAGCCGCATGACTATATATTCAGCGTGGCTGATAACGGGAATAAACCGTTCAGCACATATCATTTGCGCTATATCTGTACGCGCGTTTCAAAGGCCGCCGGTATTTGTCATGTTACTCCACATATGCTACGGCACACCTTTGCTACACGGCTGATAGAAAAAGGCGCCGATCCGAAAAGCGTCTCTATGCTTCTGGGGCACAAAAACGTTGTTTTCACGCTGCAAAAGTACGTTTCGCCGGATATGGAGCACCTTGAAACCGAAATTATGCGTCTTTCTCAAATCAAAAAATCCTGAAAAATAAAAAAATTCGAGAAATTTTTCCCGAATTTTAAAAAAAGACTTGAAATTCACAGCTTATAGTAGTAAAATATATATTGTAAAATGAATAAAGCCCCACTAAATCAAAAATTTTTCCTGAAAAATTTTTGATTTATTCCGTTCAGATGCGCCAACATCTAAAGGAACTCGTGAAGCTTATACTCATATTGTGTTTAATACGTATGTATTATAACACATTATAAGTCTGTGTTCAAGAGCCTTTTGCTGTTACATCTGCGGAAGGCTCTCTTTTATTTTGCCCGTACCTTGACAATCGAATGAACCCACAGACGAGAATACCCGGCGCAAATCAGTGTGCATGTGCACGCCTCTACAATGGGAATCACGCGGATAAGCGCGACCGGACAAACCTGATCGTGCCGCACGTACAGGAACGGCGTCTGAGAACGGGTCAATAAACCAAATCAGAAAATTTTCTACTAATAGATGTGCTCAGTTCGTTTTCGGATTGAGCACATACATTAGGAGAAAATCTCCTTGTTTTGGAAATGACACAAGGTCATCAAACCAAGTAAACAATTTTCTGCTAATCGATGAGCTCAGTCCGAATGAACTGAGCTCATACATTAGGAGAAAATCTCCTTACTCTGGAGGTGACACCCGGATTTGAACCGGGGAATCAGGGTTTTGCAGACCCTTGC
>ERZ1673738.2618-NODE-2618-length-22497-cov-5.854558_pt1 | contig 22497 bp, 21 predicted proteins | sample MGYA00580198_ERZ1673738 | MGnify/ENA primary metagenome ERZ1673738 (study PRJEB41218, sample SAMN15661784) | gut metagenome | host: Homo sapiens | place: Canada: London | collected 2015-08-20/2019-03-30 | study: EMG produced TPA metagenomics assembly of...
CGAACATGGAATAGGACATCGACCTGAAAATTTATGCAGATAACTTCCAGTTTGTTGAGCATGAAAAAAGCGCCGGAGCTTGAGCTCCGGCGCTTTTGGCATATTAAGGAAAATCAGAAAATCGCGACGACAGCGCCGTTGTAGGTCTCGGCGATGAAGTTCTTCACGGTATCGGACTGGAGAGCCTTGACGAGAGCGACCGTCTTGGCGCTGTCCTTGTCGGCCTCGCGGACGGCGACGACATTGGCGTAGGTCTGGGCGGCGTCGCCGGAGGCGTCCTCAATGGCGAGAGCGTCGGCAACCTTCAGACCGGCGGCCAGCGCGTAGTTGCCGTTGATAACGGCGAGTGTGCCGGCGTCACTGTTGGCAAGCTGGGTCGGGACCATGTCGGCCTGCACGGGAACAACGTTGTAGCCCTTCGCGTCAACGATATCGAGATGGCTGACGCCCTTTTCCGCGGAGGCATCCTCCGGCAGGGTGATGAGACCTTCCTGAGCGAGGAGGAGCAGCGCGCGGGTCTCGTTGCTGTCGTCGGCGGGGATCAGAATGGTAGCGCCCTCGGCGACTTCATCGAGAGAGGAAACGCCGTTGCCGAAAAGACCGAACGGCTCATAGTGGATGAGACCGGCGGAGACGAGGTGCGTGCCGTTGCTGGCGTTGAAGCTGTTCAGGTACGGGGTGTGCTGGAAGTAGTTGGCGTCAAGCTCGCCGTCTTCAAGAGCGGTGTTGGGCAGGACGTAATCATCGAAAACAACGATCTTGAGATCGTAGCCTTCCTCGGCGAGGAGGGGCTTGATCTGCTCAAGGATCTCGGCGTGCGGGGTAGAGGAAGCGCCGACGGTGATGGTCTCTTTCGCGGCGGGCTCTTCGGCAGGGGCTTCGGTCGGAGCTTCAGAAGCGGGAGCTTCGGTAGCGGCGGGGGCTTCCGTGGCGGACGGGGTGGAGGCGGTACCGCAGGCGGCCAGCGCGAGCAGCAGCGCGAGAGCGAGGACGACAGAAAGAATCTTTTTCATTTTGATATTTCTCCTTTTCTTTGGATTCGGTGGGTGAAACTTTTTATATCATCAGGCGGAGGTGCGTTTGTCCGTCTTGCGGACAATGTACATTCCGACTTCCTGAATGACCTGAACAATGATGATGCACAGCAGCGCGGCGAACCAGATGATATCCTGATTGAAGCGCTGGTGACCGTAAACAATGGCGATCTGGCCGAGACCGGTGCCGCCGATCGTGGCGGCCATGGCGGAATAGCCGAGCACCGTGACCATCGAGATGACCGCGCCCGTGATGAGCGAGGGCTTCGCTTCCGGGACGAGCACCTTGGTGATGATCTGGAATCGCGGCGTGCCCATCGCTTCGGCGGCTTCGATCACGCCCTTATCGACCTCCTTGATGGAGGACTCGACCATGCGCGCCACGTACGGCGCGGCAGCGATCACGAGCGTTACGATCACGGCCTTGTTGCCGAGCGATGTGCCAACGATGAACTTTGCCACCGGCAGCATCGCCACCATGAGAATGATGAACGGCACGCTGCGGAAGGCGTTGATGAGAATGCTGAGAATTTTATTGAGCACCGGCATCGGATGGATGCCGTCCTTATCGCTCACGCAAAGGAGCAGACCCAGCGGCAGGCCGAGAACATAGGCAAACACCGTGGAGATCACGGTAAGATAGATCGTCTGCCACACGCCGAGCAGAAACAGATTCTGCTGCCAGAGCTTTACAAACATATCGGAGAACATCCCATCACACCTCCTCAAAGGAGACACCGTCCTGCTTCAGCCACGCGCGGGCGCGCTCGGCGCTCGCTTCGTCGGCAGGAAGCTCCAGGATCGTCTGCCCATAAATTTTGCCGTCGATCTCGCGGATGTCCGCGGATACGATGTTGACCGGGGCCTGGCACTCCATAATGAGACTGGCGACGACGGGGTGCCGCGTCGTTTCGCCGTTGAAGGCGAGGCGGATTCGTTTTCCGCCGGGGGTGAATACCGGGGCGATACTGACACCGGGGAGGATCAGCTCGCGGGCGATCTTGGACTGCGGATTGGTGAACACCTGGCTCACCGCGCCAAGCTCGGCGATCTGGCCGCGGTCAATGACGGCCACGCGGTCGCAGATCTGGTCAATAACGCGCATCTCGTGCGTGATGACGATCACGGTGACGCCCATTGTGCGGTTGATCTCCTTGAGAAGCGAGAGGATCGACTGCGTTGTCGTGGGGTCAAGCGCGCTCGTCGCCTCGTCGCAGAGAAGGTAGCGGGGCTTCGTTGCCAGCGCGCGGGCGATGGCGACGCGCTGCTTCTGTCCGCCGGAGAGCTGCGAGGGATACGCCTTGGCGCGGTCGGCGAGACCGACAACGGAGAGAAGCTCCATAGCGCGCTCCACTGACTCCTTTTTCTTCCACCCGGCGATCTCCAGCGGGTAGCACACGTTCTGGAGAACGGTGCGCTGCGCGAGAAGATTGAAGCCCTGGAAGATCATCCCGATCGAGCGGCGGATGAGCAGCAGCTCCTTCTGGGGGAGCTTGGTGAGATCCTTGCCGTCCACGATCACGGAGCCGGAGGTCGGACGCTCCAGCAGGTTGATGCACCGGACGAGCGTGGATTTGCCTGCGCCGGAAAGACCGATGATACCGAATATTTCTCCGTCCTCGATCGTGAGGGAAATGTCATGCACGGCGTGGATCTGCCCTTCGCCCTCGCCGAAGTCCTTGGTCACATTCTGAAGCTCAATCAAAAGCGAACCCTCCTAACAAACAAAAAAGCAGGCTGCCATTTTGGCATCCCGCTTCACAAAACTGCACTCCGGATTTCCCGGACTGCGCCTTTTTATCCATGAAAAGCAGTCAGCAAATGGCTATCGAAACGCGCAGCAAAGCTGCGCATGCACATCATCATGTTCATGCACATCTCGGTCATCATGCTGGCGAACGTACGGCGCATCGGCTGAGCTCCTTCCCTCGGTAATCAAGTTGTCTGCATTATATCCCTACGGTTTTGACCTGTCAATACACTTTAACACCGCAAAGACAGAATCGGCGAAAAAACACAAAACCCTCTCCCGTTCGGGAAGAGGGTTTGTGAATAATCATTCAGGATTTATACTCAAACGTCATGCCGCAAATGGAAATGGTGTCGCCGTCGCGGATGCCGAGCGCCTCCATGCGTTCGTAGATCCCGGCGTCACGGAGCGACTTGTCGAAATACATCCGGCTCTCGTAGTCGGTGAAGTTGACGGTCGAAACGAGCCGGTCCATCCACGGGCCGGAGACGTACCAGACACCGTCGTCCTCTTCGATCTCCACGTCCTCGGGTGAGCCGAGATCCGGCGCGGGCGGAACGTAGTCCGGCTCGTACACCGCGATCGGGGGGAGCGTGGAGAGCATGGCAGCGGCGCGCTGCATAAGCTCCTTCGTTCCGGCGGTCGTGGCGGCGGAGAGCTCAAAGAACTCGTAGCCCTGCGCCTCGACGTGCTTTTTCAGCCGTTCGATCGGCTCGCGGTCGTCCCCGAGCAGGTCGCACTTGTTCGCCGCGACGATCTGCGGACGCGACGCGAGCGCAGGGGAGTAGTCCGCAAGCTCGCGGTTGATCGTCTCAAAATCTTCGATGGGGTCGCGCCCTTCGCTGCCGGATACGTCCACAACGTGAATGAGCAGACGGCAGCGGTCGATGTGGCGGAGAAAATCGTGGCCGAGACCCGCGCCCTCGCTTGCGCCCTCGATGATGCCGGGGATGTCCGCCAGCACGAAGGAAGCGCCCTCGGCCACATAAACGACGCCGAGATTGGGGGAGAGGGTCGTGAAGTGATAGTCCGCGATCTTCGGCCGCGCGCGGGAAACGCTCGCAAGCAGCGTGGATTTGCCGACATTCGGGAAGCCGACAAGACCGACGTCCGCGAGCAGCTTAAGTTCCAGAATGAGCTCGTGGCTCTCGCCGGGCATGCCGGGCTTGGCAAAGCGCGGCACCTGCCGCGTCGGCGTGGCGAAATGCTGGTTGCCCCAGCCGCCGCGACCGCCTCTGGCGGCGACGAACGGCTCGCCCGTGGACATGTCGGCCATGATGCCGCCGGTAGCCTTGTCGCGCACGAGCGTGCCGCGCGGGACGCGGATCGTGACGTTCTCGCCGTCCTTGCCGGAGCAGCGCTTGTTGAGACCGTTTTCGCCGTTGGCCGCGACAAACTTGCGCTTATAGCGGAAATCTATCAGCGTGGACATATGATCGTCCACAACGAGGATCACATCGCCGCCGCGTCCGCCGTCGCCGCCGTCCGGTCCGCCCGCCGCGACGAACTTTTCGCGGTGGAAGGTGACGGCGCCGTCGCCGCCCTTGCCGGCGTAAACGCTGATGGTGACTTTATCTACAAATCCATAGCTCATGCGTGTTCCACCTGCCTTTGAAAATAAAAAGAGACCGACGAGCCCGTCGGTCTCTTTGGGTAATTACTGCGCGATTTCGTAAACAGAGACCTTCTTGCGGTCCTTGCCCATGCGCTCAAACTTCACCGTGCCGTCCACGAGGGCGTAGAGAGTGTCGTCTCCGCCGATGCCCACGTTGGTGCCCGGATGGATCTTCGTTCCGCGCTGTCTGACAAGGATGTTGCCGGCCAGAACGAACTGACCGTCGGCCCGCTTCGCACCAAGACGCTTCGACTCGCTGTCGCGGCCGTTACGGGTGCTGCCCATGCCTTTTTTATGTGCCATTTAAATCACACCTCCAATAGTCAAATAGTACGGATCAAGCGTTGATCGCGGTGATCTCTACCTTCGTGTAGGGCTGACGATGGCCCTGCGTGCGACGGTAGTTTTTCTTGGGCTTCATCTTGTAGACACGGATCTTCTTGCTCTTTCCGGTCTTGATGATCTTGCCGGTCACGGTGGCGCCTTCCACAACGGGAGTGCCGAACACGTTGACGCCCTCATCGACAACGGCCAGAACCTGATCAAAGGTGACGGTCTCGCCATCGGCAACGTTGAGCTTCTCGACGTAGATAACGTCGTTCTCGGCGACGCGGTACTGCTTACCGCCGGTCATGATAACTGCGTGCTTCATTTTACATCCTGCCTTTCTTGCAGACTCGCTCTCCCGGGCGGAGGTCACCCTCACTTAGTTACCCTTTCAATGCGGCTCTGATACTATACCACGCCGCAAAACCCTTGTCAACACAAGATTTGGTGTTTTTCGGCGGTTATATCGCTAAATCTTATTTCTGGGAACGCTTTTTACGCTTTGCTATACGAACGCCCACGAGAACGCCCGCACCGACGAGTACAAGAAGCCCCGCAGCGGCGCCGATCACAATGTTTTCCACATACTTTCCGTGAATGGGGGTGAGACCGCCGGGCAGCGGCTCGGAGACGAGATCTTTATAATAGAGCATTTCCGTATCGTATTCCGCAGGGGTGCTCTCGTGCAGTATGACCAGCCGCGCGCCGTGGTATTCGCGCTCACCGTAGATATAAAAGCCGGTGCCCGCCGTGTTCACGAGATCGATGCCCTCATACGTTCCGACAAAGTCGTTTTTATGGTCGTGCCCGAAGAATGCCGCTACCACATCGCCCGTATCGCGCATTGCGGCAAACTCCCCGGAGGGGATGTCCGGCGGGCAGGGCGCCTCGCCGAGATGACCGGCGGTAAAGCCGTCGCCCATTTTATAATAGTGTCCCGAATGGCTGGAAAATCCCTTGACAACGCCCTCGGCCTTTTTCTCCGAGGCGGGGACTTCCGTCAGCAGATCATAAATCTCGGGAACGATGATGTGCTGGAAGAGATAGGCGGGGAGCATTTCGCCGTACTGCTCTTCGAGCGCCGCGGCGGTCGAGGTGTACCAGTCGATCTGATCCTGCTCGACGCGGGCGTACTTGGAAACGCCCTTCTCGCCATACGTCCCGCTGTCCAGAAACCAGAGATTGCACACCGGGCGGCTGCCGTCCGACGACCAGACGAGCAGATTGTAGTTCCCGCAGCCGGTGATATCGTCCGGCCCGGCGGACATGAGACAGCCGGGATAGCTCTGATAGATGGCGAGCTGCGTCTCCTTGCTTACGCCGCCCTCGTCATCGTGGTTGCCGAATACAGCGGCAAACGGAATGCCGCGCTCGGCCACGGGCGCGAGAATGGCGTCGAGCGCCTTTTCCATCGCCTTCGTGGTGCGGACGGACGGTCCGTGGATCTGATCGCCGGTGAATACGACGAGATCGGCGTCGGCAGCGTCCAGCTCCGCATTGAGCAGACGGAGCGTCGCCTCCTGCGGCCGGGCGGTGTCCTGTGTGTCGGCAACGATAAGGATACGGAATTCCCCGTTTTCGTCAAATTGCAGCATGGTATCCTCCTCCGCGGCGGAGACCGGCGCGGTAAGAGCCGTCAGCAGCAGCGCCGAGAGCGCCGCGCAAAGGAACGGTCGGATTTTCTTCATGATGAACCCTCCGGATAAAAAGCCGCCCCCGGCTGAAAAGCTGGGGGCGGGATAAAGTCTTACTTCGTGACGAGAGCGAGCGTGTCGCGCGCGATCATCAGCTCTTCGTTCGTCGGGATGACGTACACCTTCACGGTGCTGTCGGCCGCGGAGATGTCGGTCTCCTTGCCGCGGACCTGGTTTTTCTCGTGGTCCACATGGACGCCGAGGAACCCGAGACCCTCGCAGATGCTCTCGCGCATATCGGGGCCGTTCTCGCCGACGCCGGCGGTGAACGTGATGATATCAACGCCGCCCATGGCAGCCGCATAGGAGCCGATATACTTGCGGACCTCGTAGGCAAACTTGTCGAGAGCGAGCTGCGCGCGCTTGTTGCCCTCTTTGGCAGCCTTCTCAAGATCGCGGAAGTCGGAGCCGACGCCGGAAATGCCGAGAACGCCGGACTTCTTGTTGAGGATGTTGAGCATCTCGTCGGCGGTGTAGCCGTACTTATTCATGATGAACTGGAGAATGGCGGGGTCCAGATTGCCGGAGCGGGTACCCATCGGCAGACCCTCAAGAGGCGTCAGGCCCATGGAGGTATCGACGCACTTGCCGTCGATGCTCGCGGAAACGGAGGAGCCGTTGCCGAGATGGCAGTTGATGACGCGCGTGCCCTTTTTGTCCATGATCTCGCAGGCGCGGGCGGACACGAAGCGGTGGGACGTGCCGTGGAAACCGTAACGGCGGATGGAGTCGTTCTCGTAGTACTCATACGGAATGGCGTAAATGTACGCTTCCGGCGTCATGGACATGCCGAAGGAGGTGTCGAACACGGCGACCTGCGGCACACCGGGCATCGCCGCCTGGCACGCCTTGATGCCCATGAGGTTGGCGGGGTTGTGCAGAGGCCCGAGCGGGAAGCACTTTTTGATGGCGGCTTCGCACGCGTCGTCCACGACGCAGGACTCGGTGAACTCAATGCCGCCGTGGAGCACACGGTGGCCGACGGCGCCGATCTCCGCCATCGTCTCGACAACGCCGTATTCCTTGCTGGTCAGCTTTTCGAGAACGGCCTCGATCGCTTCCTTGTGGGTGGGGAACGGAACGTCCGCTTCGTAAACGGGCTTGCCGTTCTGGGGCTTGTGGGTCAGACGGCCGTCGATGCCGATGCGCTCACAAAGACCTTTGGCGAGCAGAGACTCGTTCTCCATGTCGATGAGCTGATACTTCAGCGAAGAGCTGCCGGCGTTGATAACCAGAATCTTCATTGGTTCGGATCCTTTCCATAGTTGAAAATTTTACCGCGTCAGGGTATCATTGTTTTCAAATATCTATTTTAGCGTTCTTTTCATCAAAACGCAAGAGTAAAAAAGGATGGATTTATATGAAAGCGGTCGGGATCGTTGCGGAATACAATCCGTTTCACAGCGGACACCGGTACCAGATACGGAAAATACGCGAGATCTTCGGCGCGGAAACGCCCGTCGCCGCGGTCATGTCCGGCGATTTTGTGCAGCGCGGCGAGGCGGCCTCTTACGATAAATTCACCCGCGCGGAAGCTGCGGTGCGCGGCGGCGTGTCGCTCGTGATCGAGCTGCCGCTGCCGTGGAGTCTTTCCTCTGCCGAGAGCTTCGCCCGCGGCGGCGTGGGGCTGCTCGGAGCAGCGGGCGTTATCGACGCGCTCTCCTTCGGCAGCGAGAGCGGCGATCTCTCCGCGCTCGAAAAGACGGCGGCGGTGCTCGACACGCCGGAATTTGCCGAAGCGCTGAAGCGCGAACTCACCGGCGGAGCGCCGTTTGCCGCGGCGCGCGCACGGGCGGCGCGTGCCCTTCTTGGCGAGAGCGCGGCGGTGCTCGATACGCCGAACGATCTTCTGGCCGTGGAATACATCCGCGCGGCGGCGAAGCTCGGCTATATATTTGATTATACTCCCGTCCGGCGCGAAGGCTCGACCCACGACGGCGCGGGCAGCGCGTCCGAGCTCCGCGCGCTTCTTCGCGCGGGGGAGAGTCTTGCCGGGCGTGTCCCCGGGGAGGTGTGGGAGGTCCTTCGCCGTGCGGATGAGGCCGGATGCGGCTTTGTCTCTCCGGAGAGTCTGCGAACGGCGTATCTCTCCCGGCTGCGGGAGAAAACGCCGGAGGACTTTGCCGCCGTGCCGGATGCGGCGGAGGGACTGCATTTTCGGCTTTATGAAGCTGCGCGCCGCGGCAGTTCCCCGGAAGAGATCGCCGATCTTGCCAAATCAAAGCGGTACGCGCACGCGCGGCTGCGCCGCATGGTGATGTGCGCCGCGCTCGGCGTGCGAGCCGGGGACGCGAACGGCATACCGCCGTACATCCGTGTGCTGGCATTTGATGCGCGCGGCGCGGCGCTGCTGCGGGAGATGAAAACGAGCGCCGCTCTTCCTGTTGTCGTCAAAAGTGCACGAGTCAAAGACGAAAATGAGAGCATCCAACGCCTGTTCGACCTCGGGAGCCGCGCGCACGACCTCTATGTTCTTGGTTGGAAAAACCGCGCATTGCAGGCGGCGGACGCCGATTATCGCGCCACGCCCTTCTGTTCCGTAGGGAACAACCGGAATTCCGTGCACGATAACCAAGAGTGTGTTTGAAATTTTTTTGCGATTTAGCGAAAAAAAGGGTTGCATTTCTCTCCCGGCGGTATTATACTACCGTCATATTTGAAATGGAAACACATTTGTCCGTGACATACGGACTATGCGTATTCCGGAGAGGGAGAAAAACCATGAAAAAGATTTTAGCGATCGTACTTTGCGCATGCATGATCTGCGCTCTGCTTGCCGGCTGCGGCAGCAGCGAATCCCCGGCGGCCGCCGTTGAAGGCGACGTACTGAAGATCGGCATTTTTGAGCCCGCCACGGGTGAGAACGGCGCCGGCGGCATGCAGGAAGTGCTCGGCGCGCGCTATGCCAACAAGGTCGTCCCCAGTGTGACGGTCAACGGCAAGGAATATAAGATCGAGCTCGTTGAGGTCGATAACCAGTCCGACAAGACCGCGGCCGTTACCGCCGCGCAGAACCTCGTGAGCAGCGGCGTTATTGCTGTTATCGGCTCTTACGGCTCCGGCGTGTCCATCGCCGCCGGCTCCACGTTCGAGCAGGCGAAGATCCCCGCCGTCGGCGGCTCCTGCACGAACCCGCAGGTAACGCTCGGCAACGATTACTACTTCCGTGTCTGCTTCCTTGACCCGTTCCAGGGAACCGTTATGGCGAGCTACGCCAACAACGAAGGCTGCAAGAAGGCCGCCGTCATCATGCAGAACGGCGACGACTACTCCACCGGCCTTGCGAACTACTTTGCCGATGCCTTTGCCAAGATGGACGGCTGCGAAGTTGTTTACACCGGCACCTACAACACCAACGAAACCGACTTTAACGCGATCCTGACCGCGGCCAAGGCGGCTGACCCCGATGTTCTGTTCATCCCGTCGTCCATTACGACCGCCGGCATCATCATCAAGCAGGCGCGTGATATGGGCATCACGGCTCGCATCATGGCGGGCGATACTTGGGAGAACGCTACCATCATGGAAAACGCCGGTGTGGAAAACTGCGAGGGCGTTGCGCTGTCCACCTTCTTTGACGAGAACGACACCGATGCTTCCGAGTTCGTGCAGGGCTTCAAGGCGTATCTGAACGGCGATGCCGAAGCGCTCAAGCTCAACGGCAACAACGACACGGTCGCTGCGGTTTCCGCGCTTGGTTATGACGCCTACATGGCGATCATTGAGGCGCTCAAGAATGTTTCCGGTGATATCACCGGCGAGGCGGTCCGCGACGCGCTTGCCTCCGTCTCCTTTGACGGCGTGACCGGCAGCATCTCCTTCGACGAGAACGGCGACGCCAACAAGGATATGGCTTACATCAAGATCATGTCCGACGGCGCTTTCAAGTTCGTCGGCACGCAGAAGACCGACGGCACCTTCACCCCCGCTGCCTGATTTTCTATCCGCATAAACATTTTGAATCGGCGGGTCATCCCGCCGATTCTCTTTATTCGCTTTTACCCCGTCGCATCGGCAACCCGAAAGAGGAGGCAAGCTCTATGACGGCATTTCTCCAGAACTGTCTGAACGGTATTTCCATCGGCAGTATATATGCCCTGATCGCCATCGGCTACACGATGGTTTACGGTATTCTTCGACTCATCAACTTCGCCCACGGAGACATCTTCATGATGGCGGGTTATTTTATGATTATCTGCATGACGGATCTGCTCATCCCGTGGTACATATCGCTGCTGCTCGTCGTGCTGTTCACAGTGCTGCTCGGCGTATTCATCGAGCGCATAGCCTATAAGCCGCTTCGCGATGCGCCGCGTATGTCCATCATGATCTCGGCGATCGGCGTTTCGTACTTTCTGCAGAACTTCGCCACCTATCTCTTCACGGCGCAGCCAAAGTCGTATCCGTATGCGGAGATGGGCTTTCTCAGTAAAACGGTGAAGCTCGGCGAGATCTCTACGACGCTCGTTACGTTCATTACGCCCATCCTCACCGTGATCCTTGTTCTGGCGCTGGCGTTCCTCATCCGCAAGACGAAGATCGGCATGGCGATGCGCGCGGTATCGCGTGATTTTGAAACGTCCTGTCTCATGGGCATCAAGATCAACCGCGTCATCAGCTTCACGTTCGCCGTCGGCAGCGCGCTGGCAGCCATCGGCTCGGTGCTGTATTTCATCCCGCGCTCGTCGGTGTATCCGCTGGCCGGTTCTCTGCCCGGACTCAAGTGCTTTGTCGCCGCGGTGTTCGGCGGCATCGGCTCCATTCCCGGCGCGCTGGTGGGCGGCTTCCTCATCGGTCTTTGCGAAACGTTCATCAAGGGCAGCGCCTATTCCGAGTTCAGCGACGTTTTCACGTTCGTCGTGCTGATCCTCGTATTGCTCGTCCGTCCCACCGGCCTGTTCGGTGAGAAGCTGAAAGAGAAGGTGTGAGCATGAGTCAAAAGAAAAAAACGATCTGTTCCGCCGTCGGTTTTCTCTGCATCGCGGCGGTCATCGTCTGCGCCGGCGAGCTTGTTCCGCGTTCGTCGATGTTCCGCACGGTTTTGCAGCTCGGCGCGATCTATGCGCTGCTTGCGGTGTCCATGAACCTCTGCAACGGTTTCACGGGGCTCTTTTCTCTCGGTCAGGCGGGGTTTATGACGCTCGGCGCTTATACCTACGCCATTTTCACGATCCCCACGGCGGCGCGCCCCGGCGTGTACTATCTTTACGGCGTTGCCGACTGGCTTGCCGATCTCCATCTGCCGATCATCGCAGCGCTGCTTGCCGCCGGTGTTGTCGGCGCGCTCTTTGCCGCGCTCATCGGCGCGCCGGTCCTCAAGCTCAAAAGCGACTATCTCGCCATTGCGACGCTCGGCTTTGCGGAGGTCGTCCGCATCGTTGTCGCCTCCTCGCCGCTCAACCGCATTACGAACGGCTCTCTTGGGCTGACGAAGATTCCCGGCTTCTCGTCCTACTACGGCATTTTCATCGTTGCCGCCGTTTGCATCACGCTGATCGTTCTTATCATCAACTCTTCCTACGGCCGCGCGTTCAAGGCCATCCGAGACGATGAGATCGCAGCGGAGGCAATGGGCATTGCTCTAGCCAAGCACAAGCAGATGAGCTTTATCATCAGCTCGTTCTTCGCGGCCATCGGCGGCGCGCTGATGGCAATGTTCCTCGGCGCGGTGTCTTCCACAACGTTCACCATCGCCGTGACGTATTTTATTCTGCTCATTGTTGTTATCGGCGGCATGGGCAGCGTGACGGGCAGCGTTATTTCGGCGTTTCTCGTCATTGCGAGCCGCGAATGGTGGCTGCGTTTTCTCGACAAAACAACGTACATCGGCGATTTCCGCGTGCCCCTGCTCAAGACCGGCTTCCGTATGGTCGTGTTCTCCGTGATCCTCATGGTCGTGGTGCTGTTCTTCCGTACCGGCATTATGGGCGATAAGGAGTTCAGCTGGGACCGCATCGCGGCGCGCTGCAAAAAGCTCTTCGGCGGGAAAAAGGCCGCGGTCTCCGGAGGTGAAAACCGTGAGTGAATCAATGCTCCGCATGGAAAACGTCACCATGCAGTTCGGCGGCGTTGTGGCGGTGAACAATCTCTCGCTCAACGTCGATAAGGGCGAGATCGTCGCGCTCATCGGCCCCAACGGTGCGGGTAAAACGACGGCCTTCAACTGCATCACCGGCGTATACCAGCCGACAAACGGCAAGGTATTTTTTGAGGATAACCTCATGGTCTCCGCGCATCCGACGGGGAAGATGCAGAAGGAATATCAGGGCATGAACGCCGAGATGTATCTCAAGGATAAAATTCTCGACCCGACGCCCGACCAGATCACAAAGCTCGGCATTGCCCGCACGTTCCAGAACATCCGTCTGTGGAAATCCATGACGGTGTTTGAAAACGTCCTTACAGCCAAGCACCTGCGCGCGAAGCAGAACATTTTCAGCGCGGCGCTCCGCATCTCCCTGGCGGAGGACCGGCGCATGGAGAAGGAGACGATGGAGCTGCTTGAAGAGCAGAACCTCGCGCAGTATCGCAACGATCTTGCAACGTCTCTGCCGTACGGCCTGCAGCGGCGGCTGGAGATCGCCCGCGCGCTTGCGACCGACCCGAAGCTTCTCCTGCTCGACGAACCGGCCGCCGGCATGAACCCGCAGGAGACCGAAGAGCTCGGCCAGTTCATCATGCAGATCAAGAAGAAATACGATCTCACGATCCTTATGATCGAGCACCACATGGAGCTCGTTATGAAATTCTCCGACCGCATCTATGTGGTCGATTTCGGCAGACTCATCTCGCAGGGCACGCCCGCCGTTGTACAGGGTGACCCGAAAGTTATTGAAGCGTATCTGGGGGTGGCGGAAGAATGAACGAGATCCTCTCCATTCACGATCTCAGCGTGAACTACGGTGGCATTGAAGCCGTCAAGGGCATTTCCTTTGATGTGCATGAAGGCGAGATCGTAACGCTTATCGGCGCGAACGGCGCGGGCAAAAGCTCGACGCTCCGCACGATCGCCGGGCTTGTAAAGCCCTCCGGCGGCACGATCAACTTCCGCGGCGACAACATCACCGGGCGCGACGCCACGACCATCGTGAAAAAAGGCATCACGCTCGTCCCGGAGGGACGGCACATTTTCCCCGATCTCACGGTGCTCGAAAATCTCAAGGTCGGCGCGTATCTCCGCAGCGACGACATCTCCGGCGATATCCAGTGGGTATACGACCTTTTCCCGCGCCTGCGCGAGCGCTCGTGGCAGGCGGGCGGCACGCTTTCCGGCGGCGAGCAGCAGATGCTGGCTGTGGGCCGCGCACTCATGGCACGCCCGAAGCTCATTATGATGGACGAGCCGTCGCTCGGCCTTGCGCCGCTCGTTGTGCGCGATATCTTTGAGATCATCCGTCAGATCAACCACCAGGGCGTATCCATTCTGCTCATCGAGCAGAACGCGAACATGGCGCTCAAGGTCGCCGACTCCGCCTACGTCATGGAGACCGGATGCATCACGCTCTCCGGCGCGGGCAAAGACCTTCTGAACAACGAGGCCGTAAAAAAGGCCTATCTCGGTACATGATTGACATTCGACCCGCGGGACTGTATTATCCACTATATAGTCCCACGGGTCTCTTTTTATTAAGGAGAAATCACCTATGCATATCGTTACAAGTACGGATATCCTTCTCCCGCGCGCCGAGGATATGGGCGCGTGGAGCGTGATCGCGTGCGACCAGTTCACGTCCGAACCGGAATACTGGGCCGCGGCGGAAGCGCGTGCGGCGGAAAAGCCGAGCACGCTTTCTCTCATGCTGCCGGAGGCGTGGCTGCACACCGCGCGCGCCGACGGCGCGGACGGACGCATTGCCGATACGATGCGCCGTTATCTCGCGGAGGGTGTTTTTCAAACGGTCCCGGACAGCTTTATCTATGTAGAGCGCACACTGTCGGACGGACGCGTCCGCCGCGGCCTCATTGCGGCGCTCGATCTTGAGCAGTACGATTTTACCGGAACGCAGCGTACGAGCGTCCGCTCCACGGAGGGCACGGTAGAGGAGCGTCTGCCGCCGCGCGTGAACATCCGTCGCAGCGCGCCGCTCGAAATGCCGCATACGCTCCTTCTGATGGACGACCGGACAGACAGTGTCCTGTCCCTCGCGGAAAAGGCGAAGGACACACTGGAAAAGGTCTACGATTTTGATCTTATGCTCGGCGGCGGCCACATTGCCGGCTGGCGCGTGAGCGGGGAGACGAAAGCGGCGGTGCAGTCGGCGCTCGACGCGCTCGATAATGCGGCATTGCAGCGGGAAAAATACGGTGACGCAGCGGAAAACGGCAAGCTCACCTTTGCTGTCGGCGACGGCAACCACTCGCTTGCCGCGGCCAAGCGGTTCTGGGAGGAAAAGCGCGAAACTCTGCCGGAAAACGAGCGGGAGACCGATCCCGCCCGCTTCGCGCTCGTGGAGATCGAGAACATCCATGAGCCGTCGCTCGATTTTGAGCCGATCCACCGCGTGATCTTCGATACCGATACGTCGGCTTTTGCTGCGGAATTTACAGCGCATCGGACGGAGTGGGAAGCAGAGGACAAAACACTCGGCGAGCGCGTTGCGGCGGCGGAGAGCTTCTGCCGCGCCTATATCACCGCGCACGGCGGCTATATCGACTATATCCACGGCGACGATACGGCGCGCTCTCTCGGCGAGAAGCCGAACTGCGCTGCGGTGCTGCTGCCGCCGGTCGAAAAGAGCGGGCTTTTCCTTTCCGTACTCAAGAACGGCGCTCTGCCGAAAAAGAGCTTTTCCATGGGCAACGCACGGGACAAGCGCTATTATCTCGAATGCCGGAAGATCCGTTAAAACAGCTTCATATAACATAGAAACACCAAGGAGGTTCGACAATGAAAGAAGTCAAAAACCCGAAAAAACCGTTGGCGTATTATTACTCCATTACGCTCATTGCGCTGCTTCTTTTCAACATCTTCGTCGCGCCGCTTCTGAACCGGCAGCACGTGGAGCAGACGGATTACAGCACCTTTATGCGCATGATCGCCGAAAAGAAGATCGGCAAGGTCGATGTGAGCGATACGGAGATCATATTTACCGACAAGGACGACAATACGATCTATGTGACCGGCGTTATGTACGATCCGACGCTCACGCAGCGCCTGTACGATTCCGGCGCAGAATTTGCCAAGGATATTGAGCAGTCCATGTCGCCGGTGCTGAGCTATCTCTTAACGCTCATTCTGCCGCTGGTCATCTTTGTTATTTTCGGCCAGTTCATGCGGAAAAAGCTCATGGATCAGATGGGCGGCAAAGACGTCATGTCCTTCGGCATGGGAAAAAGCAATGCCAAGATCTACGTCCAGTCCACGCACGGCATCCGCTTTGACGATGTCGCCGGGGAGGACGAGGCGAAGGAAAGCCTTGCCGAGATCGTGGACTATCTCCATAATCCGAGCAAGTACACGGACGCCGGCGCGTCGATGCCGAAGGGCATTCTCCTTGTCGGCCCTCCGGGAACGGGCAAGACGATGCTTGCCAAGGCCGTGGCCGGCGAATCGAACGTGCCGTTCTTCTCCATCTCCGGTTCGGAGTTCGTGGAGATGTTCGTCGGCATGGGCGCGAGCAAGGTGCGCGACCTTTTCAGTCAGGCGAAGGAGAAGGCCCCGTGCATCGTGTTCATCGACGAGATCGACGCCATCGGCCAGAAGCGCAGCGGCGGCGCGATGGGCGGCAACGACGAGCGCGAACAGACGCTCAACCAGCTTCTCACGGAAATGGACGGCTTTGAGAGCAACAACGGCGTCATCATTCTCGCCGCGACGAACCGCCCCGAATCGCTCGACCCCGCGCTCACGCGCCCCGGCCGCTTTGACCGCCGCGTACCGGTCGAGCTGCCGGATCTCGCCGGACGCGAGGCCATTCTGAAAGTCCACGCCCGCAAGATCAAGCCTGCGGAGGATGTGGATTTCCATACGATCGCGCGCATGGCCTCCGGCGCTTCCGGCGCGGAGCTTGCCAATATCATCAACGAAGCTGCGCTGCGCGCTGTGCGCAACGGGCGCACCATCGTGACGCAGGCGGACCTTGAGGAGAGTATCGAGGTCGTTATCGCCGGATACCAGAAGAAAAATGCCGTCCTCTCCGATCAGGAGAAGAAGGTCGTTGCCTATCACGAGATCGGCCACGCTCTCGTCGCGGCGATGCAGACCCATTCCGCGCCCGTGCAGAAGATCACGATCATTCCGCGCACCTCCGGCGCGCTGGGGTATACGATGCAGGTCGAGACCGGCGACAAATACCTTATGACCAAGCAGGAGATCGAAAACAAGATCGCAACGTTCACCGGCGGCCGCGCCGCGGAAGAAGTCGTGTTCGGCGAGATCACGACCGGCGCCTCGAACGACATCGAGCAGGCGACGAAGCTCGCCCGCGCCATGATCACGCGCTACGGCATGAGCGACGATTTTGATATGGTCGCGCTCGAGACGGTCACGAACCAGTACCTCGGCGGCGATGCCTCGCTCGCGTGCTCGGCGGATACGCAGAAGGTCATTGACGATAAGGTCGTCGCGCTTGTCAAGACGCAGCACGAGAAGGCGAAAAAGATCCTCACGGAGAACCGCTCGAAGCTCGATGTTCTCGCGCAGTATCTCTATGAGAAGGAGACCATCACCGGCGAGGAATTTATGACCATCCTTGAGCGGGAAGGAGCGAAAGCATGAGCCGTGCAAGCCTCGTTGAGCTAACGAACCTCTGCGTGATCTGCGACGGCAGCCGCGTGCTCGTGCAGGATAAGATCGGCTGCGGCGTTGTATTTCCCGGCGGCCATGTGGAGCTGGGCGAGTCGATGCTCGCTTCCGTTATCCGCGAAATGCGCGAGGAGACCGGCCTTTTGATCGAGCATCCAGTGCTCTGCGGTATCAAGGACTGGATGCGCGAGGACGGTACGCGCTTTATCGTCGCGCTTTATCGCGCCGACCGGTTTACCGGCGAGCTTAATTCTTCCGAGGAAGGGCGCATGTTCTGGATCGAGCGGGAGGAGTTTGCAAAGACCAACACCATCTGGGGTATGAAGGACGTTCTGCGCGTATGTGACGAAGCAGAATACAGCGAAATGTTTTATTCGGAAGAGAAAAAGAGCTGGGTGCTGCTCGGCTGAGGGGAGATATGCGAAAAGAGAGAAAGAACGAGGCGTTGCTCTGGTTTGGAAAGTGGACGTCCAAGCTCGGCAACATCGTTTTTGATTACGCGAACAGCGTGAGCATTGTCGGCGCTTTCTCTCACGCGCCGTGGGTGCTGGCGCTTTACCAGAGCTCGGAGACGGTCATACAGATCGTATTCAATCTTATCGGCGGCGCGAAGGCCGACAGCGGCAGCCGGAAAAAGATCCTCATCGTCACGGACGTTCTTTCCGCGGCCATATGCCTTGCGGTGAGCTTCTTCGTCGCCTCGCCGCGTATGGCGGAGGTCGTCATCGCGGCGAACGCTCTGCTTGCCGTTGTGTACGCCTTCAATTCTCCGACGTACCGCTCCATCGTCCGTGAGATGGTCGACGGTGAACGCATCGGCATGTATAATTCCGTCAGCAACGGCGGGGGAGAGGTCATAAAAATCGCGGGGCCGATGGCCGGTATGCTGCTTGTGCGGTGGATCGGCGTGCGCGGGGCGCTCCTCTTCGACGCGCTCACGTTCCTTTTGTCCGCTGTTTCCGAAATGCTTCTCACGCCCATTTCGGATACGCAGAGAAAACCGGCGCAGAAAAAGAACATCTTCCGCGATATCGCCGAGGGCTTTGCCTATCTCATACGGGAGCGGCAGCTTTTGTTTCTCATCCTGCTCTCGGCGCTTGTCAACTTCTTCCTTGCGGGCTTCAACCTCCTTTGCCCGTATACCGACGTGATGTACGCCTCCTTCGGCATCGAGTTTTACAGCAAGGTGCTCGTTATGGAGGCGGCGGGCGGACTTCTCGGCTCGCTTATCAGCTCGCGCCTTGGAAGCCGGGTAAAGGAAAACGCGCGTCTCATGGTGCTTTTCCTCGGCGCGATGGGCGCCGCGCTCGCGCTCGAGCCGCTCGCCGCGCTCACAGGGAGCGCGATCGTCTGCCTTATTCCGTTCCTTCTCTCCGGCACGGCGCTGACGGTTTTCAACATCCAGTTCATGTCGTATGTGCAGCTGCGCGCAGACGAGGCGTATCTTGGGCGCGTGTTCAGCATCATTTTCACCGTGGCAGTGCTGTTCATGCCGGTGGGCTCGTTCGTTTTCTCCTTCCTGCTCGATACGTCAAGTCCTGCGGGGTTTGCCGTAGTCGGTGGAGGGATACTTGCGCTGGCCGCTGCCGGGATCCTCATCTTCCGGGGCGACGCGCCAAAAACCGAATAACAAAACCGGCGGACAGGATGTAATTCCCGTCCGCCGGTTTCGTTCAACCTCAAAATAAATTGCACATTTTTGATCGCTGCATTGTCTTACTAAGTGAGGGGGGTGAGGAAATGGCGAACAGTGATGAACGCGCAGGACAGCCGGAGAGCATGGAACAGGTCATTGCGCTGTACTATGACCAGATTTATAAATTCTGCTATTGGAAAACGTATAGCGCCGTTGATGCGCAGGACATCACGCAGGATACGTTTATACGGTTCATGGATGCGGCGCAGACATATTCCGACATAGAAAGCCCAAAGGCTCTGCTCTATACGATTGCGCATCATCTCTGTCTGAACTGGCTGAAAAAAGCGCCGCCGGATTCTCTGGATGAATTGCGCTGGGATCAAGAGCCTGCCGCCGAGGACTTTGCGGATCATGCCGTTCAGAAAATCTACTTATCCACCGCCATTGCCGCGCTCAGCGATGAACAGCAGGAAGTTTTGCTTTTACGATACGGGCAGGACTTGAAAGTGGGTGAGATGGCAGAGATACTTGGACTTTCAAGGTTTCAAGTGATGTATCGTATGCGCGGCGCGTTGCGTCAGCTCAAAAAGCTCTTAAAGGAGGAATCACCATGAAGCGTGTGCTGAAAAACGAATTACGTCAGCTTATGCAGGCAGCGCCACCGCTGCCGGATGCGGCAAAAAAGGCACAGCTTATAGAGCAGGCGCGAAGCAAACGTCTGTCATTGTCAACGGAAACCTCAATGCTGCAATTCATCAAGGGGCAGATTCGCTTTGTAAACAAAAGCCTGTTTGCTTGTCAGCTTTTGTTGCTATGCCTGTATGGACTGTTCACGACGATGATTTTGAAAGACAGCGACGGATTTCTGCTGCTTGTCGCGGCGGCTCCTCTGGTCGTGCTGCTTGGCAGTGGTGAGCTTTCACGGTCTTTCCGCTATCACATGACAGAGCTGGAATTGCCGTCGCGCTTTTCGCTGCCGCAGATTTTCATGGCAAGGTTTGTGATCGCGGCGGTGGTGGATACGCTGTCGCTCACCTGTATGCTGATTATGACCGCGATGAAAACGTATTTCACCTTTGGCGCATTGATCCTATATGGACTTGTGCCGAGCTTTCTGGCGGCATCCGGCTCGTTGTTCCTGCTCAACAGAAGCCGGAATGCGAATACACACTACTATGTGACTGCTTATTGTGTCGGCCTATCTGCGTTCGGTCTTGTTTCTGTAAGCACCCTCCCGGACTGGTACGATAGCGCAGCTATTACGGTGTGGCTGCTGATTCTTGCAATCAGCATCGGCGTTTTTGCGCTTGAATTATGGAAACTGTTCAAGGATTCCGCGAAACGCCTCGAATGTGTTCCCTTAAAATAACGATGGAGGTATCAAATTGGAACTGACTCTTGATCGTATTTCAAAACAGTTTCAGAACCATATCGCCGTAGACGGTTTCAGTTATACCCTGTCTAACGGTGTCTATGGTCTGCTCGGCGCAAATGGCGCTGGCAAAACAACGCTGATGCGCATGATCTGCACGGTGCTGAATCCGACGAGCGGAGAAATTCTATTTAACGGCACGAGCATCAGCGATATGGGTGCAAAATATTGTGACATTCTCGGCTATCTGCCGCAGAACTTCGGTTACTACCCGGATTTCTCCGCACATGAATTTCTTCTGTATATGGCATCGCTGAAAGGCGTACAGGGCCGCGCTGCCAAACATAGAGTGGAAGAATTGCTGCAAATGGTCGGTCTGTCGGACGTGTCCAGACAGAAAATCCGTTCTTTCTCCGGCGGCATGAAGCAGCGCCTCGGCGTTGCACAGGCTGTCCTCAATGATCCGAAAGTCCTTGTGTTGGACGAGCCGACCGCCGGACTTGATCCCAAAGAGCGGATTCGCTTCCGCAATCTGATCTCGGACCTGTCGCAGAATAAGATCGTCATTCTGTCTACGCATATTGTCAGCGACGTGGAGTACATTGCCGATCAAATCCTGATGATGAAAAAAGGCAAGCTGATCTTGGCGGGCAGTCCGGCTGAACTCACGGAACAGTCTGCCGGAATTGCGTGGTCGCTGATTGTACCTGAACGGGAGGTCGGACGGTATGAAGCGCAATGCTGCATCTGTAATCTGCGCCATTTGACGGATGGTGCGGAACTGCGCATCGTGTCCAGAAACCAGCCTGCACCCGCCGCTGTTCCGGTACAGACCACGCTGGAAGATTTGTACCTGTTCCACTTTGCAGACGAATTAAGCAGCGATCTTTCCCGCCCCGCAGGAGGAAAACAGAAATGAAAACGCTTATATATTACGAAAAGAGAAAAATTCTCCGGCGAAAATCAACCGTCATTGCCTGCCTGCTCATGCTGCTCAGCATCGTCGCACTCAGCTTTGTATTTGTTTCTGACCAAGACTATTACCGAACCGACGGCACGGAAGTATCCGGCATGGAGGCAATTCATGTAAAGCAGGAAATGGATCACGCTCTCGCCGGACCGCTGACTGCGGAGCGGCTGAAAGATGCGCTGCAACAGTATCACACAGTTTACGGAAACTCTGATAATTTTGGCACTTCAGGCGCTTTGAAAGACGAAGTGTACTGCAAAGATATTCTGCCATACAACGGCATCTTGAATTTAATGCGGCGGATATACTCTCCGGCTGGGGCATATGACATGAACATTCTTTCAAGTATCACAAATGAAAGAGTCGAGAATTTCTATCAGGATCGCCATGCACAGGTTCAGAGTATCGTAGATATGGATTACACGACCGGCAACTACACGCAGGCAGAAAAGGATACGATCCTAAAGCTGGATGCAAAAGTATCTGACCCTATCACATACGATTATTCGGACGGATGGAAAACGCTGTTGACCCGTGACTTCCCAACGGTATTCCTGCTGATTGCGCTGGTCGTGTGCATCATCATCTCCCCGGTTTTCGCTTATGAATATCAGACAGGCGCAGACGCAGTCGTTCTTTCTTCCAAGTATGGCAGACGGGAAACCGTTTGGGCAAAGCTGATCGCCGGGTTCACGGTCACAAGCAGAATCTATTTCATCGCGGTTTTGGTGAGCCTGATTTCTGTGCTTGCGGTATTCGGCGTACAAGGATGGAACTGTGATTTTCAGATCCTTTCCACGACCGCTTATTATGGTCTGAAAATATGGCAGGTCGTATTTGTGGGCATCGTCATCAATTATGTTGTGGTGCTGTCTGTCATGGCGTTTACGTTGCTGCTGTCCGCTGCCTGCAAAACACCGTTTGCGGCTGTCCTCATCAGCACACTCTGCACGATCGTGCCCATGTTCCTGCCGACAAGCCGCGTCAACGGAGTTTTCAACAAGCTCCTTTGCCTGCTCCCGGCAAAGGCAATGGATACGCATGTGGTGTTCTCAACGTATGTTCTGTTCAGCTTCGGCAAGCTTGTCATAATTCTTCCTTGCATGATTCTAATTGCAGCATGTGTTGTGATTATCGTTGCGCTTCCCATAGCGCACAGAAAATTTTGCAGGCATCAGGTGGCATGATGCTTGCTGACTTGCGGCGAAACGCCAAAAACCGGCGGACAGGATGTAATTCCCGTCCGCCGGTTTTTGCGTATGAATCTCAAAGCGCTTTTTCGAGCAGTACAAGATCAATATCGCTCAGACCGTTGAACGTGCATGGCGCGACGCTGATCTCTTTATACCCGA
>ERZ1673738.2626-NODE-2626-length-22459-cov-5.159436_pt1 | contig 22459 bp, 16 predicted proteins | sample MGYA00580198_ERZ1673738 | MGnify/ENA primary metagenome ERZ1673738 (study PRJEB41218, sample SAMN15661784) | gut metagenome | host: Homo sapiens | place: Canada: London | collected 2015-08-20/2019-03-30 | study: EMG produced TPA metagenomics assembly of...
TTGTGGATGGTGGTAAACTGCTCCTCCACATGGAGCTTCATGCCCTTCACAATCTCATCCATCATGGCCTGGCGGTTGAGCATGGCGAACTGCTGGACAATTTTCATGTCGTGAATATACTGTTCGAACAGTTCCCCGGACACATAGGCCAGCACTTTGGGAATCGGGGTGCGCTTGAGGTTCTTGAGCTTTCGGAGCTCCTTCTGGATTTCCCTGTCCCGTCCCTCCGCTTTCAGCCGGGCCGTGAGAGCCTCCACGGAAGCGGGATCCGTGCGGTTGAGCTCGCGGTACCCCGCCTCCTGATAATACCCTGCCACCTCCACGCCCAGGTGACGGCTGCCGGAATGAACCACGACGTAAAGGGCTCCATCGTCATCCCGATCCACTTCAATGAAGTGATTGCCGCCGCCCAGCGTGCCGACGCTCTTCGCGGCCCGCAGCAGATCCACATGGCTGGCGCAGCACAGCTCTTCGAGATCGATTTCATCCGCGTACCGGTGCGCCTTGTCCCGGATCGAAAAGCCCGAAGGGATTTTTTCGCGGATCAGCTTATCCAGCTTCTGCAGCTCCAGACGGGTTTCCCGCACCCGGACGGTTTCCATGCCGCAGCCGATGTCCACTCCCACCAGATTGGGAACCACCTTGTCGGTGATGGTCATGGTGGTGCCAATGGTACAGCCCTTTCCGGCGTGAATATCGGGCATCAGCCGGATACGGCTGCCCGCTGTGAATTCCTGGTTGCACAGCTCCTGTACCTGTGCGAGAGAGGCGCTGTCCACCACGTCGGTGAAAATTTTCGCCTCGTTGTATTTTCCTCTGATTTCAATCATATGGTCCTCTCTATTCCAATGCCCGGCGGGGCAATACTCCGCCGGGCCTGCATGGTTTTGTGTTTTTCTGTGCGCCTGCCGCTAAATCGTGAAGCCGAACGCCACTCCTTTTTCGGTGTTGTACGCAAAACAGCGCCCGCCGTGCAGCTCGATAATGTTCTTGGCAATGGCAAGGCCGAGACCGGTGCCGCCGCCGGAGCGCGACTCGTCCGCCCGGTAAAATGTGTCCCAGACCCGGCGCAGCGCTTCCTCGGAAAGGGGCGCGCTGTCGTTTGTGACGGTAAACGTAATCCCGCCGCGTTCCCGGCCAAGCGTCGCCTCCACGCAGCCGCCGGCAGGCGTGTACTTGACGGCGTTCGAGGCAAAATTTTCAATGACCTGGGCGATGCGGCTCTCGTCCGCCGTGACGGTGAGTTCCCCGGGGAGGTTGAGCGTAAGCCGCAGCTCCTTGGCCTCGATCGCCCGCTCCAGCTTGTCAAAAACGGCGCGCGTCAGCGCGGGGAGAGAAAATTCGTCGCGCGAAAGCTTCACCCTGCCCGCCTCCAGCCGGGAGAGATCGAGCATCTCGAGCACCATCGCGTCCATACGCTCCGTTTCCGAGAGAATCACGTCGAGATACTGATCCCTCTTTTTCTCCGCGATGCGCTCTTTCAGGCCCTCGGCGTAGCTGTGCACCACCGCGAGAGGCGTTTTCAGCTCGTGGGCGATGCTCGAGGTCAGCTGCCTGCGGTTTGCTTCCGCGTCCTCGGCATATTGCAGGACGGTGTTGAGGCGGGTGATCTCGTTCTTCTGCCTGCCAAGCTCCCCGGCGTCCTCCTGCAGCACCCTGCGCACCCGGGCAAGACCCTCGAACAGCCTCTGCCCCTCCCGCCAGACGCGGCGGGACGGCGCGCTCCACCCGCTTCTCTCGTCCTTCGCAAGCTCCTCCGCCACCAGCCGGGCCGGGACAATCAGCCTGCGCCGCAGGAGCGTCCACAGCAGAAGCGCCAGCGCGGCGGCGAGCAGGAACGAGCCGAGATAGACGCTTTTGAGCTGACTCATCGCCATCCGCCACGGGGAGCCAACCACCACGCTGACCGTGCAGAAAAGGAGCTCCTGCCCGTCTGACGTTTCGGGATGGAACCAGTTGGATTCCGGCCACGTCACACCGTCGGAGCGAATGCAGTAGCTGGCGCTGGGAATCAGCAGATCGGTCCCCTCAAAGCGGCTCCGAACCCCCGAGCTCCTGATCAGCACCGGCCCAAGCTCGCAAATGAAATCCTTCAGCTCTTCATACTGTTTTCCGTCATAGGAAACGGGAGGGAGAGGCTGCGGCAGACAGAGATCAAATTGATCGGCGTAGAGCACAACCCTCTCTCCGTCCGGGGGAACCGCGTCAGGGTTCTCGTAGAGAAGCTTCCACGGCAGGTCAAACGTTTTCACCACGCCGGAAACGGTGAACGACCCGGACCCCATGTCCGACAGCGCCTTCCAGAAATCCTCGTAGGAGACGTACTCGATGGCGGACGGAATGAAATCCACGCCGTCGAACGTTCCGGTAAACCGCAGAGCCTCCGCAAAAAAGCGGATGGACAGGCCGCTCTCAAGCTCCCGGCCTGCTTCCGTAAGGCACGCGCGGTCGAAGCGGGCGCGGGCAAAGCCCGCCGGGGAGACGTCCTCCCCGCTGTTCCACTCCTCCTCCGTCAGCCAGGAAAAGGTGAAAAAATTTTCCCAGCTGCACGCGAGGAGCTCGCCCCGCGCGTCAAAGACAGCGGTGGCAAACGAAAAGGTGTCCTCCGTGGACTGGATGAGAAAGCCGTTCCCGCGCCCGTCCGCGCCGGAAACCGCGCTGTTGTCAACGGGGCGGCGGCCGTCGCAGGCAGCGCTCCATTGCTGCCATGCAAGCAGATTCTCATAGCCCGTGTCCCCCTCAACCGCCGATTCGGTGTAGTGCAAGCCGGCAAGCAGCGAGGCGTACCCACTGGAATCCCGCAGCGCCCTAGCCGCGGCAAACTGGGCCGTCACATTGGTCAGGCAGGCCATGGACACGCCCCAGAGCAGCAGCATGGAGAAGGAGAGCAGCAGCGCGGTCATGGCCGAGGAGGATGGGAGCGCCCTCTTTTTTCTCCTCATCCTTCTCCCTCCCACCGGTACCCCGCCTTGATCACGGTCTTGATGCAGGAAGCACTCTCCCCGAGCTTTTCGCGCAGCCGCCGGATGTGGGTGTCGACCGCCCGCGCCTCCCCTTCGTACTCATAGCCCCAGCACTTGACGAGAAGCTGCTCGCGGCTCATCACGATGTTCCGGTTCTGCATGAGGCAGCGCAGCAGGGCAAACTCCTTCGGGGTGAGCGCAAGCTCCCGCCCGGCGGCAAACGCCTTCTGCGCGGAGAGCACAAGCCTCACGCCGCCGTCCTCGAGCATGTCCCCGGCCAGCATATTTCCGCGGCTGCGGCGGATGAGCGCCGACACCTTCGCGTAGAGCACCGACATCGAAAACGGCTTCGTCACATAGTCGTCCGCTCCCAGCTCGTAGCCGAGAAGCTTGTCCTCCTCGGCGGACAGGGCGGTCAGGAAAACGATGGGAACGCCGCTTGTCCGGCGCACGGCGCGGCATACGGAAAGCCCGTCGAGCCCCGGCATCAGAATGTCAAGCAGAACGGCGTCAAATTCGTCCTCCTCCAGCATGCCGAGCGCCTGCGCGCCGTCCGCGGCCTGAGCCGGAAGCTCGCCGCGGCTGCGGAAATAATCGCACAGGACCTCCCGCAGCTTCGCTTCGTCCTCCACAATCAAAATTCTGTGGTTCATCCCTTCCCCCTCCTTCCGCTCCTATTTTAGCGTACCGATTTGTATTCTCTGTGTCAATATCGGGCGGCAGGAATTTTTTCGGAACGGATTTTCGCGGGGAAACCTCTTTCCAATGAGGGAAAAAAGAGCGGGCCTTCCGCCGGAAAGCCCGCCCCACTGTGTTCTGTTTTCGTGCCGGGAAGCCTTATGCCCCCTCGGATGACACGGGATCCTCCGCGCTGCTGGCGGACGGAGCGGAGGAAGCCGCCTCCTGTGCGGGAGTCACCGTCTCGCCGCCCGGCTGCTCGGCGACGGCCGCGCCCTGCTGGACAAGGGCCGTCACGGCCGCCTGCACCTGCGCGTCGTCGGAAAGCTCCAGCTGACGGCGCACCAGAAGTTCCGCCTGCTCCTCGTCGAGCGATTTCTCCACATCCGGCGTCACGCCGGTCCCGCTGAAGGCGGAGCCGTCCAGCCGCAAATACTCGGCGACGGACAGCATCACCGCGGAGCCGTCCGAGAGCTGGAGGATCTCCTGCTTTTCGCCGCGGCCCGCCGTCAGCTCACCGACGACAAGCCCTTTCTTGTAATCCTGGATGTTGGCGGCAAAGAGCTCCGCCGCGCCGTAGGTCGAGCCGTTGACAATCACGCTGATCGGCACGCCGATCTCATTGGCTGAGCTGGTATACTCCACCGTGACGTTCCCCGCGCTGTCACGGCTGCTCACCATGGCGCCCGCCGGCAGAAGCACGTCAAGCATGTTCGCCATGGACTCCATATCGCCGCCGGGATTGTTGCGCAGGTCGATCACAAGGCCGGCCACCCCGCTCTTGAGCAGGGAGGATAATTCGTTGTTGAACTGGTTGTCGGCCCCCTCGCGGAACTGCGAAACGGCCAGATAGCCCACATTGCCGTTGATGGTCGCGGAGGTAATGGACCGCTGCACATACTCCGCGCGCGTGATGGTGAACGTAATCTGCTCCGCCGTGCCGCCTTCCTCGGCCGCGGGGCGCAGCACGGAAAGCGTCACCGTGGTACCGGCCTGTCCGTCGAGCTTGTTGACGGCCTCGCCGTACGTCAGGCGCACAATTTCCTTGCCGTCAAGAGAGACAATCACGTCGCCTGTTTTCAGACCGGCCTTCTCTCCCGCGGAGCCGGGAAGGACGTCCACGATCTCCATGTTGCCGTCCTCGTCCTGCACCGTTGTGATGCCCACGCCGACCTCGCTGCCGGACAGGCCCGCCTGATACTCCTGGTACCGCTCGGCGGAATAATATTTCGCGCCCGCGTCTCCCAGACCGGCCACATAACCGGCGCAGATCGCGTCCGTGAGCGTCTCCTCATCGATTGTGCCCACGTAATCCTGCCGGACCGTCTGATCGATCTCGCTCAGCTTCGTGTACATGGCCTGGCGCTCGTTGACGTCCGCCATCTTTTCGTTGAAATGGTTCATCGCGTAGACATACGTCAGCGACACCGTGATCGCTGACGCGACAGCCGCCAGGGCAATGCCCGCGCCGAGGGAAATTTTTTTGCTCAAGCGTATCTCTCCTTCGTCCCGGCGGCTCTCTGCCGCTCACGAGAAATAACTCATCGGGTTTTTCAGCGTCCCGTTCAGGATCACTTCAAAGTGCAGATGCGCGCCGAACGAGTCGCCGGTGTTGCCGACATAGGCGATCGTCTGGCCCTTCGTCACCGTCTGCCCCTGCGTCACCGCCAGGCTGCTCGCGTGCGCGTACCGCGTCACGTATCCGCCGCCGTGGTCAATGTAGACACAGTTGCCGTAGGAATTGTTCCACCCGGCCTTGATCACCCGGCCCGAGTCCGCCGCCACGATCGGCGCGCCGTAGATGCTGCGTCCGCCCGTGCTGGCAATGTCGATCCCGCGGTGATACCCGCCGTATGTCCACTCCTGGAAGCGCGTCGTCAGCCGGGTAAAGCCCGGCACCGGCCAGGTAAAGTTCCCCGTGCTTGTGTAGCCGCCGCTTCCCGAGGAGGAGCCGCCTCCCGTCGAGGGCTTCTGCGAGGCATAGTAATCCTCCAGCCAGTCGTCGACCGCCTTGTCGGCCTCCGCCTTCTTCTTCGCGATCGCTTCGCTCTCGGCCTGCACCGACGCAACGCTTTCGTTCAGCTCCGCGAGCACGCGGTCCGCCTCGGCCTGCACCTCGGCCAGTTCCTTCCGCCGGCCTTCCAGGTCGGCGCGCGCGGACGCGACCTCCTCTTTTTGTCCTTCAATCTCCTGCCGCTCGGCGGCGATCGACTCCATGTCAGACGTCAGCCGGGCGATCAGCTTGGTGTCGTGCTCCGTGATGATGTTGAGCAGCTCCACCTTCTGCGCCATATCAATGACGCTTTCGGACTGCAGCAGGATCTCCAGCGTGCTCGCGTCGCCCATCATATAGATGGCGCACAGACGCTCCTTGAGCGTTTCCACGTCTTCGTCGATGTTTTTCTGCTTTTCGGCAATGGCCGTGTTCTTTTCCTCGATCGACGCGTCCAGGCTGTTGATCTGGGTGTTGAGCCCGTCAATCTGACTCTGCAGGTTCTGCATCTGCGCGTCAAGCGCATCCTTATACTCCTGCTGCTTCGACTGGTCCTCCTTGAGCGAGGCGAGCTTCGCGTCGTTCTCCTCCTGCTCCTGCTCCAGTTTCGCCTGCTCCTGCTGCAGCTCCGTCAGGGACGCGGCGATGGCTTCGCCTCCGCCCGCTCCCTGCAGCACAAACACAGCCAGTGCAAGCGCCAGCGTGGGTTTTCCCAGTCGTTTCCAAAGCTTTCCTTTCAACTTCATTTCCCTCCCATCGGAACCAAGAGACTTACAGGGTGGTCAGCGCGCCGACGTCCTTTTTCAGGTAACGGCCGATCGAAATCAGGCCGCCGAGCACGCCGAAGCATGCTCCCGCCAGCAAAAAGATCAATACAATCCGCAGCCGGTACGGATCGAGCGGCAGCGGCGTAAAGAAGCTCAGAATCGAGAGCGACGAGATAAAGCTGTCGTACGCGAGGTTGAGGATGAGGCTTGCCAGACCGCCGGATACAAGGCCGATCAGCACGCCCTCCACAATAAACGGCACGCGCACGAACCAGTTGGTCGCTCCCACCGACTTCATGATGCTGATTTCAAGACGGCGCGAGAACAGCGCCACACGGATGGTGTTGGAGATGATGAACAGGGAGACGACGCCGAGCAGCAGGATAATCCAGAAGCAGACCGTCGTCACCATATCGTCAAGCTGTGTGAGCTGATTTGCGATATCGGAATAATCGATAATTTTTTCCACGCCCTCGATCGACGTGATCTGGGCGACGGTTTCATCGTACAGTGAGAGGTCGGTCATGGAAATGCGGTAGGAGTCGGGCAGGAAATTGTCGTCTCCCATGAGGCCCTCAAGAACCGTGCCGTTGTCGCCGAGCATTTCCAGCATCTCCTCGACGGCCTGATCCTTCGGCACCAGCTCGCACTCGCTGATGTTGTCCAGGTTTTTGATCTGCTCGCCGACCTGCACGGCCTTGAGCGTCGGCAGTCCCTGCGTACAGTACACGGTAATGGAGTTGCTGCCCTCCACGCTCTCCATGGCGCTGTCGATGTTCATGGAGAACAGGACCGCCGCGCCCGTGAGCAGCAGGCAGGAGACGAGCACGCCCACCGAGGCAAAGCTCATGGTGCGGTTCGACCAGATATTTTTCGCGCCTTCCTTGAGAAGGTAGCCCAGGCTGGAAAGCTTCATCACCGCACCTCCACCTTTCCCGTATCGGCCACAATTTTGCCCCCGTGGATCTCCACGATGCGGCGGTGGAAATGCTTGACGAGGCTGTGCTCATGCGTGACCATCAATACGGTTGTCCCCTGGCGGTTGATTTCGCTGAGCAGGTCCACAATCTCAAACGAGAGCGCCGGGTCGACGTTGCCGGTAGGCTCGTCCGCGATGATGAGCTTCGGGTTATTGACCAGAGCCCGCGCGAGGCCGACGCGCTGCTGTTCGCCGCCGGAAAGCTCGGCCGGCTTGCACTGCGCCTTGTCCTGCAGATCGACCAGGCTCAGGAAATACGGCACGCGGCGGCGGATCTCCTTGTTCGACGCACCGACGACATGCATCGCGAACGCCACGTTTTCGTAGACGGACATATTGTCGATCAGGCGGAAATCCTGAAACACAATGCCCATCATGCGCCGCAGATACGGGATCTGCCGCCGTTTGAGGTCCGTCACCACGGTGTCGCCGATGATGATCGTTCCCTCGCTCGGCCGTTCCTCGCACATAATCAGCTTTAAAAAGGTGCTTTTGCCCGCTCCGGAGGAGCCGACAATAAACACGAATTCGCCTTTGTCTATGTTCAGATTGACATGATTGAGCGCATGCGTCCCGTTGGGGTACATTTTGCTCACATTCTGAAATGTAATCACGGATGCAACCTCATTTCCCGTTCTTCAAATGTCTTCCGGCAGGCGGCTGTGGCGGCTGTCCCGTCCCAAACCGGGGATAGCCGGCCGCAAAAAATGCGCAGCGTCCCTCCGCTGGCATGTTACCATAATACCAAGGGACGCTGCGCTTTTTATTCTTTTAAAGAATAAATTTGTAATTATTTTGTAATCTTTGTCTCCGGGTCCCTGTTTTCGCGCGCGACTCAGAACTTCACAGGATTGGCGGAGAGATACTTTTTGACCATGAGCGCCACCTTGAAGACGATCGCGTCCTCGAACTCGCGCAGATCGAGGCCGGTGATCTTCTTGATCTTCTCCAGGCGGTAAACGAGCGTATTGCGGTGGACGAAGAGCTTACGGCTCGTCTCGGAGACGTTCAGGTTGTTCTCAAAGAAGCGCTGGATGGTAAAGAGCGTCTCGTGGTCGAGAGACTCGATCGATCCGCGCTTGAAGACCTCCTTGAGGAACATCTCGCAGAGGGTGGTGGGCAGCTGATAAATGAGGCGGGCGATGCCGAGGTTGTCGTAGCTGACGATCGGCTTCTCCGTGTCGAACACCTTGCCGACCTCGAGGGCCACCTGGGCCTCCTTGAAGGAGCGGGCCAGATCCTTGATGCCGCTCACGGTCGTGCCGATGCCGACGACGCAGTGGGTATAGAACTCGCTCGAGAGCGTGTCCACGATGGAACCGGCAAGCTTGTCCAGGTCACGCGGCTCGATGCCGGTGCGGATCTCCTTGACCAGCGCGATGTCCGTCTCGTTGATGTTGATGACAAAATCCTTCGTCTTGTCGGGGAAGAGGTTCTGCACCACGTCGTACGCCGAGACGTCGGTCTTGTTCGTGATTTTGATGAGCATGCACACGCGGCTGACGTCGGAATTGAAACGCAGCTCTCTGGCCTTGAGATAGATGTCGCCGGGCAGGATATTGTCAAGAATCACGTTCTTGATGAAGTTGCCGCGGTCGTATTTCTCGTCGTAATACTGCTTGATGCTGTTGAGCGAAACCGCCAGCAGCGAAGCATAGCGCGCGGCCTCCGGATCATTGCCGGACACAAAGACGGCGTATTCCGGACGGGGATGGTTGCCGAACGCGCGATACGTATAACCGTTGAGAACGAAGGTGCTGGGAGCAGCCATAACCTCAGCCGTGATATTGTCGTTGACCTCGCCGATGCGTGAGAGCTCGCTGCACGCGATGATCACAGACGTCTCGTCGACCACGCCGATGGTGCGGTCAATTGCGTCGCGCATCTGGTGAATAACGCCCTGGAATAATCTGTTTGACATGATTCTCCCTCACTTTATTCTAGAATGATCAGGCAGCCGCCAAGCTGACCGCCCCGCAAGGAGTTGTTCGCCGACTCCCGCCCGGCCGCCTTCCCTTTGGCATATGAACCCTATTTACTATATTCTACACAAAAAGAAAATACTTTTCAACACTTTCTTACGAAGATTTTTATGGATTTGCGTTTTTTCCTCTCCGCAGGAACACCGGTTTCTTTTTTCGACAAAAAGACCGCCGCGGAGCACGATTGTGCTCCGCGGCGGTCATATGGCATCTCGCTTAGTTCAGGATGGTTTTCTCGGTCTCTTTGTCGAACAGATGCATCTTGTTCAGGTCGAACGCGATCTTGATCGTGTCGTTCGCCTTCGCGGTGGAGGTGGGCTCCACACGAGCGGTGATGGAGTTGCCCTCGCAGACGAGGTACAGATAGGTCTCAGCGCCCATCAGCTCGGTAACCTCAACGTTGGCGTCAACGATGCCGTTGTCAACCTTCGCGAGGAAGTCGGGCTCGTCATGCACATCCTCAGGACGAATGCCGAAGATAACTTCCTTGCCGACATAAGCGCTCAGATCGACATCCTTGCACTTCGCAGCCGGAATCTTGATGTTGTACTTGCCGAATACCATCGCGTAGCCGTTGTCGCTCTTGGCGATGGAGACGTTGATGAAGTTCATCTGCGGAGAGCCCATGAAGCCGGCGACGAACTCGTTGCAGGGATAATCATAGAGGTTTTGAGGCGTGTCGACCTGCTGGATGAAGCCGTCCTTCATAACCACGATGCGGTCGCCCATGGTCATAGCCTCGGTCTGGTCATGCGTAACGTAGATAAACGTCGTGCCGAGTCTCTTATGTAACTTGGAGATCTCGGTTCTCATCTGCGCACGGAGCTTAGCGTCCAGGTTAGAGAGCGGCTCGTCAAGCAGGAAGACCTTCGGGTCACGGACGATAGCACGGCCCAGCGCAACACGCTGTCTCTGGCCGCCGGACAGAGCCTTCGGCTTTCTGTCGAGCAGATGAGAAATGTCAAGAATGCGGGCAGCCTCTTCCACGCGGCGCTTGATCTCATCCTTCGGGGTCTTGCGCAGCTTCAGGCCGAACGCCATGTTGTCGAACACCGTCATGTGCGGATACAGAGCGTAGTTCTGGAACACCATCGCGATATCGCGGTCCTTCGGCGCGACGTCGTTCGCGAGGGTCTCGCCGATGTACAGCTCGCCCTTGCTGATCTCTTCCAGACCGGCGATCATTCTCAGGGTGGTGGACTTACCGCAGCCAGAAGGACCGACGAGGATGATGAACTCCTTGTCAGCAATTTCCAGGTTGAAGTCCGTAACCGCCGTTACGCCGCCGTCGTAAACTTTGTAGACGTTTTTCAAAGATACGCTTGCCATAATAATCCTCCTGAATCAAAGCGTTTTGTCGCAGCCCCCAGTGGACCGCCTGATTAACTGCTCTTATCATACCAGAATCAAAAGCGATTGAACAGACCTTTTTTACCCAAAGTTTACGGGGAATCCTTATGATAATCTCACAAATGCCAAAATCGAATTTCGAAATTCGTAAGATCTGCTCAGACCCCCTTTTCCCCTTCCGGTTCAAAGATTTTTGCCTGCTCCTCCTCGCTCAGAAGCCGCGCTTCACCGGGCTTCAGAGAGGGATCCAGCGACAGGCTTCCGATGGAAAGACGTCTCAAATGGATCACTTCCTTGCCCACCGCGTGAAACATCCGCTTGACCTGGTGGAACTTGCCCTCCCGGATGCGCACGCGCGCCACCCTCGGATCCTCCCCGGGAAAAAGCTGTGCCGGCAGGCATTCGAGCTCTCCGGCCCGCAGTCCCTGGGCAAACAGGCGCACGTCCTCCTCCCCGACCGGCTTGTCCAGCTCGGCCTCGTAGAGCTTGTACACATGGCTTTTGGGCGAGAGCATCCGGTGAGCCAAGTCTCCGTCGTCCGTCAGAATCAGCAGGCCCTCGGTGTCCTTGTCGAGCCGCCCCGCCGGGAACAGCCCTCTGCGGGACAGCTCCGGCGGCAGCAGATCCACCACCGTTTTGGCTCTCGAGTCCCGCGACGCGGACAGCACCCCGGCCGGCTTGTTCATCATCAGCACCAGCGTCCGGCGCAGCGTCACCGGCTCGCCCATCACGAGCACCTCGTCGCGCTCCGGATCGATTTTGACGTCCGCTTTCTTCACCGGCGATCCGTTGACCGTCACGCCTCCCCTTTTCACCAGCGCCGCCACTTCCTTCCGGCTCCCAAACCCGTGCAGCGCCAGCACCTTATCGATTCTCTCCATATTCATTCCTTTCCCCGCTTTTCCCCGCTTTTTTTGTAAAAAAAGCTTGGCAAAAAAACCTGCGCGCTCCGCGTCTTCGGTGCATGCCTCCGGGGTATGGACAGCCGCGTGCGCCTTTAACGCATGCCCCCGGGGTGCGGACAGCCGCGTGCGTCTTTAACACGTGCACCCGGAGGACGGACAGCCGCGTGTGTCTTTGACACATGCCTCCGGGGTGCGAAAGACCGTGCGCCTCTTCACCGCGGGCTTTCGCAAACAAGTCCGGCGCAAAGGCCTCCGCACTCCGCATTCTTTACTACTCTACTCTTTTCCCCGGGAAAAATCAATCGATCGGCCACGCATCGTCGGGAATGGCTTCGGCGGCGGCAGGGGCGGCGGAACCGGACGCGGCCGCGTCAGACGCCGCGCTCTGCGGCTGCTCCTCTCCGGCTGCGGACGACGAGCTTTCCGCCGCGGAGGCCGCCGGATCCGACGCCGCCTGCGAACTCTCGGACGCGCCGGACGAAGCCGGCTCCGAGGAGACGCTCCACGGCAGCTCAGCAGCGCTTCCGTCAAAGGCGCACAGGAAGCCGTCGATCTCTGTGCTGCTCAGATCTCCTCCGATAATTTTCCCGTCAAACACCAGAATGGACGCGTGCACCGCCTCCTCCGAGGGATAGTTGGTCACGTTGTAAATCCACTGGCTGCACGTCTTTCCGGCATACGGCAGAAGGTCCATCCCCTGCGCCTTCTGCACCTCGTTGTAGCGCAGATACACGTCGTCGAACTCGTCGGGAATCACGACCTCGCGCAGTTCGACCGGCTCCTCCTCCGCTTCCCAGCCGTACCCGGCGAGGAAAGCGAGGCGTTCCCCGTTCGTCTCCCCGGCGGGAAGGCTGTCCGCGCCGTGCGCAGTTCCAAGCAGCTTCGCCGCGGCCAGCAGCGCGGTGAGCACCGCCAGCAGCGCCGCCAGCACCAGAATCATGCGCTTCTTTCCCGTCTTGACAGAGACTACGAACATCGAAACACCACTCCCCCTCATCTCGTTACTGCATAGATATGAGGGAAAAGTTCCGGCTATGCGTCAAAAACATAAGCCAGCCGCAAAGAAAAAGCAAGCGGATGCCGCACCGCATTGCTTTCAGCGCCGCTCATACGCATAGATTGTGTGCGCGGTTTGGGTGCATGGCCTGTGCGCATGGCTTGCCTGCACGGCTTGTGTGCATGGCCCGTGCGCATGACCTGCCTGCACGGCTTGTGTACATGGCCCGTGCGCATGACCTGCCTGCACGGCTTGTGTACATGGCCCGTGCGCAGCGTTCGTGAGCATGCCTTTGGGAGCGGGCTGTTTTAGAGCAGGCCGCCGGTTTATTTGAGATAACAGGTGAAAATCCGGACGCGGCGATCCGTCTCGACCGGCTCAAAGCCCAGCCGCTCCGCGAGCCGCCGCGCGGATTCGTCCCCCGCCGCCAGAGTCAGAGCCGCTTCCTCCGGTTCGCTGTCCGACGCGGCCTGCAGAGCAGCCCCGACCAGCCATCCCATCGCGTCCGCGGGCGCGCCGTAGCTGCTCATCCAGTCGATCCGCAGTCCGCTTTCCTCGCGGGCAAGGAGCAGCACCGCACGGATTTCCGGACCGTCGAGAAAGAAACGGCTCAGTCCCGTATCGAATTCGTCGGGCCGGATCGGCGTGCCGGGATGCTCCGTGTTGTGCCTCACGACGGCGGAGGACGGGAGCTGATCAAACGAAACAACCGGCTTTCCCTTTGCCAGCCGCATCAACAGCTGTCCCGTTTTACCGCCGGCCGCCTTGCCGAGCGTCGTGCGCATGTATGCGCTGCCGCCCTCCTCGGCGACAAAACCCACGCCCGCCAGAGCTTCCTCCAGCGCGTCCAGTTCTTCTTCCGTGCCCTCCTCGAGGAAGACAATTTCCTGCAGCGAGGTTTTCCCCGCGTTTGCAATCATTTGGTCGGCAAGCGCTCTCTCACAGGTTCCCGCCGGGCAGCCCGCGCTGCGGACCGAGAGAATTTCCGCTCTGAGGATTCCGATCCCCACCACCGCCGCGCCGTATGCGGCGCCGTCCTCATGAAAGCCCAAAAGCCGCACGGCGCCGTCATACTTCGGCAGAGGCTCCGGCAGAAAAACGGAAAACAATCCTTCCTGTCCGGGCATGAGCCGGCAAATTTCCATTATGCCTTTCCTCCCTTCTCTCCGTCGCCGTCAAAGGCGCTTCCGAGCAGCCCCTCGACCTCCTCGTTCGTGAGCTCAAAGCTCTGTACGCGGTCGTGAGCGATATCGTCGAGATCCAGCATAATATTCTCAGGGAGAGGATCGGTCACCTCACGAAACAGGCCGAACCGCAGAAATTTGTCCGCGAAGTCAGAAACCGACTTTTCGCCTGTTTCCCGGTCCGCCAGCACCCAGCTGCCGTCCTTCATGTGAAGAAGATAGCTCTCTCCGTTTTGGAACGCCACAGTAAAATCAAATGGCATATTTGCCGTCCCTCCTGTCACTCAAGTTCGCCTCTGTATTTTTTGGGAATCATCGCGATCATCGCCGGGCTGGCAAGCTTCCCCGCGACGCTCAGTTTCAGAGGAGGCATCCCCGTTCTGCCGTATTTCTCCGGGTGGGAATTGATCTCCTCCACTTTGTCAATCATCTGCTGCAGCGCTTCCCGCTGTTCCCGGATCACCCGTTTGGCGGCTTCCTCCCGGGTTTCCATCCTGACCTTGCCGTCCGGACCGGTCACACGCTTGGTCATCACCTTGGCGGGCATGGAAACCACCACTTCCTCCATGTCGCGCACCGTCACATCGCCGTGAAATTGAAGCTCAAAGTACGCGGTTCCCGCCCTGCCCGCCAGCAGTTCCGCCTTTTGGATTCTCGCGAGCATCTCCTCCGGGTCAAGGCAGCTGAACTTCTGTTTTTCCTCATCGGAAAGAGAGCAGTACTCATGCGCGATTCTCAGCAGTTCCAGCTTGGCCGTCGCGCCTGCCGCGGTCATTCCCGGCGCGCTCACCGGCGTCGGCTGGGAGGATTCGCGGGTGTCAAGGCTGTCGCCGAGCACGCAGGTGGTGCGCCCGCGCATCCGCTCCTTGTTCAGTTTGACCGAAACGGAACCGTACTGCCTTGTGCCGGACTTTGTCATGTCCGTCAGATCGGAACGGCTTCCCAGGTATCCGTAGTTCTCATATTCGGTGGGGTGAACCAGTCCCCGCTCCTGCCCGAACATCTCGCTCGAGAGGGCCTCGCGCACGGGCGCGTTGTTCATGCCGCCGCTCGTGCCCGTCTCCATCTGCGTTTTCATTTTGTCGTCGGCAATCAGCCCGAACACAGTGCCGGAACAGCGGAACCGGAACGCGCCTTTTTCCATCACCGCGCTCAGATATTCCTGCACCATCTGCTCCGCCTGCTCCTGCGTGATTTCCGGCTTTCTCTGCCGGCGCAGCTCGTCGTTTCTCTCTCCCACCACAAGAGCCAGCTGCGGCTGATACGCCAGAGCCATCTCCGGAATTCCGGGAGCCACAGACCGGACGCGGTCCAGAACCGTCCCCCGGTACCGCTCAAGCGCGCCGCCCTGCCGCGTCAGCTCCTCGTATGTGACCGGCTTGACAGCGCGGTGCAGAAGCTCCCGGCGGGCCTCGGCGTCGGACGGCGGCGGATGGCCGCTGTCCGCCTGAAATCTTTTGTAGTGCTCCACGCGCTCGGCAAAGCGCTGCTCGATCTGCTGTGCCGGCAGAACGCCCTTATATTTTTTCTCGTATTTTTTCTTTTCCTTCTCCATTCTGGCAGTCAGGCTGCTGCGCGCCTTGTTCACGCGCTCCGCGCGGAGCTTCAAATATTTCAGCGCATTTCCGCTGAGCCGGGATTGCAGATGCTTTTCCGCAAAAACGCTCCGGACGGAAGCGTCGCGTACCGTCTCCGCCGTTTTTTCCAGAGCGAGCATACTGTCCACGTCCTGCATCCGTTCCTCAGCGGGCACGCCGTAATCCCCGCTGGCGTTCAGCTGCATTTTCTGGAGCGTCTCCCGGTACGGGATCGGCACCGTATTTTCCACGGCGTCGCGCATCATCATGGCGCCCATCCGCTCGTCCAGTTCCTTGTCGAGCCTCTCGTGCAGCTCCGTTTGTACCTGCCGGTTCACATCGTAGATCCGGCGGTTCATCTTCTTGCGTTCCTTGCCCTTGAGCTCGTCCCTTCTCGCGCGCAGGGTCTGAAGCTGCGCCTTCTGCTCCTCGCTGGCGTACCGGGCGACTGTGTCGTCCTTCATTTCCCGCACGTCTCCGAACAGGATCTCCGCGTTTTCCTCCGCGAAATTCTGCAATTCCTGCGCGAGGCCCTGCACCTGCCCCTCAGAGGCATACGTATCCCAGTACCGGTCCTGCGCCAGCATCCTCTCCGTCTGCTTCAGGCTTTGTTCCTGCTGCCGGTCTGTTTTGGTCCGCGATTTGAGCTGCTCATACATGGACTGCAACGCCTCCCTGTCCTTGTTCTGCAAACCGCTCTGCAAAATACATCTTTATCCTATCATGCTGCCCAAGCGATACGCAACAAAACGGGATGAATTTTAGACAACTTTTAGAAAAAGGAAAAAGCGCGGGGCCGGACTGGCCGGCTCCGCGCTCCAAATAGTATACATTATATAATAGATAACAGAACGGATAATTGTCCTTTTACTCGACGTCGCCCGCGGCCTTGGCCTCTTCGATCACCTTCTGGGCAACCATGGCGGGAGCCTCTTCATAGCGGACAAAGTCGAACTGGAAGCCGCCGCGTCCCTGGGTGACCTGACGCATGTAGGTGGAGAAGTCGGACATTTCCGCCATCGGGACCTCAGCGTCGATGGTCTGATAGCCCGCCTTGGCAGGGTTCATGCCGAGCACGCGGCCGCGGCGCTTGTTGACCTCGCCCATGATGTCGCCCATGTTCGCGTCCGGAACGGTGGCGCTGAGCGTACCGATGGGCTCGAGCAGGACCGGGGAAGCCTGCGGCATACCGGCCTTGTAGGCCAGGGAGGCCGCCGTCTTGAACGCCATTTCGGAGGAGTCAACCGGATGGTAGGAGCCGTCATACAGCGTCGCGCGCAGGCCGACGACCGGATATCCGGCCAGGGGGCCCTTGAGGATGCACTCGCGCAGTCCCTTTTCGACGGCGGGGAAGAAGTTCTTCGGCACGGAGCCGCCGACCACGCGCTCGCCGAACTCGAGGCCCTCGCTGTCGCAGGGCTCGAACTCGATCCACACGTCGCCGAACTGGCCGTGGCCGCCCGTCTGCTTCTTGTGGCGGCCCTGCACCTGGACCTTCTTGCGGATCGTCTCGCGGTACGGCACGCGCGCCTTCTGCAGCGTCACGTCCACGCCGAACTTGCTCTTGAGCTTGGAGACAATCACGTCGAGGTGCTGCTCGCCGAGGCCGGAGATCACCATCTGGTGCGTCTCGGCGTTGGTGACAAACTTAATCGTCGGATCCTCCTCCACGAGACGGAAGATACCCTGTGCGACCTTGTCCTCCTCGCCCTTCGTCTTGGGGGCGATGGCCATGGACAGCGTCGGGTTCGGATAGCTCACGCCGTCAAGGACAACCTTGCGCGTCGGGGCGCACAGCGTGTCGCCCGTGTTCACGCCGGAGAGCTTGAGCACCGCGCCGATGTCGCCCGCGGTGATGGCGCTGACGTCCTCCTGCTTCTTGCCGCGCATAACGACCACCTTGCCGATACGCTCGGTGTTGCCCGTGCGCATGTTGACCAGCTGGGAGTCCGGCGCGACCTTGCCGGAGATAACCTTGATATAGGAAACCTTGCCCACGAAGGGGTCGGCAACCGTCTTGAACACGAGAGCGGCCGTCGCGCCGTCGGGGTTGACGGAAATCTCAACGGGATCGCCGTTGACGTCCGCGCCGACCTCGCCCGCCTTCTCCTCCGCGGAGGGCGCGAGCCACGTCAGGCCGTCGAGGAACTGCTCCATGCCGCGCATCAGGATGGCGTCGCCGCAGAACACGGGGGAAATCGCGCCGCTCTTGACGCCCTTGCTCACGCCGACGATAACCTCTTCGGGGGTGAAGGGCTCGCCGGAGAAGTATTTCTCAAACATCTCGTCGCTCGTCTCGGCCACAGCCTCGTAAATTGCCGTACGCAGGCCCTCGAGGCGGTCGCCCATGTCAGGCATCTTGACCTCGACGGGCTTGCCGCCGGAGTAGTCGTAGGCCTTGTACTCGAGAATGTTGATGTAGATGTCGGCCTTGCCGTCGACGATATAAGGCACCACAACCGGGCAGGTCGAGGGACCGAAACGGCTCTTGAGGTCCTCAAACACGCGGTAGAAGCGCGCATCCTCGTCCGCCAGGCCGTTGACGAAGAAGATCTTCGACAGGCCGCGGGCGGAGGCCGCCTCATACGCCTTTTCCGTGCCGACCGCCACGCCGTCCTTGCCGGATACGGCGATCAGGACGGAGTCCGCGGCGCGGACAGACTCGCACAGGCCGCCCTCAAAGTCGAACAGGCCGGGCGCGTCGAGAAGGTTGATCTTATGGTTATGCCACTCCAGCGGCGCGACGGCGGCGGAAACGGAAGCCTTGCGGCGGATCTCCTCGGGATCGCTGTCGCAGACCGTATTTCCCTCGCTGACCTTGCCGCGGCGATCGGTCGCTCCGGAGAGATACAGCATCGCCTCGGCGATGGACGTCTTTCCGGAGCCGCTGTGGCCTGCCAGGGCTATGTTAATGATATTCTTGGCCGGGTATTGTTTCATCTTGAAGTTCCCCTTTCGGCTTTGGTAGTGAAGCAACGGGCCCGCGCCCTCCTGTGCGGACGGCGGCGTGTCCATCAAGTAAAGGGCGCCCCGAAAACAGGAAAGGGACGGATCGGCTCACAAGCAACGGTATCTGCTGCGCCCGGGTCCGCGCCGGCCGAAGCCTGCGCGCATCCGGTCTTGCGGCTCCTCGCTGTTTGCGAAAAATCCGTCAATTTCTTCGTTTTCAGATACGCCCTGTACAATCTCACCAATATGTTTTATGAATCAAGACCTATTATATCGCAGAGATACAAGAAACGCAAGTACGAAAGATGAATTTTTCACAACGACCTTCCAATTCGAAACAACTATTTCTGTGTAAATCCGACAATTCCCGCCTTTTTTCATTTTCGGAGAGCACGGCCCCCTCCGCTTCTTGCCGCCCGCTGGGAAAGAGGGTATAATGAAAAGACGGCCACGCGGGCAGCCAAAGCTTGTGCGGCCAAAGCCACGCGGCCTTACACCCGTGCAGGCTTCATCGGCAAAAAATGCGCGTTTTTCCGCCGCCGGTGAAGACATGGCCGAACCGGTCTGCGGCGGGGGAACCAAAGCCGGGCGGCCGCCAGCGGCACGGGTCCCGACTGTGTCTCCGAAAGGGACTGTGATGCGAACCGGAGCCGTACGGCGGCGCGAACCGGAGCACCACGGCGGCGCAGCCTTAAATATTGTGGAGGGATTTTCATGAAACAGCGTGCGTTCTCATTTGGGGAGCACTTTACACAGAGCGGAGCCTTTCTGCCCTGCGCGGGTCTCCTTGCGGGCCTGTTCGCGGGCGTTGCGGCCGCCCTTTACCGGCTCTGCCTTTCCTTCGCCTCGGACGCGCTCGGGAGCGTGCTTTCCCTGATGGAAGGCAGCGTCCCCCTGACGCTGCTCTGGTTCGGAGCGCTGGCGGTTCTCGCCCTTCTGGTGAGCCTGCTGCTGCGCTTCGAGCCGCTGATCGGCGGCAGCGGCATCCCGCAGATGGAGTCCGAAGTGCACGGGGAGCTCGACAGCCGCTGGCTGCGCGTGCTTGTGTGCAAATTTGCGGGCGGCTTTCTCTGCCTGCTCGGGGGGCTGTCGCTCGGCCGTGAGGGGCCGTCGATTCAGCTTGGCGCGATGGCGGGCAAGGGCCTGTCCCGCCTGCTCCGCCGCCCGAAGGACGACGAGCGCATGCTTTTGAGCTGCGGAGCGAGCGCGGGCCTCGCCGCGGCCTTTCACGCTCCGGCGGCGGGCGTGCTGTTCTGCCTCGAGGAAGTGCACCACCGCTTTACGCCCCGTCTGCTCATACCGCTTCTGACGGCGGTGCTCTCCGCGGACCTTGTTTCCATGCAGGTGTTCGGCGTGGAACCTGTTTTCCGCTTTGCGCCGCGCGCCGATTTCCCTCCCGCCCTTTATCTGCTGATTCTCCTGCTGGGCCTTCTTCTCGGCGTGCTCGGCGCGGTTTACAACACGGCGACCATGCACGCGGTGCGTCTGCTCCAGTACAAAAGCCGGATGCCTGTGTTCGTCCGCGTTCTTCTGCCGTTTCTGGCGGCGGGCGTGCTTGCCCTGTTCGCTCCGGCGCTGCTGGGATCGGGCCACGAGCTCGTCGAGGAAGCGGCGGCGGGCGATTTCGTCCTGCGCACGCTCGTGCTTCTGCTGCTGGGGAAATTTCTCTTTTCCCTGCTGAGCTTCTCCTCCGGCGCGCCGGGTGGGATTTTCTTTCCGCTGCTGGTCCTCGGCGCGCTGATCGGCTGCTCCTTCGGCCTTGTCGCCGTGCAGCTTTTCGGCCTCGATTCGTCCTTTGTCGCCGCTTTTCTGCTTTTGGGCATGGCGGGCAACTTCGCGGCCATTGTGCGCGCGCCCTTTACCGGGGCCGTCCTGCTTTTCGAGATGACCGGCTCGCCGCAGTGCCTGCTCCCGCTGCTGGCCGTTTCTCTCGTGGCTTCCGTCACCGCCGGAGCCCTGCGCGTGCCTCCCATCTACGACTCCCTGCGGGAGGAATCCGCCCGTCACCGTGCCGCCGCGGAGCGCTGAATCTCCTGAACAACAGTGTGCGCATGGCCTGCCCGGCAGCTTCTCGTTTTCCGGCCGCGGGAGCCGCTCTCCTCACGGAAGGATGCCGACCTTGCGCAGCAGGAACTGCCCGTTCGTGGTCTTGGAGGGACCCTCCTGCCGCTTGTAGTCAAAGAAGATCTCGCCGTCACGATAGGACTCGCAGAAGCAGCAGTTGCGCACCTGCGGGGAGTCGTCTGCCAAACGGCAGATTTCGAGATCGTGGGTGGTAATCATGCCGCAGACGCCGAGCTCCTCCAGACGGCGGAGGACGGCCTGCGCGCCGACCAGGCGGTCGACGGAATTCGTGCCGCGGAAAATTTCATCGATAAGGAAGAGCACGCTCTTGTCGAGAGCGGACGCATCGAGGATGGTTTTGATCCGCTGCAGCTCCGCGTAGAAGGTGGAGATGCGGCCTGAGAGATCGTCGGACAGGCGCATGGATGTCATGACGCGCATGGGGGAGAACTCGAGCGATTCCGCACAGACAAACCCGCCCGCGCAGGCCAGCACTATGTTGACGCCGACGGTGCGCAGGAAGGTGGTTTTGCCCGCCATGTTCGAACCTGAGACGATGTGAATGCCGCCGTCGAGGGCAAAGTCGTTGCACACGCGCGTTTCGTTCGGCAGCAAGGGATGCCCGAGAGCGCGGGCGGTAAAGACGCCGGAGCCCTCCACGGGCCGCGGCAGGCTCGCGCCGGCGCAGCAGCGCGGCAGGTTGGCAAGGCTCAGCAGGCTTTCCAGCTCGCCGAGAGCCTCAAACCAGCGCCGGGATTCCGATCCCCAGCGGCGCTTCCAGCGATCCAGCGAGGCGGCGTTCCACAGATCCCAGAGGAACAGGCCGTTGAGCGGAAAAGCGAGAACGGAGCCGCTTCCCATGCCGATCCGCCGGGAAATGGAGGCCAGACGGCGCAGAGGCTCCTGCGCGTCGCGGAGGACGCCGGACAGCTCCCGCAGCTTTTCACTCTCGAATTCCTCGCCGGCCGCGGCCTCGACGGGAGCGGCACAGGCGCTGACGCGCTGGCTGGCCTCCGCCATCGCCCCGAGGAAGGGACGGATCCGCGGGGAAGCCGCCCCCCAGATCGCGAGCTGCGCAAGAAAGAGAACGCAGAACACAATGCCCGGAACGGAGGCAAGGGATTCCGGCAGCACCACCGCCGCCAGAGCCGAAACGCACGTCGCGGCGCGCAGCACCCAGAGAAGGACGCGCACCGTCCGGTTCTGCAGCCGCCGTTTGCCGTCCGCCAGCCGATCCGCCGCGCGCGGAAGGCTTGCGTCCACGCCCACGCGGCCCAGCAGCCATTCCAGACGGCAGCAGAATTCCGGCTTTCCCGCCAGCTCCGCCACAGCCTGCTGGCGCTTTACAAGCTCCTGTGCTCCGCAGCGCGGAGAGAGGAGATCGGCGGCAAAGCGCGCCCGGCCGAACGAGGTGCCCGTGCTGTTGAGGAGCTGAAAGAGCGACCGGCGGCCCACGATATCGAGATCGCGCGCGTATTCATGCTCAGGACCCGCGAGCTCCTCGCCCGTATCCTTGAACTCTCCCCACCGCCCCTCGAGGCGGTCCAGATTCTTCTGCGCAAGCTCGACCATTCCGGCCTCGAAGCGCATACGGGCGTTCATTTTGGACTGCACAATGCACGCCGCCAGAAAGACAGCGGCCTGTACGGCCGTCAGCGCAGCTCCCACCGCCGGACTCTGCCGGAGCCAGATAAAATAGACGGTCAGAAAAATGGTAATCAGCAGCGCGAGCTTTGTCAGCCCGAAAACAAGCGAAAGACGGTCCCACTTTTTTTCCTGTGCCCGGTGCTTCAGCAGAAGCTCCTGCCACACGGAGCCGTCCGCGCGGTATCGTACCTGTTCCATGCGTGTTCCTCCGTTTGGTTTCTGAGATACCGCTTTAGTATAGCACAATCCCATGCGGAATTTGTATCCATTTTATAAAAACGCTGCGGGCATCTTTCTGCTTCGCTTGCCTTCCGGTTCCCTCTCCTCTTCCGCGCGGGCCATGCGTGCAGGGCTCAGCCTGCCGGCCGGTTGGCCGGCGTCTGAAGCATCGGTTTGCGGCGCTGACGCACCGGAAACCGACGCT